>JGI24737J22298_10000356_pt1 | contig 15471 bp, 8 predicted proteins | sample KBSCornC3_FD_22298 | JGI IMG/M metagenome (IMG submission 22298) | reverse complement strand
CCCGCTGCCGGGTGCGGCTCGTCGAATCCGAGGAGATCGGAATCGTCGGCGTCGGCGAAGCCACATTTCCGGAAATCAAGAACTTCAACGACGCGATCGGCATCAACGAAGCCGAAATGATGCGGGCCACGAACGGCGCATTCAAGCTCGGCATCGAGTTCGTCGACTGGGGTTTCAAGGGCTCCCGCTACATCCATCCGTTCGGGGTCCACGGCCCGGCTCACATGGAGCATATCTTCCACCATGTATGGTTGCGCGGCCTGCGCCTGGGGTCAAAATCCGACATCGACGAATATTCGTTCGCCGCCCAAGCAGCGCGGAATTGCCGTTTTGAATTTCCGGAGACGCGCCGGCAAACGATCAATTCGGCCTACACGTACGCCTACCATTTCGATGCGAATCTCTACTGCCTTTACCTGCGCGGCCTTGCCGAACAGCGCGGCGTAATGCGAACCGAAGGCAAGGTTCGAGACGTCATCCAGGATCCCGAAAGCGGCGACATTCGCTCGCTCGTGCTCGAATCCGGTGAGACGATCTCTGGCGACCTCTTTATCGACTGCTCGGGTTTCCGTTCGCTACTGCTGGCCAATGCCCTCGGCGTCGGGTGGGACGATTGGTCGAAGTGGCTCCCGTGCGACCGCGCTTTCGCAGTTCCGAGCGAGCGCGACGAACTTTCTCCCTACACGCGCTCGACGGCGATGGAGGCGGGCTGGCGCTGGCGAATCCCGCTGCAACACCGCACCGGCAACGGATACGTTTTTTCGAGCAGCTTCATCGACGAGAATGAAGCCGCGGATTCGCTGATGCGGAACCTCGAGACCAGAGCATTGGGCGAACCGCGCATGCTAAAATTCCAGACTGGTCGCCGTACCGTCGGCTGGAAGAAGAACTGCGTCGCGGTGGGCCTTGCCAGCGGCTTCTTCGAGCCGCTCGAGTCAACCAGCATCTACCTTATTCAACTTGCCATTATGCAGCTCGTGCCATTGCTGCCTGACAAGAGTATCGATCCGCGTCTCCGCGACGAGTTCAACCGGCTGATAAATCTGCAATACGAGCGAATCCGGGATTTCCTGATTCTTCACTACAAGCTCACCTCTCGCGATGATGCGGAGATCTGGCGCTACTGCGCCGCTATGGACGTGCCTGAGAGCCTGACCCGGAAGATCGAACTGTTCCGGCATGGTGCGATCATCGAGCGGTATAAGGACGGGCTTTTCACTCCAACGAGTTGGCTCAGCGTTTTCATCGGGCAGGGATTGATCCCTGAAAGCTACAGTCCGATTGCCGACGCGATGCCGGCAGAGAAGCTGATCTGCCATCTCGACGAATTTCGTACGGAGATCCGTGACCGGGTCGATGAAATGCGGCGGCATGATCGCTTCATCGATCCTTATTGCGCGGCGAAACCGCCGTTTGTGCCGGTTGCTTCGGAAGCGCTGCAATGAACCGTCGAGTGGAGCAAGTGGTCGTCGTAGGCGCCGATGCGCCGGCGTGGATGGCCGCTGCCGCACTGCACCGTTCATTAGCGCTCGCGGGAGTCCGGGCGCGCGTGATCGAGCTCCCAACGCTGGTGCAGCCGGTCGACGTCTATTCGGCCCTCCCGGCGCTTGCTGGATTTCATCACCGGATTGGCCTGGAAGAACAGCTGCTCTTCAGCGCCTGCCAGGCGCTGCCCGTTGCCGGCCAGCGCTTCTCCAATTGGTCAGGCGCAGCGCCGCCGTTCATTCACGGATATGATCGGGCCCCGCCGCCGGCAGCAGGCCTTGGCTTCACCCATCTCTGGATCAAAGGACGCCAAAAGGGACTGCGCACGGAATTCGAAAATTTCTCGCTCGGCGCGATGGCAGCGAGGGCCAACCGTGTTCCGGTCCCGACGGAAGGCGCCGATCTGCATTCCAGCTTCGGTTACAACATCGATGCGGGCGCTTATTCGGCGTTGCTCAGGCACTTTGCGACCCGCGGCGGCTTAGAATCGAAAGCCGCTACGATCGCCGACGTCGAGGTCGAAGCCGACCGCATCGCCGCCATCATTCTGGCCGACGGCGAGCGGATCGAGGCAGACTTGTTCGTGGACGCTTCCGGACCGCAAGCTGTTCTGATCGACCGCATGCCCGGTGCCGAATTCGAATCCTGGCGCAAATGGCTGCCGTGCGACCGAATGCTGGTCGTGTCGGGAGAGCAGCTCCGGCCATATCCGGCGTTCAGCCAGATTTCGGCTTTCCGGCAGGGGTGGGTCGGCCTCTTCCCGCTCCAGGATCGCACGGCGATCGTCGCAGCGTACGACAGTCGCCAGATCTCGGACAAGGAAATGCTCGATCGCCTGCCGGTCATCGCCAAGTTGCCGATTAACGGCGATGCGGTCGTTTCCAGTCTGAACCAGGGCATTCGCAAGCGCACCTGGGTCGGAAATTGCGTTGCGGTCGGGGAATCGGCTCTTTCGCTGGAGCCGATCGACGCCGTGCAACTGCATATCGCCCACAATTGCATTTCGCAGTTAATGACGCTGTTTCCGGTCGACGCGGACGCCTTCTGCGAGGCCGAATTGTACAATCGTATCATTCGCAGAGTCGCAATCAATCTTCGCGATTTCCAAGCCGCACATTACAAGCTCAATCGCCGTTTCGACGAACCGCTGTGGGATCGCTGCCGCGACGCCGCCGTGCCCGAGACGCTGCAACGAAAGCTCGACGTCTTCGCCGCCCGTGGCCGCGTTCCACTATACGATGACGAAACGTTCCAGGAGGACGGCTGGGAAAGCCTATTCATCGGCCATGGGCTGATGCCACAGAGCTATGATCCCCGCGTCGACGCAACGCCCGAGCAGGAACATATCGCCCAAGTGCAAGGCCGCCTGCAGGACATCATTGGCCTCGTCGAAGCCATGCCATCGGTCGACGACTTTATCGCCAGAACGGAGCATCAGAGACAAGCAGAGGCGGGAGCCGTTGTTTGACCATATTCGCCAATTGGCAACTGTCAGCATGTTTCGTGGGGAGCGATAATGGTTGGCTTTAGCAAGCGAGAGGTTCTGATCGCGCCCTTTGTGGCGGCCGCAGGACTGCAAGGGGCAGCGCGTGCAGCAGGGAACGGGATCGGCTCCGGCGCCGACGACGCGCCGCTCGACTTGAGCCCGGGACCGTTCAATTCCAACGTCACATCGCTGGAGGCCTATCGGACGCCGGAGTGGTTTCGGGACGCCAAGTTCGGCATCTGGTCTCACTGGGGGCCACAGGCGGTGCCGGGTCAGGGCGACTGGTACGCGCGGTTTCTCTACGTGCCCGGGCACCCGCACTACGACTATCATGTGAAGACTTACGGCCACCCGTCCGAGTTCGGCTACAAGGACATCATCCCGCTGTGGAAGGCGGAGCGCTTCGATCCCGACGCGCTGATGAGAAAATATGTCGCGGCCGGCGCCAAATATTTCGTCTCGATGGGCTGCCACCACGACAATTTCGACCTGTGGAACTCGAAGCATCATCGCTGGAACGCGGTGGCGATGGGACCGAAACGCGATATCGTCGGAGCGTGGAAGACCGCCGCCAAGAGCCACGGCCTGCGCTTCGGTGTTTCGGAGCATCTCGGCGCCAGCTATTGCTGGTGGCATCCGAACCACCTTTACGATCAGTTCTGGCCGAAGCTCGGGGTCGATTATGATGGCGCCGATCCGCGCTACGCCGACCTCTATCACGACAACCGCGACGAGCCGTTCCTCAACAAGCCGGGCACCTGGTACACGACGAACCCGAAGTTCCACCGCATCTGGTTCCAGCGCATTCGCGACCTGGTCGACAGCTATCAACCTGACCTGCTCTACTCCGACGGCGGCATCCCTTTCGGTAAAGTCGGGCGGACCATGGTCGCACATCTCTACAACGGCAGCATCGCGCGTTCGGGGACGCTCGAAGCCGTCTACGCGCACAAGGCCCTGGGTTCGGGCGAGTTCCTGCCTAAGGCGGGAGTTCAGGACGTCGAGCGCGGTGTGCTGGAGGGAATCAATCCACTTCCGTGGCAGACCGACACATCGAACAGCGACTGGTTCTATAACGAGCACGACCGCTTCAAGACGGCCAAAGAGGTAATCGGCATGCTCGCCGACATCGTCAGCAAGAACGGCAACTTGCTTCTCAACGTGGTCCAATATCCGGACGGCAGCTTGCCGCCGCCTTCGGAGCAGCTGCTGGCCGAGCTCGCGGCTTGGATGAAGGTGAATTCGGAAGCGATCCACGGCACGCGCCCGTGGAAGATCTACGGCGAGGGTCCGACCAAGCCGAAAGCGGGGGCCTTTGGTGAGTCCGGCGAATATACGGCCAAGGATATTCGCTTCACAGCGAAGGGCGACGCGGTCTACGCGATCTTCCTCGACTGGCCACAAGGGCCAACTGCGATTCAGTCCCTCGGAGGCGACGCGCTTCCCCACGCGACGATCGGGCGCGCGGACCTGCTCGGGGGGCCGAAGGTGCCGTTCCGGCGTGAAGCCGGTGCGCTGCGGCTGACATTGCCGTCGACGCAAGGCGGTGCCCTCATCCCGGTGGTGCGAATTCGCGGCGGCGACTTGGTTTAGACTCCGGAAAAAAAGGGGGGGCGTCTGCGCTCCTTCGGATTTTGGAACGCGTTCCTCACCACGGACGGATGATTATAGTTCTGCGTGATGAGTTCGCGCAGCCGTTCGGCCGCATTTGCCCGGGTTTGTCGGCCCCTTCGGCCATTGAGCCCGATTTCCGTCGAAGCGACAATGAAAGCCACGCCAGCCTCGGGCGGCCCTCTCGACAGCGCTAACTCGCAATCTCCCCTTTTGCCCGTACGGGTTCTCTCGCCGGTGAACGTCCGGCTTACTCATTCAATTGACCGCTTCAACTCCGCAATGTCCGTCTTGTCAAAATTTCGCATTTAAAAACCACTTTCACATCTGCTCCGACCATGGCATAGCCGTTTCCGGAGAGGTTCTGTGCAAGAGAGCGCTGACAGCGCTCCGACCATCATCGTCCTCTCAATTTAGGCAAGTGACCGCCGTATGGCGGGAATAAGGGGAGAGGGTCGTTCCATGAGCAGCGTCGAGATTTTGGGGCATTATTCGAGCAGGCGTGCCGCGCGGCTCTTCCTTGGCGCTTCGATGGTAGCGCTAACATTCGCCGCGGCTGATCCGGCGAGCGCCGAGGCAGCGCAGACGGCCGCGGACCCTGCAAGTCAGGCGTCGTCCGCCGACCAGGCCAATTCGCCGAAGGCAAACGACAAGGACGTCATCGTCGTCACTGGTATCCGCGCATCGCTGCGCAGCGCGCGCAATATCAAGAAAAATTCCGAACAGATCGTCGATTCGATTACGGCTTCGGACATCGGCGCCTTGCCCGACCGCTCGGTTTCGGAAGCGCTGCAGCGCATTCCCGGCATCACTCTCCAACGGACGAACGAAAATCGGGACCCCGCGCGCTTGTCGGCTGAAGGCGGCGGGGTGTTCATCCGCGGCCTGTCCTGGATTCGGTCGGAGCTGAACGGACGCGATGTCTTTTCGGCACGCAACGGCAGAAGCCTCAGCTTCGAGGACGTTTCTTCAGACCTGCTCGGGGGAATCGACGTCTACAAGAACCCGTCGGCAGATCTGGTCGAGGGCGGCATCGGCGGTCTCGTCAATTTGCGCACGCGCAAGCCATTCGATCAACCGGGGCAGCTGCTCGCGGCGTCCATCGATTATAATTACGCGGACCTGCGCAAGAAGGGCTTCAAGTCCGGTAATATCCTGTACAGCAACAATTGGGACATGGGTAACGGCGGCCGCCTCGGCCTCCTTTTGTCCGCCAGCTTCAACAGCATCGGCAACCGCACCGACAGCATCCAGACGGGTCCATGGGCACAGCGGACGCCTGGTGGCGCCAATGAGGTTACGGCATTTACGCCGAACTCGCCGGGTGTTCGGCGGATCGATTGGGAGCAGAAGCGCACCACTTTCGCCGGCTCCCTCCAGTGGCAGCCCGTCAGCGACTTCACGCTGACGTTCGATGGCATGTATGCCAAGGCAACGCCAACCGACACCGAGAACCTGATCGGCGACTATAACGCACCGATCCCGGCGCTCGCCAGTAACACATATGATGATGACGGCGTGTTCGTTTCGGGCACTGTGCCGGGCCGCCAAGTGACGCTTGATACACGCGTGAGTCACCGCAAATATACGACTCAGGATTATTCGTTGAATGCTCGCTGGACGCCCGGCGATCATTGGACGTTCAGCCTCGACGGGCAGCGCGTGCTCTCGAAGGCCGATATCAACGACTTCACTGTCTTCACCGCGACCAATGTGCCGGTCACGGGAACCTATAACCTTTCCGGCGACAATCCTTCGATCAGCTATGCGGCCGAAAATGGCGGCGACCTGTCGAACCCGGCCAACTATTGGTGGTTGGCCGCGATGGACCATTACGAGCGCAATGATGCAACCGAATGGGCAACGCGCGCCGACGCCGAGTACAAGTTTCTCGACAGTCCGTTCCTGCAGTCGTTCCGCTTCGGTGTGCGACGCACCGATAAGGAAGCGATCAGCCGGCAAACGGGTTACAACTGGGGACTCCTCAGCGCGCTGTACGGAATGGATTGGTGCGGCTGCGCAGTCCCGATCAACGGCAGCCAGTTTGCAGGCGCCTCGGAACTCTTTCCGTATAAGAATTTCGCCCGGGGTGATAGCAATTCCAGCATTCCTGCGATGTGGTTCCCCTCCGCGAGCATGGTGAGCTCCGGGCCGCAGACGGCGTACAATCAATATCTCCAAAATGCCCGCAGCATGGGCTGGAGCTGGGTGCCTTATGGTCCCGACGCCTATCTCCAGCAGAACCCCAGGACCGACAACATCAGCGGCGGTCTCAATGATCAGACCGAAAAGACGACTGCTGCCTACGGCCTGTTGCGCTTCAAAAACGACCACGGCCTTCGCTTTGACGGAAATGTCGGCTTGCGCGTTGTTCAGACCAAGAATGACGCGAGTGGATCCGGTCTCCAAGTCGGCACGATCTCCGGAACGACGACCGTTGCGACCTGCCAGGCCGCTGCCGCAAGTCACAAGGATGCGCAGGGCAACCCCGCTCCATATCCGGCGTCCATCTGCGACCCGCTCGCCGCGGCGATCGCCTTCAGTTCGGCGACGGTGAACAACAATCCGGTCAGCCCCAAGAGCAAATATACTGACTGGCTGCCAAGCCTGAACATCCGCTTCTTCCTAAAGGATAATCTATTTCTTCGTTTGGCAGCCTCGCGGGCGATTTACCGCCCGCAATTCTATCAGCTGAACACGTTCGCCTCGCTTGGTTTCAACTTTGACGCGAACGGATTCCCGGTGGGCTATGGGACACCCCAGCAACAGTCGACTTTCACTGGCACGGCTGCATCGCCCGACCTCAAATCGCAGAAGGCCAATCAGCTTGACGCAAGCCTGGAATATTATTTCGGCAACTCTGGCCAGCTCAGCGCCGCGGCTTTCTATAAGCGGGTTAAGGGCTACATCGTCGCCTTGCCGACCACTGAAACGTTCACCAACGTCAACGGCCAATCCCTCGATTTCGTACTGACGCGCTACGTTAATGCCGAAAAGGGATCAGTCGCCGGCGGCGAACTTGCTTACCAGCAGTTCTTTGACTTCCTTCCGGGGCCACTGAGCGGCATCGGACTTCAGGCGAACCTGACCTATATCCACAATAGCGGCGGCGCGAATTCGCCGGTGAACATCTTCGATCCGAACCAGGTCACGAACTCGTTTGCGAACCTGCCCATGGAGGGCATGAGCAAGTGGTCCTACAATGCGGCGCTGATGTACGAAAAGTTCGGAATCAGCGCTCGCCTCGCCTACAATTGGCGATCTCGCTACCTGCTGACGACCTCAGCGGCGAATGACAATCTTCCGGTCTGGTCTGAGGCTTACGGGCAGCTCGACGGATCGATCTTCTACAATCTGACCAGATATCTGAAGATCGGCGTCCAGGGCACCAACCTGCTCAATTCGAAGACCATCCTCAACGAGGGCTTCACGAGCTTCCATCCGCGTAGCCAATGGACGGTCACGGATCGCAGATACGCGCTGATCGCCCGGGTCCAGTTCCAATAAGCGGCTGAACCGGGGCGCTGACTGAAGGGAGCGGTCCCGGCCGCTCCTTTCTTCTCGGCCTTGGATCGATAGCACGCTAGATTGAAGTCGTGACGAGGGAACCGATCCGCAGCATATTGGTCGTCGGCGGCGGCACCGCCGGCTGGATGACCGCAAGCGTGCTGTCGCGGGTGTTCGCACCGGAAAGGCTCGCAATCACTGTCGTCGAATCCGAGGAGATCGGGATCGTCGGCGTGGGCGAGGCAACCGTTCCGCTGTTGCAGCAATTGCACGGTCTGCTTGGGATCGACGAGCGCGAATTCCTCAAAGCGACAAACGGCACGTACAAGCTCGGGATCGAGTTTCGCGATTGGGCGCGCATCGGCGACGTCTTCTTCCACGGGTTCGGCGATTATGGAGCCGAGATGCTGGGGGTTCAGCCCCACCATTTCTGGCTCAAGCTGCGCCAGTTGGGCGACGATACGGCGCTGGACGATTACTCGCTCCCCTACGCAATTGCCCGCCGCGGACGCTTTGCCATTCCGCCGCGCGGCGAAGAGAATCCTGCGAGCTTCTTCGCGCACGCCTTTCATTTCGATGCCTCGCTCTACGGCCGCTTCCTGCGCGGCTATGCGGATGCGCGCGGAGTGAGGCGCATCGAGGGGAAGATCGTCGACGTTGCGCTCCGCAAAGAAGATGGGTTCATCGATCAAGTGACGCTCGACGATGGCCGCCAGCTCGGCGCCGATCTTTATGTCGACTGCTCCGGCTTCCGGGGACTGCTGATCGAACAAGCGCTCGAGACTGGTTACGTCGACTGGCACCAATGGTTGCCCTGTGACAGCGCGCTTGCGGTGCCGAGCGAAGTCACTGCGGCGCCGACGCCCTACACTCGCTCGACTGCCCAGAAAGCTGGCTGGCAATGGCGCATTCCGCTCCAGCATCGGATCGGCAACGGTCATGTCTATTCGAGCGCCTTCCTCAGTGACGATCAGGCGCAGGAGATCCTGCTCGCTAACCTCGACGGCCGCCCGCTCTCTGAGCCGCGACAGCTCCGCTTTACCGCGGGACGCCGGCGGCAGGCATGGAACAGAAATTGCGTCGCGATCGGACTTGCTGCCGGCTTCATGGAGCCGCTCGAATCAACCAGCATTCAGCTCATCCAAACCGCCGTCGCGCGGCTCGTGGAATTTTTTCCCGACAAGAGCTTCGACCCGGTCATGATCGCCGAATACAACCGGGTTACCGCAAGCGAAGTTGAGCGGATCCGGGATTTCCTGATCCTCCATTATTGCCTGACCGGGCGCTCCGACAGCGACTTTTGGAAGCATCGCGCGTCGATGGAGCTGCCGGACAGCTTGCAGCATGTCATCGACCTGTTCCGAGCCTGCGGAAAGACTCCACGCCACCCGGAAGAAAGCTATCAGGAACCGAGCTGGGTTGCGATCTTCGTCGGTAATCATTTCCTCCCGGAGCGTCATGACTTGCTGGTGGACAGCGTTCCGGTCGACGAGCTGCGGCGCCTGATGGCCCAGCGCCGGGCCGAACTTGCGCGCATCGCCGAGAGCATGCCCATGCACCAGGCATTCATCGAGCGCTTCTGTTTGGCTGAGGCCGCATGATCGAACCGATCCGCAGCGTCGTTATTGCCGGCGGCGGGACCGCCGGGTGGATGGCGGCCGCAGCACTGGCCAAGGCGCTCCGTCCAGATCGGCTGAAGATCACCCTCATTGAGTCCGAAGAGATCGGAATCGTCGGCGTCGGCGAAGCGACCATTCCAGCGATCCAGCTGTTCAATCGCATGCTCGAGATTGACGAGGACGAGTTCATCCGCGCGACGCAGGGCAGCTTCAAGCTTGGAATTGAGTTCGCCGACTGGTGGCGAGCGGGACAGCGCTATTTCCATCCGTTCGGCCGCGCCGGCGACGATTTTGGGGTAACTGCCTTCCACCAGCAGTGGCTCCGCGCCCATTTGTTTGGCTATCCGGCGCCGATTTCGGATTTTTCGCTCAACACCGTCGCCGCCTATGCGGGCAAGTTCGATCGGCCCCGAGCCGGTTTGTCACCGATCTTCAGTACCTTCGGCTACGCCTATCATTTCGATGCAAGCTTGTACGCGAAGTTCCTGCGCCGCTACGCCGAGAAGCTCGGCGTCGAGAGGGTCGAGGGCAAGATTGCGGATGTGCGGCTGCGCGGTGAGGATGGGTTCATCGATGCCCTGGAGATGGAAGACGGCCGTCGGATCGAAGGCGAGCTGTTTGTCGATTGCACGGGCTTTCGCGCGCTCCTGATCGACCGGGCACTTGGCGTAGGTTACGACGACTGGTCTAGTTTCCTGCCTTGCGACCGCGCGCTCGCCGTGCCGACCGAGCGGATTGAAGACCCCGTTCCCTACACCCGCTCGACGGCGCGAACTGCGGGCTGGCAGTGGCGCATCCCTCTCCAGCATCGCACCGGCAATGGGTATGTTTTCTGCAGCAAGTATATTTCGGACGAGGACGCGCGCGCCGAGCTGCTCGCCAACCTCGATGCGCCGCCGCTCGCCGATCCGCGCCTGCTGAGGTTCACCACTGGCCGGCGCAAGGAGTTCTGGCAAAAGAACTGCGTCGCCCTCGGTCTCGCTTCAGGGTTCCTCGAACCGCTCGAATCGACGAGCATCCACCTCATTCAAACCGGCATCACCAAGCTCGTCTTGCTGTTTCCGGACCGCCGCTTCGAACCGCTGACGATTGCCGAATACAACCGCCAAGCCGGCGAGGAATTTGAGACGATCCGGGATTTCCTCGTGCTCCATTATCTCGCCAACGAGCGCGCCGGTCTGCCGCTGTGGGATTATTGCCGCGCAATGCAGGTGCCGGAGACGCTCCGCACCAGGATTGAGCTGTTCCGCCGTACCGGCCGGCATGCGCAGCTCGGCTATGATGTATTCCAACTGCCGAGCTGGCTTGCGGTCATGCTTGGCCAGGGAATCGAACCGGAGGGATTCGATCCGATGGTCGAATCAGTCGCCGCGAAGGAAGTCGCGCAAATCCTGTCCGCAATGCGCTCGACGATTGCGCAGACTGCTCAATCGATGCCGACGCATCAGCAATTTATCGATCAGCACTGCCGCGCGATCGAAGCGGAAGGATTGGCCGTTCGCATGCCTGCTTCAGTTGCGAGGGAGTGAACGAATGAAGAGGCTTTTTCTGCTCTGTACTGCAATTGTGTTGCAGGCGCCTGTGGATGCTGCGCCGGCCAGTCAGGCGGTCGCCGAGTCCAAACTGACTCACAGCAGCGTCAGCGTTGTCGTCGATCCTCAGCTGAACGATGGCCGGCTGGTTATCAAGATCGCTGCGAAGAACGGCACAACTGCTGCGATCCCGTTCGGCCCGAGTTCGATATCGATCACCAAACCCACAGGCGAGCCGATCGCCCTCAACTCACTTCAGCAGCTGGTCGACGACGTTCGCATGGCGGCTGGTCTGACGACGGAGGCCGTGCCGGGACAAGCTCCGACACCTGGCGCCTACGCAGCCGCGCAGACGCAAGTGGACAATGCCGGACACCCGGATGTGAGCGGCTATACGGGCGGATCGGGCATCGCGACGAACGAAATCGTACGGCGAGCCAACCGCGCATCGCCCAAGTCCAAACCGTCGATCGATCGCGCCACGGCGGAAGCGCAAATCGCCGCGCTGAAGCAAGCGATTTTGCAGGACAGCACGATCCGGCCCGGCCAGATTACGGTCGGACAGCTCGTCAGCCAGAAGTTGAATTTCAAGAAAGGCGAGGACCGCACCCTTCATTTGAGAGTCCGTATCGCCGGGGACGAACACAGCTTCACGGTCGCCGCGCCGGCCGGCTAATTCCTCGCGTGTCCGGATCATAAGAGCGGCCGCTACGCGGCCGTCTCGTCGAACGCGCCGGACTCCTCCAAATCATTGGCAGGCACGCTCTGATCGCCGCCGAGCATAGCTCGATAGTTTTCGACCATCGAGCGGCACGTCTTCAGTCCATCGTTGAGCTTGGCGCTAAGTTCGTCGAGCTCGGCGTCACTGGGGCGCTGTTCATTGGGCATGATTTCCAGATCCGGCGGGAGAAACAGTCGGGCCCAAAACAATCTAGATTAGGTCCGGTTGCATCGTTTGCAGTGATCATCTCACATCGGCCTGATTGGGCCTAGAACTCTGCTCAACGCGCAACGGCTGCTCGCCACAGACCACGGCCATAGCAGTTTCGAGCCGGCCGGCCGTGAATGGCTTGAGCAGAATCTCGACGCCATCCGGACGATCCTGGATGGCATCGGCGCCGGCATAGCCAGTGATGATCAGCGCCGGGACGTCAGGGCAGAGTTCGCGCGCCTCGCGCAAAAATTCGGTGCCGGACAGGTGCGGCATCGCATAGTCGCTGATCATCAGGTCGTAGGCGCAGTCGCCAGTCCTCAGTGTCTTGAGCGCTTCGGCACCGTTCGCTGCTTCGACAACGCGGTGACCGAGATCTTCAAGCACGGCCGCCGTCGTGCTGCGCACTTCGTGATGGTCGTCGACGAGCAAGATGCGCAGCTTGCGGATGGAGCTGCGCCGCGGCTCTTCGCTCGGCGCGGACAGGACTGCAACCGAGTGGTTGGGCGCGCGCGGTAGCCAAAGCTCGGCAGTCGTTCCGCGCTCGATCTCGCTCATCAGACGAAAGGCGCCGTTCGACTGCTTGGCGAAGCCGTAGACCATGCTGAGCCCAAGCCCGCTGCCCTTGCCCATCCCCTTGGTGGTGAAGAATGGCTCCATCACCTTTTCGAGATCGTCCGCTGCAATGCCGATGCCATTGTCGGCGACGCTGACGAGCACATAGTCGCCCTTGGGCAGACCGGTCCAATTTCCGGAGTTCAGCTTCCGGTTTTCGACTGAGACAGTGACTGTTCCGCCGGCCGGCATCGCGTCGCGGGCATTGATGATCAGGTTGACCAGCGCGAGCTCGAGCTGGGCCTGGTCGGCGAAGGCTTTCCACACGCCCTCATCTGCCTTCCATTCGATGCTCACGAGGCCGCCCAGCGTATGGGTGAGCAGGTCCCAAACCGCTTCCTGAAGTGCCGTCAGGTCGATCGGCTGTGGCTCCAGCTTCTGCCGCCGCGCGAAGGCGAGCAGCCGGCGCACCAGCTCGCTGCCCTGCTCGGCCGCACGCTTGGTCATTGCGAGAATCTTGCGCTGGTCGTCATTGAGCACGGCACGTTTTTCGAGAAGGCCCAGGCCGCCGATCACTGCGGCAAGCAGGTTGTTGAAGTCGTGCGCGATGCCGCCGGTAAGCTTCCCGATGGCGTCCATCTTCTGCGCCTGTATCAGCTGACTCTCGAGCGATCGCTGATCGCTAATGTCGGTCAAGGTTCCCGCGAACTCAACGGGATTGCCTTCGGCGTCCTTGAGAAGCACCGCCTGGTCCAGGAAGTGCTTGTAATTCCCGTCGGCGCAGAGCCAACGGTATTCGATTGCCGAGCGCCCGGTCTCGCGCCGTGCTGCCATAGCCGTCAGGACCCGTTCACGATCTTCAGGATGAAGTCGATCGCGCCACAACGTAGAATCGTCGGCAATCTCGTCGAGCTTGAACCCAGTAATCGCTTCGAAATCGCCGCTTACATAGGTCGGTCGGCGCTCACTGGCGCCGTACGGGTCGAGATAGAGCACCATGGGCAGCGATTGGATAATCGCAGCTTGGCGCTGCTCAGCACGTCGCAATTCCTGCTCGGCGCGAAGCCGTTCGGCGTTGACGCGTAAATTGGCGTCGAGCAGCGCCTGTTCCTTCCGCGCCTTGCGCTCGACTTCCTTGGTCTTGCCGAACAGGTCGACGAACACCGCGACCTTCGATCTGAGCACGATCGGATCGACAGGTTTGAAGACATAGTCGACCGCGCCCATCGCGTAGCCGCGCAGCAGGTGCTCGGTCTCCTTGTTCACTGCAGACAGGAAGACGATCGGAATGCCCTTGGTCTGATCACGGCTGCGGATGATCTGGGCGGTCTCATAGCCGTCCATTCCAGGCATGTAGACGTCGAGCAGAATGACCGCGAACTCGCCCTTCAGCAGGTGGCGGAGTGCTTCCTCGCCGGATTTTGCAGGAACGATTTCGCCAAGATCCTCGAGGATGCTTTGCACTGCGAGCAGGTTGCGTTCGTCGTCATCGACGAGGAGGACGCGGGGCCGCTCGATCTCCGGCTCTTGATCCTGCGGGCGCTCCGGCAGGACTTGCGGCGGAATTTCGGCCAGCGGCGCGCCCATTTCTACTCTGCCGCCTGCATCGGCACTGGAGGCGCCGCCGCCGCGGCCGCTTCACGCGAGCGCGCAACCCAGACGCGCAGCAATGCCAGCAGGAGCTCGATGTCCACGGGCTTGGCGATATAGTCCGAAGCGCCGGCATCGAGGCACTTCTGGCGGTCGCCCTTCATCGCCTTGGCGGTGACTGCAATGAGCGGCAGGTCGGCGAGCTCGTCGTGGCTCCTGATCTGCTTCATCGTCTCATAGCCGTCCATCTCGGGCATCATGATGTCGATCAGAGCGACATCGACGCCGGGCGTCTGCTCCAGGATCAGAATTCCGTCTTCTCCCCGCTCAGCGTGAAGTACCTCCACGTCGTGGCTCTCCAAAACGCTCGTGAGCGAGAAGATGTTTCGGATGTCGTCGTCGACGATCAGCACCTTGGCGCCTGCGAGCTCGGGAAGCGGGCGCGAAAGCGGGGAGGGCGAGCCTCTAGGTTTGCGCCGCCGCTTGTTCCCACCGGCGTGCTCGCGAAGCGATGTGAAGACGCTCACGAGATCCGCTCGGGCGGCGGGCTTCTCGGTTACTCCGAAAGCGCCCATGCCGATTACGGACTTGCTCCGATCGACGCCTGAGATGACGTGGATCGGAATCTGGCTTGTGTCGGGATCGTGCTTCAACAGATCGAGCAGCACGAAGCCGTCGATGTCCGCCAGCCCCAGGTCGAGCGTGATTGCGCTCGGCTGAAGCTTGCGCACCATCGCAAGCGTACCGGCTCCCGCCGTCGAAACGACGCCCTTCAGCCGCGCCTCATGCGCAGCGTCGAGGAGAATCGTCGCGAAGGTCGGATCGTCCTCGACGATCAGAACAAATGGGTCCTTGCCCAGTTCGTCGCGGTCGTCATTGACCTCGAAGCCGGTGGGCAGTGCCGACGGAATGACGGCGCCGCTGTTTTCGAGGCGCATCGCCGAATCGTCTGGCACGGAGCCCAGCGAAGGCTGCGCCTCGAGCGGAACATAGAGCGTGAACACCGATCCATCGCCCGGTGTCGAGCGCACTTGGAGCTCGCCGCCAAGCAAGCGCGCGATTTCGCGGCTGATCGAGAGACCAAGACCAGTGCCGCCATATTTGCGGCTGGTCGTGCCGTCAGCCTGCTGGAACGCCTCGAAAATCAGCTTCTGC
>JGI24737J22298_10000348_pt1 | contig 15529 bp, 8 predicted proteins | sample KBSCornC3_FD_22298 | JGI IMG/M metagenome (IMG submission 22298) | reverse complement strand
AACCCGCCGAGTCCGTACTGCCTGTTCCAGTGGTTCTGCTATTGGCCTGCGGGGGGAGTGTCTTGCTCTATCGCTACCGCAACTGGCAAGGAAGGGGCATTCGGAGCGGCCGTTCGCCAGCCGACGGGTCAGGCTGGGATGCGCCCCGGTGCCCAGAGTGCGTCGACGTCTTCTCCGGCTGCCTCGCGGCGCTGCAGGTCGCGGAGGAACTCGATGAAGTCGTGCTGCGGGCGCCAGCCGAGGAGATCCGCGGCAGGTTCGTGCGGTGATGATCTCGGCCACGATGCTGATCGCTGTCTCCTCCGGCGTGTGCGCTCCGAGATCCAGACCGATCGGACCCCGGCCACGGCACGACGGTGACGGCCGAGCTGCCCGCTGAAGCGGCCGGGGTTCGCCCGTGACCGGCGTACCCATCCGCGTACTGCTGGCGGACGACCACCCGATCGTCCGGACAGGTTTGCGCGCGGTGCTGTCGACCGAGCGGACATCGACGTGGTGGCCGAGGCGGCCACGGCGGAAGAGGCCATCGTCCGGTCCGGCCGCGGNGACCGCCCAAGGACTGTCCAACCAGGCGATCGGCGGCCGGTTGCACCTCACCGAAGGCACGGTGAAGTCCCACCTGGCCCGCGTCTACACCAAACTCGGCGTCGACTCCCGCACCGCCGCCGTAGCCACCGCCACCGCCCTCGGCCTCATCCGCCGCTAGCGATCGTTGCGATCGATCGCTCACGGAAAGCCGTGTGGATGTGAAGTATCTTGGGTTCCGGTGTGCCAGAGGGAGATCAGCAGGAGATTGGAGACGTGATGCCGGGCCGGTCCGAGCGGTTGTCATCCGCGACGCAGCACGAGGGTGCGGAGGGCGGATACCGTCCCGGGTACGAGATCGCGGCCGAGCGGATTCTCGAGTACGTGGTCCGGGAACGCCTCGCGCCGGGCGACCGGTTGCCGACCGAGAAGGATCTCGCGGCGGCAATCGGGATGTCCCGGACCATCGTCCGGGAGGCGGTCAAGATCCTGTCCGCGCTAGGCCGGCTCTCGGTGCAGATGGGCCGCGGGATCTATGTGGCCGAGCCGGAGGCGGCCTTGTGGCGGGAGTCCTTGTCGCACTTCCTGCCGACCGATCTCGGTCAGGTCGAGGAGATCTTCGAGTTCCGTCGTTTCGTGGAGACCAAGACGACCGAGCTGGCCGCGCAGCGGGCCACTCCGGCCCAGGTGCGGGCGCTGCGTGAGGCGGCACAGCTCACGGTGGCGGCTGCGGAGGACGGCGACCTCGAGGCGTTCAACCGGGCCGACGAAGCGTTCCACGGCGCGATCGGAGACGCGTCGTCCAACATGTTCCTGTCGGCGAGTGTCGACTCCGTTCAGCGGCTCCAGCGACAGATCAGCGTGATCGGCCTGGCGGGCGTGGCCGGAGGCTCGACGGTCGTGGCCGCAGGGCAGCACTCTGCGATCGCCGACGCGATCGGGTCGGGTGACGAGCAGTTGGCGGTGGCGCTGATGGTCGAGCACATCGACACGACGCTCGAGCAGTTCAAGCAGGAGATCCACAGCCGGCTCTTCCCCGCGGGCGGCACCGCCTGACCGGCTGCCAGGCGATGCCCGTCCGCTGCCGCTGAGCTACCTGCCGTTGACCGCGACCTCGAGCAGGTCGATCGCCGGTCCGTTCGATCCGCCGTCGAAGGTCAACCTGACGTACTGGCCCTGCGCGTTCAACGGGTACTGGTTGCAGACGCCGAAGTACGCCTGCCCGGTCGGCCCGTTGATCGTGCTGACGTCGGTCCAGCTCACTCCGTCGACGCTGGTCTGGACCTTGATCGTCTTGGGAGTGTTCAGGTACCGCTGGTCCAGCGTGTTGAAGGTCAGCTGGAGGTTCGACAGCGCTGCCCTCGCCGGCAGCTTGAACTGGATCCAGGTCGGCGTACCGGCCGCGACGGACCATTTCGCGCTGTCGTAGTGCGTGGCGTCGATCGTCCTTCCGTCGGTCAGGTTCGCAGTCGCCTCCTGCGCGTTGCCGGCGGTGACCTCCGCGGACGTCGCGAGGTTGCGATACGGCTGCAGGTCCAGGAACACCCGGTTGCTCGTGACGGTCCTGCCATTCACGGTGACGTCCGCCCAGACGACTCCTCTGGTGAGCCGGTCGACCCGCGGTGTGCCGATCTTGTTCTTGCCGAACGTGAAGGTGCTGACCTCCTTGATCGCGACCGGCGTGTAGCTGTCGCCGCCGGCCAGGTCCACGATCCCGCCGTGCCAGGTGATCCGCGCGGCACCGAGCCCGATCGGGCCGCCCTTCGCCGAGCGGCCCTCGAGCTGGTAGCGGAGCCCGTCGTTCAGGCCGAACTCGCCGTACGCCTCCTTCCCGTCGATCCGCAGCGACGCGCCGAGCAGGTCGTCGCCGACGGAGACGACGCCACCCGTGACCCGGACCTTCAAGGTGTCCGACCTGGTGACACCCTCATGGGTGCCGGTCACCGTGATCGTCGTCGAGCCGTTGGAGACAGGAGTCACGATTCCGGCCGACGTGACCGCGGCGACGCCCGGATCGGCGCTGCTGTAGCGGATCCTCGAGAGGTCCGCCTTCAGGGCCGGGAACGTCATGTATCCCTCGGACCTGATCCGTAGCACGCCCGGCGCAAGTTGCTGTCCGGACGCTACGACGTTGGTCAGCGTGTACTTGCGTGCCGTGTTGTCGGTGACGATCTTGATGATCGTGTCGATCGGATCCTCGTCGACGTCGGCGAGGTCGATCGTCAGGCTGTCGCCGGTCTGGCTGAACGAGGTGACCGGGCGGTTCTGGTTCAGCCAGGTCACCGAGGTGACCCGGTCCTTGACGGGGCTGATGGTGAGCGAGCGTCCGGGGATGGCGTCGAAGCCCTTCTTGCCGTCCGGTCCCTTGAGGACATGCAGATAGATGTTGTTGTCGCGGGCGGTCGCGTAGCCCCATTGCGGACCGGTGGTGCTGTTCGGGAAGGCGAACTTCTCGTAGTTCCCGCGCCCGTCGTCCTGATAGCCGTAGCCGGCCAGGAAGTACGGCGTCGTACCGGTGGTCGCCTCGTGCCGCTCGGGCAGTCCGGTTGGCGCGAACCAGTCGGCCAGATGTTCGCGGACGTCGATGAACTCCTGCACGCCCTTCGGGTACCTGGTGGCGATCTCGGTGGGGGAGTGCCAGTTGGGGCCGCGACTGTCGATCACCGACTGGTCGTTGTTGTCGACGTACCCGCGGCCCGCGTTCATGATCATCTCTTTGGTGACCTGGCGGAAGTCGTCGCGCTGGCCGTAGTACGGGGACACCTGGTTCTTGGTGCGAATCATCTTCCACGGCTCCATCGGCGTCCGTTTCACCAGGTGGTTCGCGCCGGCGTTGGAGTAGATACCGGACGCCTCGCCGGTCCTCAGGTCCGGGTCGCCGTACTCCTCACCCCACGCGTTCGAGTCGATGACGATCTCGTCGCTGTGGTCGCGGACGGCGCTGTACATCACGTCGTAGTTCGCGTTGGGCATCGCCTGCGGACCGTCGAAGTACAGGTACGCCGGGTCGTAGCGCCCGATCAGGTCCTCGACGTTCTGCACGAACACGTCGGTCGAGTAGTGCTGCAGCCCGCCGCCCTCGGTGGCGTAGTACAGCCCGAACTTCATGCCGTACCGCTTCACTGCCTGCTCGTACCGCTTCAGGCCGTCGACCACCTGGCCGGTGCTGTCCTTGGGGAGGTAGAGCTGCCGGATGTGCTTCGGGTCGGCGAACTTGGACGGCCAGAAGTAGTTCTGCTGCAGGGCCTCGATCGACACCAGCGAGTGGCCCTGACGCTTCGCCCGGGCCGCCCAGAGATCGACCGAGTAGTTCGGATCGACGAAGTAGTCGTACGTCGGGGTGGCGTGGGTCAGTGCACCGACCCGGCCTTCCTCGAACCACTTGTTCGGCCGTTCCTTCACGGTTGTCGTGAAGGTCTTCGTCGCGCTGCTTCCCGCGCTGTCGGTGACCTGAACGGTGAAGTTGTAGTCGCCGGTCGCCGCGGCTCCGCTGATGATGCCCTTCGTGCTGTTGAGGTCGGGCTTCCCGTTCGTGAGCCCGTCCGCGATCGTGCCGTCGGGGTTGAGTTCCAGTCCGTCCGGCAAGCGGCCGTCGACGATCTTCCAGGTGTAGCCGGGCTGACCTCCGCCGGCCATGAACTGGAACGCCGACGCGGCCACGCCGTGGTTCGCCGTTCGGGTCGACTTGTTCCAGACGTACGGCCATTCCTTGTAGCCGGTGGGCATGGTGTTCCGCGGCAGCGGAGTGCGGACCGGGTCTGCGGTCGACAGTCCCTGCGAGACGATCTTCAACGACTCGGACGGTCCGGCCACCGAGTTCGCCAGCCCGCTCACGGCGTTGCCGCTCTGATCCGCGACCCTGCCGTAGAACCCCAGGTAGGCGACGTTCTGGTCCTTCGCGATCGGTACGCCGTTCGCGTTCAGGTCCTCGGTGTAGGTGTGCTTGATCTGGATCATCAGCTTGTTCCAGCCCTGCTTCAGGTGCACGGCCTGTTTCGTCAGGTCCTTCTGCACCTCGACCGGTGTGCTCGGCGCCGTCAGGCAGCGGTCGTTCACGTAGATGCGGTACGAGCCGCTGGCGCCGACGTCGAAGAAGGCGTCCTTCGCCTCCGGGCTGTAGACGTAGGTGCTCGCGTAGACGTACTTGTTCCGTGTGTCGATGCCCTTCTTGACCGAGTAGTACCCGTACAGGTCCTGGTAGTCGTCGTAGTTGCGGTTGTAGATGCGGTCGTCGAAGTACTCCCAGGCGTGGTTCTCACCGCCGAACCCGAACGGGGCGCCCAGCTCGGGCGTGATCGGGTTCTTCCCGTCGACGGTCCCCGGGCGGTCGTACACCTCGACCTCCGACAGACCGGTGATCGACGGGTACGGCGTACGTCCCTTGTCGATCTCGATCTTCATCCCGACGACGTTCGACAGCCCAGGATCCGCCGAGTACACCGTCGGCGCGGACGGACTGGAGGATGTGCTGTTCACCTGGCCCGATTCGACGGAGCTGCCGTCGGCGAGCGTGAAGGTCAGGTGGTACCAGTTGTTGACATGGCGCCCGTCGCCCCACTGGGCGATGCGTACCTCGTTCAACGAGATCGGCGTGTTCCAGCTGAAGTTCACCCACGGACTCGAGTCGTTCTCCGTGACCCACTGCTTGCTGGTGCTCCCGTCCACCAGGTTGGCCACGGGATTCGTCGCGAGCGTCGATGACGACGCCGTGATGCCGGAGGCCCGCGGGGCCTGATTCGCGACCTCTCCGACCTCACATTCGTAGGTCTTGTCGGCCACGGGGGAGCCGAACGGTCCCGACACCAGCCAGGAGTTGATGAACGGGGCACTTCCCGGGACCTGCTGCGCGGACGCCGTCGTCCCTGGCGGTCCGAGGAGGAATGCGGTGGCGAGGACCGCCGCGACGGCCAGTAGTGCCGTGGATCTTCTGCGCCTCACTGTCGAGCTCCTTGTGTTGGGCGAGTCTCAGTTGACGTTATGAATCTGATTCTTCGGCGTCCGGCGAAGGGTGGGTCTTGCTACCGAGTTGGCTTTCGACCCCACGCCTGAAGGCGTCCAGGTGCGACGAGTATGGCGAGGCTCCTCTATTGCGTCAACACTATGGATCTGCTCTAATGACCGCACTGCAGCCAAATAGATCTGAACTATTTTGCTCCAGCGGGCACCGCTCTCCCGATCTGAAGGACGACATGCGAATCACTGATGTGACCTTGGACCTGGTGGAACTGCCGGCGCAGCCGCCCTTTCGGTGGCGTGCCGGGCTGCCCGGCTCCGAGGGGCCGGCGGTGGGCGGCATCCTGCGTATCCACACCGACGAGGGGCTGACCGGTGAGGCCAGGACGCGTCGCGGACGCATCGTGGCCGACCTGGTGGACCGTCGCATCAGGCCCGATCTGATCGGTGCCGATCCGCTGTGGCGGGAGCTGTTGTGGCATCGGCTGTGGGAGCTGGACCGGATCGAGGAGCTGCCGATCTACGCTCTCGGCCTGGTCGACGTGGCGTTGTGGGACCTGGCGGGGAAGGCCGCGGGTTTGCCGGTTCATCAGCTGCTGGGGACGTTCCGGGACGCGATCCCCGCCTACGCGAGCACGGTGACGTTCTCGTCGGTGGAGGAGTACCTCGACGTCGCCGACCAGTGCCTGGAGGCGGGCTACAAGGCGATCAAGCTGCACGCCTGGGGNGATGCGCGNGCGGACGCGGAGTTGTGCCAGAAGCTGCGGGCGCACGTGGGCGACGACGTACCGCTGATGTTCGACGGTTCCGCGGGCTTCGATCTCACCGACGCCGTGTACGTCGGGCGGGCGCTGTCGGAGGTCGGCTACACCTGGTACGAGGAGCCGATGCGCGAGTTCGGCGTGACGGCGTACCGCCGGCTCGCCGAGCGTGTCGACGTACCGCTGCTGGTCGCCGAGACCTCCGACGGCGCGCACATGAACGTCGCGGACTTCATCACCGCCGGGACAGCCGGCTACGTGCGCACCAGTGCCCAGTACAAGGGCGGCATCACCGGAGCGATGCGGATCGCGCACCTCGCCGACAGCTTCCAGCTCCGCGCCGAGGTACACGGCTCCGACATCGTCAACGCCCACCTGTGCATGGCCATCCCGAACACCACGTACTACGAGTCACTGGTCTACGCCAATCCGATCGTCCGCGAGCCGGCGGTCGGCCCGGACGGCCTGGTCCACGCGCCGACCACGCCCGGCATCGGCTACGAGTGACGACCGCTTCTCGCGTGAAGAACTCTCTCGACAAACACCACGAAGGAGACAAGATGCGTACCCGACGGCGTACCAAGCGGTTCCTGCTGGTAGCCACTGTGGCCGCGTGGGCGCTGGCCCTCGCGGGGTGCACCGCAGGCGGCTCGGCGCCCTCCGGTTCCGGCGACGAGGTCACACTGACCTTCCTCGTCTCCGAGACGCCGAACCTCACCCCGAAATACTGGGACGACGCGATCGCTCGTGCCTCCGAGAAGGTGCCGGGCGTCACGATCAAGAAGGTCGTCGGCGAGAACACTCCGGCGTATGCGCAGCAGCTGTTCGCGTCAGGTCAGGCGCCGGACATCTTCGCGGCAGGGATCGCGAACGGTCTCGCGCAGAAGGGCATGCTCGCCGAGTACACCCGCGACGAGCTCGAGAAGGCCGGAGTCACCGACTTCACGTCGGGCACGATCAACGGCAAGTTCTACGGCGTCGCGACCGGCGCGCAGGCGATTCCGGTCGTGTACTACAACAAGGCGCTGTTCGCGAAGGCCGGTATCGACGCCGCGCCGAAGACCTACGCGGAGCTGGTCGCCGACTGCGCGAAGCTGAAGGCGGCCGGCATCGCCCCGTTCGAGATCGGTGGCGGCGGCAAGGACACCTGGGCGACCGTCTTCGCGCTGGTGTCCGCGGTTTCCGCCGACGTCCTCACCGTTGACCCGGACTGGTTCCTGAAACGTACGAAGGGTGAGGTGAAGTTCACCGACCCCGCGTTCGTCGCCGCGGCGAAGAAGGTGCAGGACCTCGCCCGGAACGGGTACGGCGACAAGGATGCGATGACCCGCTCCTACGCCGACCTCGAACAGGCGTTCCTCGGGGGCAAGGCGGCGATGTACCCGATGGGTTCGTGGTTCGCCGCCGCCGCCGACAAGGCGAAGCGGACCGACATCGGCGTCTTCGGCTGGCCGAGCGATACCGGCCGGCAGGCGTTCCCGACCGTCAGCGGCGCCGGAATGAATGTCAACGCGAAGTCGAAGAACGTGGAGCTCGCCAAGAAGTGGTCACTGGCGTTCGCCACCGACAAGCAGAACCGTGACCTGGGAGTCCTCACCGACGGCGACATCGTGACGGTCAAGGACTACCAGCTCCCGGACAAGGTCGGTGCGGTCTACCAGGAGACGGTGCGGGCCTACGACGCGGCGGTCGCGTCCGGCGCGACGGTTCCCGCCTGGGCGAACATCACCGGTGACGGCGCGCTGCCGCCGGGATTCTCCGAGCTGATGACGGCGGCGAACGTCGACCTGCTGACCGGCAAGAAGACGCCTGAACAGTTCGCACAGTACCTCGACCAGCAGTACGCCGCGGCGCAGAAGTAGCCGCATGCACAAGCAGAAGAGGCGGCGCTTTCCGCCGCGCAATCCCCTCTATTTCCTCTTGTTCGCGCTCCCCGGCGCCGTGCTCTACGCGGCATTCGTCCTCTGGCCGCTGCTGGTCGCGCTCTGGTCGAGCCTCACCAACGAGAACGCCTACCGAACCACCACGTCGTTCGTGTGGTTCGACAACTACGGCCGGCTGTTCACCGATCCGGCCTACGTGCAGACGCTCCGGAACACGGTGGTTCTGGCCCTCATCTGCATCGCCGTGCCGAACGCGCTCGGCCTTGGGATCGCCGTGCTGCTCGACCGCGTGGGCTGGGTGTTCAACGTGCTGCGTGCGGTGTTCTTCATTCCCGTCGTCCTGTCGTCGGTGGTCGTCGCGGTGATCTGGCAACAGATGCTGAAGGACGACGGGCTGGTCAACACGTCGTTGCGTTCGTTCGGGGTCACCGATCCGCCCGGATGGCTGTCCGATCCGGCGCTCGCGCTCTACAGCGTCGGGTGGATCGCCGCCTGGCAGGCTGTTGGTACCTGCGTCGTTCTGTACCTCGCCGGGCTGCAGAGCATTCCGAAGGAACTGCTCGAGGCCGCGGCAATCGACGGCGCCGGGCCGGTCCGGCGCTTCCGCACCATTACCTGGCCACTGCTCGCCCCGTCCGTCACGATCATGACGGTCCTGTCGATGATCGGCGGATTCAAGGTGTACGACCAGGTCAAGGTCATGACGAACGGCGGGCCGGGCGTCGGTACGACCTCGACGCTCGCGTTCGACGTCGTACGAACCGGTATCGACGCCGGTGCGGTGGGCTACGGGGCGGCGAAGGCCGCGGTCATGTTCTTCATCATCGCCGCGATCTCGTTGCTCTCCCTCCGGATCATGCGCGGCCGGGAGGTCGACCTGTGACCACGAACGCCGGCAGCAACCGCCGGTTCGGGGCCGGTCGTGCCGGGCCGGCGCGCACGCTGACCGCACTGGTCCTGACCGCGCTCTTCATCTACCCGATCTACCTCGTGATCCTGAATGCGTTCAAGACGCAGGAGGACATCTACCGGTACCCGGGCCTACCGACCATGCCGTTGACCTGGCGAAATTTCGTCGACGTCGTCACCCGCCCTGACGGGTTGCTCTGGACCGGCCTGATCAACAGTGTCCAGATCACCGTCGTCGGCACCCTGCTGTCGACCGTGATCGCCGCGATGATGGCGCACTACATGGTGCGGTCGACCGGATGGTTCGCCAAGTCACTGTGGGTCGTCATTCCACTCGGCCTCATGATTCCGCCGGCCACGACGTTGCTCCCGTTGCTTCGCATGATGCGAGATTTCGGGTTGATCGGCTCGGTGTTCGGACTGATCGTGCTGTACGTGGCCGGCAGCCTGCCGTTCGGAGTGCTGGTGTTCACCGGGTTCCTGCGAACCATCCCGAAAGAGCTCGAAGAGGCCGCGGCGATGGACGGTGCCGGCCCGATCCGGACGTTCTGGTCGATCGTGTTCCCGCTGTTGCGCCCGGCCGGCGCCAGCGTCGTCATCTTCGTCGCGGTCGGCCTGTGGAACGACTTCATCACGCCGCTGATCATTCTTGGCCCGGCCAACGGAAGCACCGTCACGGTCGGCATGTACCGCCAGATCAGCGAACACGTCTCGAACTACGGCGCGGTGTTCGCGTACATGGTGCTCGCAACGATTCCGATTCTCGTCCTGTTCGTCTTCCTGCAGAAGTACTTCGTGAAGGGACTGCTCAGTGGCGCAGCAAAGGGATAACGGTGCCAGCGGCTCGACAGGACCCCGGAGGCAACGATGAAGAGATCGCGCAAGATCCGATCCGGCGTCGTCGCGGCCGCGATGCTGCTGGTGGCTACCGCCGTCGGCAGCGTTGTCGCCGGACCGCAGGCCCGTGCGGCTCAAACGACCGGCACCGCGCCCTACCTGAACCAGTGGGTGGTGTCCGGGCCGTACGCCGACGCTGAGGCGATCGGCAAGGACACGTCGGGCTGGCAGTACTTCGACGACCGGATCTTCAACCGGAACTACGACGACTACAACGACTTGATGGGGTACTTCGACGTCAAGCGGGGGGAGTCGACCGTCGACAAGTGGGTGGCGGCGGCGAGCTACGTGTACAGCCCGGTCGCGCAGACCGTGCAGTGGCAGGTCGGCGGATCGGGGCGTTACCGGCTGTTCGCCAACGAGGTCGAGGCCGGGCGTCAGGACAGCGTCGTCGGCCGGGTCAGCAAGGCGGGCACGAAGTACCCGATCCAGCTGAACCAGGGCTGGAACAAGCTGCTCATCGAGATCCAGCACAAGAACCCCGGCAAGAACAAGAACTTCCTCGGCTTCTACACGAGGATCAGCGACGGCGTCGGCAACACCGTCCCCGGACTCACGTACTCGGTCAGCGGACCGAACGTGACGGACCACCAGCTCGGGATCGTCACGAAGGGGCTGGACATCGACCGGCAGGCCTTCGCCGCGCGCAACGCGAAGGTCCCGGCGAACGACTACCCGTCGAACACCCTGCCGTACGCGTACGACGAGAACCCGTACGTCGGCATGGTGGCGACGATCGACGGCAACCGGAACACGTCGAGCATCGCCCCGCAGGCGGCGCCGTTCACGTTCCAGGCGGCCGGCGGAAGCCCCGGATACTCCTGGACGATCGCCGCCGGCCAGCTGCCGCCCGGCCTGACACTCGCCGCGGACGGTCATCTCGACGGCAAGGTCGCGGACGGCGCCCACGGCGTACAGCAGAAGGACTACGCGTTCACCCTGAAGGTCACCGACGCCGCCGGGGCCACCGCGACGAAGCCATACACGATCACAGTGAAGCAGAACCCGGTCGACTGGTTCATCGACGGGAAGATGTCGGCGCTGTCGCACACCACCGGCACGATGCCGAACCTGTACGACCCGAACTTCAACTACGACGAGTGGGCCCAGACGGCCAAAGAGATGGGTATGACCATGCTCTCGACCGAGAGCCTGCAGAACACCGTCTACTACTGGCCGTCGCCGAACGCGAACCTGACCCCGGCCAACTCGAACAAGCTCTACAAGTACGGCGCCCTGTTCCAGGCTCCGGACGGTAGCTGGCAGGTCAAGGACCGGGTGCAACAGGCCAAGGAGGCGGCCGAGCGCTACGGGCTGAAGTTCGGGGTCTACGTGTCGTCGTTGTATGAGGGATCCGAGATCCTCGAGAGCGACATCCAGGGCCTGGTCGAACGCTACGACCCCTGGTACGTCTTCGCCGACGGCGGTCCGGAGAGCTACTCGAACATCGACGTGGCGTGGAGCTCCGCGCGCAACTACAACGACCGGGTACTGATCGACGCGAACCCGAACGCGCAGACCGGCGACCAGGACATCACCCTGCACGAGCGCCCGTTCTGGAACGCCGAGCCGTACAACGAGGGCGGCTGGCGAACCGGGATCCTGCCGCAGGGCAGGAAGGTCGCGCACGAGGAGTGGAACGACCCCTACACGACGGCGCTCGACGTGTGGACGCAATACGCCAAGGGCAATGAACGGGACGACTGGGGCGAGGCGACCAAGGAACTGATCAACCAGTACGGCCACGGCTACGTGATGAACTACGACTCGTCCATCACGGTGACCCGCGGCATGGACAANCTGAGCAGCAATCTGGACAACACGAACATCTTCTCGATGGTCCCGATCTCCTCGCAGCAGCTGTCGGACATGCGGGCGTCGATCGTGCGGTGGATGGACAACGGGTCCGGCCCCGATCTGCGCGAGTCGCTGTACGGAACCACGCCGTACACCATGGACTACGCGTTGAAGCCCGGCTGGTACACCGATCCGCAGAAGGCGATCGCCCACGGCCAGGGGCCTGACTGGGGCTACGCCATGTCCCGGGACCAGTACGTCTACCTGCACCTGATCAAGAACCAGATCGCGGGAACGGCGAAGACGGGCTTCGCCGGCCAAGCATCGATGAGTCACATCGGTCCCTTCGACCATCGGGTCAACCAGGTGGAGTGGCTGAACAAGGGCACGACACTGCCGTTCAGCACCGAGACGGAGAAGGGCAAGTACTACGTCACGATCGACACGTCCGGTGTGACGGCGGATCCGATCGACACCGTCATCAAGATCCGGACCGACAGCCCGGTCCGGAAGTACAAGATGACGNGCGTCAAGCTCTTCAGCAGCCAGACCGCGGCCAACCACCTGCAGTTGCGGGCCGAGAGCTACATGAACAACTACACCAACGTCCTGGCGCCCGCGAAGCTCAAGTACACGAGCAGCAACCAGCGTGTCGCGACGGTGAGCGCGGCAACGGGCCTGGTCACGGCCGTCGCGGACGGCGCCGCTACGATCACCGTGACGGCGACGTACGACGACGGAGTGAACCCGGCACAGGTCATGACCGACACGTACCCGGTCAAGGTACGAGCTCACAAGGTTGCGGCCGCCCTACCCCTGGTCGGCGTGAACCTGTTGACGAACGGCGCGCTGTTCTGGGGCCAGTTCTCGACCGACAAGGACGTACCGGTCGCGTTCAAGGGCTTCAGCCGCAAGGGCGGCGAGACCGACATCCTCGACGCCACGAACGTCAAGTTCCACTACGCGACCGTCGACGGCCGACGGGACAACGCCGCGGGGAAGGTCGTGGTCACGGAGATTCCGGCAGACCAGTCGCCCTTCGTCGTGGAGGGCAACCGGATGCGGTTCACCCGGAAGGTCTCGGCCTCCACGATGTACAGCTACTGGGCCGACGTCACGGTCGGCGGAAAGACCTACACCTCGACCCGGAACTACATCACGCTGATCCCGGACGCCGATGTGGCGCGCGGGATCACGCCGAAGGCGACCAGCGACACCGGCAATGCCCGGCTGCTCTCCGACGGGANGATCAACGACGCGACCGGCGGCAACCTCGCGAAGTGGTCGGCGCCGGCGGGTGCGGAGAATCCCAGCATCACCTACGACCTGGGCAGGATGCACGATCTCTCGCGGGTCAACCTGTTCTTCAACCACCACATGCCGAACGCCGACAACGTCACCTACTACAACGTGCCGAAGAAGGTGAAGATCGAGTACAGCCAGGACGGTACGCACTGGACCGCCGGTCACGAGACGAACACTGTGTCGGGCGCCGGGCTGCCGACGGCCAGGAACACGCTGGCGGTGCCGGGCAGCGACACGACGCTGTACGGGTGGGAGCAGGACGGGCTGTACTACAACTACCCGGTCGATTCGGCCAAGCCCAGCGTGCACGCCCGGTACGTCAGAGTCTCCTTTCCGGGCGGCGGTCAGGGCGGTAGCCCGGTCGACGTACTGGAAGCCCAGATCTTCTCGTTGCGGGACCTGACCGCCCTCGGCAGTCTCGAGTTGCAGCCGAAGACCGGGACGGACAACCGGACGGCGACGATCGATGTCCAGGGCTACTCCTTCCTGGGAGCGCCGCTCGACCTGAGAACCGCCGCCATCACGATCACCAGCGACAACCCGTCCGTAGTGGAGGTCGGCGCCGAGGGGGTTCTGTCGTCCGGCGCGGCGGGAAGGACGCGGATCACCGTCTCCGCGGAGCTGGCCGGGTATCGCGCCGAGGACCATCTGTACGCCGACGTGGACACGGACGGGCGGATCTCGTTCCCCGCATTCCTGAAGCAGGCCAAGCTTGCGCTGAGCAACAGTTCCGTCAAGGTGAACGAGCCGGCCGTCGGTACGATCGAGGGAACGCTCAACACCGGCGCGAAGGCGAACCTGTCGCACGCGAAGGTCGAGTACGTTCTCAGCGACAGCAGACTGGCTGCGGTACCCGGCAGCAACACGATCGTGCTGAAGGAACCGATCCCCACCGGGTTCCAGGCCACGGCGAAGGCGATCGTGACGCTGGACGGGGTCGCCGTCGAGTCGAACACCGCGACGATCACGGCCCTCGCGGAAAATATCGCGAGTACGGCGACGGTCACGGTGTCCTCGGTCCGTGACCGCAATGGCGTACCGGACGGCAACAACCAGGACGACCGCTACCTCGGGACGAAGGCGACGGACGCGAACAAGGCGACGTCGTGGGCGGCCAAGCAGTCCGACAGTAGCCCGTGGATCAAGCTGCAGTTCCCGGCTCCGGTCGAGCTCGACCGGGTCAATCTCGTCGACCGCGGTCACGAGGTCAACCAGATCGTCGAAGGCGTTCTGGAGTGGGAAGGTGGCAGCAAGAAGGTGACCGGTATCCAGTGGGACGGTCAGCCGGACAACGTCGTGAAGCTCGACGCCCCGGTGCGGACCAGTTGGGTGAAGTTCACCATCGACCCCGGCAGCGTTTACGCCAATCCGAGCGGGGCGGAATGCGGACTGGCCGAGTTCGGTGTGTACGAGGTGCCGCCGCCGAAGTCCGTCGTCGACTTCAGGCCGGTCGCCGTCGACACCGGGGTCGGCGAGCTCCCAGCGCTGCCCGGGCAGGTCGACGCCGTCTCCAGTGACGGCACCACCGGCCTGGTCGACGTGACCTGGGACCCGGTCACGGCGGACCTGGTGGCCGCGCCGGGCTGGTTCACGGTCCGCGGCACGGTCACCGGAACGACCGCGAAGCCGACAGCCGTTGTCAACGTCGAAGACCGCTGAGCGCACATCCAGTGCGGGCCGGTGCAGCACGGTGTGGGTCCGCATGGTCAGATGCAGCCGGACCCAGTCGAGCCCACCGTGGGCCTCGGCGCCCAGGTCGGGTAGGACCGTTGCCCGCCTTGTGCGACGTAGCTCTCGTGTTTCCATCCGCGGGCGCGGACAGCCGTTCTCGGGTGAGGTTGCGGGTTGCGCGTCATCTCACCCGAACCGGGTGATGCCTGTCCGAGCGGACCGGACCAGTCTGGTCCGGATCTGGGCGTTGAAAGGGGCTGACCGTGGCGATACCTGGGGATGCCGACGAGGCTGGGGTCGCTCCCCGATACCTGGACGGAATTCCGAACGGGCAGTACCGCGACATCGCGGCCATCACCAACCTGCGCCGCGACGTCGTGGGCCTGATGCCGCCCCAGAAGCGCTGAGTCGAGACAGTCGCCGACGGCCTGGCGTTCTCCGGATCTGTTGCGTGCGTCCGAGGTCCCTTGCGGCATGGCTTGTTCGCATGCTGCTGGTTGGATTCGCGGTGACCTCGGCCTCCACGGCCCCGGCGGACGCACAACCGGACAGCCTGCTCGCCGATGTCGTGGTGATCGGTGTGCCAGGGTTGCGCTGGTCTGATGTCGCGGCGTCGCCCGAGCTGACAGCGCTGGTCGGCCAGGCGAACGCCGGTTCGATCTCGGTCAGGACCGCCGGCCCGCGGACCTGCCCGATCGACGGCTGGCTCACGATCAGCGCCGGTACCCGGGCCCGGGTCAGCGAGTCCGTCGGAGAGTGCCCGGCGCTGCCGGCCGCGAACGGCACCGTCGCAAACTGGCAGTTCTACCTCGACCAGCAGCACAAGTA
>JGI24737J22298_10000346_pt1 | contig 15562 bp, 16 predicted proteins | sample KBSCornC3_FD_22298 | JGI IMG/M metagenome (IMG submission 22298) | reverse complement strand
CAGTAGCTCTGGTAGTTGCAAAAGTTTCTTACCCCTGTATCCTAAAAGCATGCATGGTGTATTGCTTGTCGATAAGCCGCAAGGCTGGACGTCTTTTGATGTCGTTAATAAGGTGCGCCGTCTTATCCAGCACTCAGACTATAACGTCACGGGCAAAAAACGTTTTCCTGTGGGTCATACCGGTACGCTTGATCCGATGGCTACGGGTTTGCTGGTGTTGCTCGTCGGAAACTATACAAAACGCGCTCCCGGCCTGACCAAACTGGACAAGACGTATGAAGTTACGATGTACCTGGGTAAAACGAGTACAACAGGCGACGAAGAAGGCGTAAAAACAACCACATCAGACCGTCAACCTTCTAAAGATGAAATAGAGGATGCTCTCCGGCATTTTGTGGGAGATATTATGCAAACCCCACCGATTTATTCGGCAATTAAAATCAATGGACAACGAGCCTACAAGCTGGCTCGTGAGGGCAAAGTGGTGCAGATGGAGGCTCGTCCGGCGCATATTGACTCCCTACAGCTCATTGATTACACATATCCAATGGCAGTCTTTACCGCTCACGTCTCAAGCGGCACCTATATACGCTCCCTCGTAGAGGATATTGGCGAAGTGTTACAGACTGGAGCATACATGTCCGCGTTGCGGCGCACCACCGTCGGCCCTTTTGCACTTACCGATGCAGTAACAATGAATGATGTTACAGAGGTAGAGCAGATTGCCCAGCACGTATTTGCCTTACCTGAACCAACGGACGGCCAAACATAAGTATATTGACAAAATAGCTAATCTATGATAGATTATTATCATAATGGGCAAAAATAAAGAAAACTCAAAAACCCCACTCCAACCCTCGGCTAAAAAGATACGCCGGCAGGCGCGGGTAGCGGGTCTTGTTGGCGGCGCTTCGCGTTCGTTGGCTAAAGGCGCTGCAGTGGAGGCGATATTATTCGGTGCAGAACAGCCTCCGGCAGCAACAGTTCTCGTTGGGACTGTCGCATTAGCCGGCGCAGGTCTATCAGTCTTCAAGGGCGCTGAGCGTAAGCAACTGCGAAAAGAAGCTGCTACTGCCCAGAGATATGAAGATCAACAAAAGGCCGTGCAGGCGCGTATGGCCGAGATCAGGGGTGATCAAGTGGAACCACAGAAGAGGGGCGTAATCAGGCGCGTCGGTTCTTGGGCTATACGACCTTTCCTAAATACGGAAGCGGCAAACAGAAAAAATATTGCTCAGCAACCGCGAATACTCGAGCAAACACAGGGAGCTCAAGCCGTACGAAGCCTGGTAGAGCAATGGGATACAGCCGTACAGCATCGCCAAGATCTTGGGCGACTTGATGCGACGCCGCCGACCCCTGAACCTGCTCCTCAGCCAGAAACACCCCATCCTGTGGCACCAGCGCCTCCTGACCAAAAACCTTTTCCTATAACGGCTATTCTGCATAGATAGCTTGAATTATCATACCCTCTCTGTTAAAATGACTTGAGTATGATTACAAGTGAGAAAAAACAAGCAACTATCAAGGATTTGCAGGGCCACAAAACCGATACCGGCAGCCCTGCTGTACAGGTTGGTATTGACACCAAGCGTATCCAAGAGCTTACTGAGCACCTCAAGGTGAACAAAAAAGATTTTGCGGCTCGTCGCGGTCTTTTGCAGCTCGTTGGTAAGCGCAAGCGTCTCTTGCAGTACATCGCTGCCAAAGACGGCCAAGCCTACCTTGACCTCATCCAGAAGCTCGGCATCCGCCGTTAGTGTATAGACTACTGGTCTTGGCATACGCCGAGGCCACAAGCTTGTGCACATTAAAAGCCTTCTAGATATTTCATAGCGGACAAAGCCCAGATATATTGCTCCCGTACGCACAAGGGGCGGCCGTATATTTGCACCGTGTCCACTATGTATCTAGCTAAGAAAGGGGACTATATCCTTAATGGGACAGACTATTAACCCGTACGGAAAAGAAATTACCTTAGTAGAGACTGAACTTTGCGGCCGCAAGCTTACCCTCGAAGTTAACCGTGTCGGTTTTCGCACGAGCGCATCAGTTATCGTGCGTTATGGCGAGACCGTTGTACTTGGTACTGCCATGGTCAGCGACAAACCGATCGCCGGCTTCGACTATTTTCCACTCAGCATTGATTACGAAGAAAAAATGTATGCCGCCGGTAAAATCAGCGGATCGCGCTTTATCAAGCGTGAAGGTCGTCCGTCCGAAGAAGCAATTCTTATTGGCCGTTTAATTGATCGTCCGATCCGCCCGCTGTGGCCTAAAGGTTATCGCCACGAAGTGCAGGGTGTAGCGACAGTACTGAGTGCTGATCCTGAATTCCGTCCTGACATGATCGCCATGATCGCCATGAGCACCGCCTTTATGCTGACGGGTGCCCCATTCGAGGGTCCGGTTGCCGGCCTCCGCGTTGGTTACGATAAGGACGGCAAGCTCAGCGCCTTCTTAAGCGCCAAAGAATTGAGCGATAACAAGCTGGATCTCGTTGTCGCCGGTACCGAAGATGCCATCATGATGGTAGAGGCCGGTGCTAACGAAGTCTCGGAAGACGAGGTTGTTGAAGCACTGCAGTTTGCACAACAACAGATGCAGCCAGCCATTGCTCTACAGAAAGAGCTCGTCGCCAAAGTGGGCGTAACTGCTCAGGAATACAGCCTGACGCTTCCAAGCGAAGACATCCAACAACAGGTCGACGCCTGGCTAGCGGGCAAGATGGGCGAAAAGCTTCGTGCACCTATGGCCGAACGACACCAGCGCATGCACGAATTGCGTGAAGCTATGCTGGCTCACTTCGAAGAAACCCTGGGCGAAGAAGATTTTGCTGGCAGTAAGCAGGAATACGCCGATGCTTTTGCTAGTGCCGCCAACAAAGATGTCCGGAAGGGTATCCTAGAGGACGGCGCCCGCCCTGACGGACGCGGCTTTACCGACGTCCGCCCATTATCAAGCGAAGTAGGCTTTCTGCCCCGGGCACATGGTTCAAGCATCTTTACGCGCGGCCTTACACAGGCCATGAATATCGTTACCTTGGCGCCCCTGAGTTATGCGCAGGTGGTAGATACTATGGAACGTGATGAAGAAAAGCGCTACATGCACCACTACAACGCGCCCGGTTATACCGTAGGCGAAATCAAACGACTTGGTTCTCCTGGCCGCCGCGAGATTGGACACTCCGCTTTGGCCGAACGTGCGCTTAGCCCTGTCATCCCTGCGGAAGATGTGTTCCCATACGCTATTCGTTCAGTAACAGAAATTATGAGCCAGAACGGCAGTACTTCGATGGCCGCCACATGCTCTAGCTGTCTGGCACTTATGGACGCCGGCGTGCCATTAACGGCACCAGTAAGCGGTATTGCCATGGGACTGATGATTAACGACGATAAAACGATCATCCTGAGCGATATCGCCGACGCCGAAGACTTTGCCGGTGATATGGACTTTAAGGTCGCTGGAACTGCTAAGGGTATCACGGCTTTGCAGATGGACATGAAAGTACATGGTCTACCCGTAGAAATACTGCGTCAAGCATTACTGCAAGGCAAAGAGGGCCGGGCATACATCCTAGAGCACATGCTTACCGTGATGCCAGAACCACGTGCGACGATGAGCCCGTACGCTCCACGCGTCGAATCTATCAAGATTAATCCTGATAAGATCCGCGAAGTGATTGGTAAGGGTGGTGAAACCATCCAGAAGATTACGGCCGAAACCGGCGCAGAGATCGACATCAAAGACGACGGTACGATTATGATTGCCAGCCCAGACGGCGCATCAATCGAGAGAGCAATCCAATGGATCAAAGACATTACCGAAGAACCGGAGATAGGGCGTATCTACAAGGACGTTCCTGTCGTAAGCGTTATGGACTTCGGTGCATTCGTCCAAATCCTTCCGGGCAAGGATGGCCTCGTGCACGTATCCGAAATGAAAGAAGAGCGTGTGGAAAAACCGAGCGATGTCGTTAAAGAAGGTGACAAAGTTACTGTTAAACTTGTAGCCATTGATGACCGGGGCCGCTTGCAGCTAAGCATGAAAGCCGCCGACCGCGAACTGAACAAAAAATAGTACATACTATGAGCAACACCCAGAGAGTAGACCGACTCGAACACCCTAAAAGCCATCACCGGCATATTTCTCCGGTGATGCATGCCGGACTGTGTCTGGTCACGTTAGGGCTGAGCTACCTGTTTATATCTCTGGCGATCAACTCTGGTTCTTTGTGGCAATATTCGCTAGCCTTTATTTTGTTCATGATGACACTGGCTAACGCCACAAAAGTATACAAACGTTTAAAGGTACGTAAAAAATGAGTGCAGGCATGGAAGCTATTACTTATGACCACCCGGATATACTTCCTATCGAAGGCATGCCGGATATACATCTTCGACTAACTCGTCCAGACGACGGAGACGAACTCTTTGATGTTATAGAGCAGGATAGGAAGCACCTCGAACCTTTCCAGTGGTGGGTTCGAGAAGTTAGGACGCCAGAACAGGCCGCCGAACATGCACGTAAGGCGGTTGGACGGACTGATGCCGGCCATTCACTCCAGTATCGCGTAATCAAGGGTGACCCGGCACAAGACGGCCCAATGATAGGCACGATAACGGTGTATCAAAGGGATCCGTCTTCTAATATGGCCCGATTCGGCTACTGGCTTACCAGTGCGGAGCAGGGCCAAGGTTATGCCACCGCAGCGACCGCTCGCGTGTTAGAAGAGGCTAAGGCTTCATTGCATCTACAACGTGTCGATGCGCATATCCCAGAAAAGAATACAAGAAGCCAGCTTCTTGCCAAACGTTTAGGCTGTACTATGCTTGACGGCGCCTCTTATCGCAAGTTGGTTCCAATCGCCGGATCACCCAAGAAGCAAAGTTTTACAGTCGATAGGTGGGCCAAGATCTTATGAGCAACACGGGTAAAACATTAACCGCTGACGAAAAACAAAGGCTGCTTGATGAGCTAAAGGCTAAAATTATCGCCAACAAAGTATGTCCCGAGCTTGCCGCGTCGGCTACTCAGCTGGTATTTGGCGATGGCGACCCGAACGCCCAGATCGTTTTTATCGGTGAAGCACCCGGCAAAAACGAAGACATCCAAGGTAAGCCCTTCGTTGGCGCCGCTGGAAAGTTCCTGAACGAAATGCTTCAGGGAATTGGCCTGGAACGCAAAGACGTGTACATTACTAATATCGTTAAATACCGTCCACCCGACAACAGGGATCCCCTCCCAGAAGAAAAGAAGGCATTTTTACCTTATTTGCAGGCCCAGCTAGAAATAATGCAGCCAAAGCTTGTCGTGACCCTTGGTCGCCACAGCATGAATTGTTTCTTGCCGGATCTACAAATATCCAAGATCCACGGAGAGGCTAAGCGAATTAAGATCAGCATGAAGCAGTCCGATGACGTCCTGACCATCGTCATTCTTCCGCTCTTCCACCCCGCTGCCGCCCTCTATAACGGAGGAATGCGCCAAACACTTGTCGATGACTTTGCGGCCATCCCCGATATCCTACAACAGATTACGAAAAGTAACACATAACTCTTTATCCAAAAAGATACCTACAGAAAGGAAACAATCCTATGGATGAACAACCCCAAAATAACAACCAAAAGAATAAACGTCCCAGACAGGGGCAACAGAACAGCCGCGACAACAGCCGTGGCCGTAATAACGGCGGCGGGCAGGGCAAACCGCTGTCTTTAGGCGGTAGCATGTCACGCGGCGCAGCTGTCCGTGCGCAAAAGCGCTCCCAAGCCGATGCGCAAAAGATTGCAAACCAGTATGCAGCTGCGGCACCGGTGCAGGCACCAAAAGATGAGCGTCGGGCTAACTTTATCGATGACAGCCCACGCCTAAAGATTATCGGCCTTGGCGGCATGGACGGCGGTGGTTCTAAAAACATGATGCTCGTCGAATATATGAACGACGCGGTTATCATGGACGCCGGCAACGACCTTGGTGTCGACTTACCGGGCATCAACTACGGTATTGCCGATACGACATACCTCGAATCTATCCGTCATAAGCTGCGGGCCTACATTATTACCCACGGACACTTGGACCACATCGGCGGACTGCCGCATATCGTCCCTAAGTTCCCGGCACCGATTTACGGCTCTAAATTTACCATCGGCCGTGTCGAAGAAATCTTTGAGAACTTCGGTCTGCCTATGCCAGAAGGCTTTGAGCTGCGCACCGTCATGATGAACGAAAACACTCACGAACGTCTTAAAATAGGCGAGTTTTTTGTCGAACTCGTACGTATCACGCACTCTATTCCTGGCTCAACTTGTATCGTACTCGATACGCCCGTCGGTCGTATTATCAACACCGGTGACTTCCGCCTAGACCCTAATCCGCTCGACCACGAACGAAGTGACGTCGAACGCTTAAAGGAGCTTGGTGACGAAGGAGTGCTTGCGCTTCTTAGTGAATGTACCACCCCGGAACGTCTGGGCCGGACCCCCTCCGAAAGCACACTGCAGGATAGCTTCAAGGACATCATGGAACGCGCTCCGGGCCGCGTCTTCGTCGCCATTTTCTCGACTAACATTAACCGTATCCAGATGATCATTAACGCCGCCGTGCATCATGGTAAAAAGATTGCCCTTGATGGCCGCAGCATGATGAGTACGCTGGAAATGGCCGTGCGTCATGGCTTCGTAAAGGTACCGAAGGGTACGTTTGTGCCTATCGCCAGCGTTCCTTCCCTAAAGGACCACGAAGTTGTCGTTGTTTGTACCGGTGGACAAGGCGAGCCTAGCTCTGCTTTGCAGCGCATGGCCAGCGGTGACCACAAACACGTCAAGATGAAAGAGCAGGACACCGTCGTTCTCTCGAGTACACCTATCCCTGAGACAGGTAACGATGCGCTTATCGGCAGCATGATTGATGACCTTATGCGTAAGGGCGTACACGTTTTCACCCATGTGAATCACGAACTCCAAGGTAATGGCCCGCTGCACGTATCTGGTCACGCCTCACGCGACGAATACGCTGATATGATCAACTTTACCCGTCCGAAGTTCTTTATCCCCATTTACGGTGCGTATCGTTCTAAGCAAAGCCATATTGATTTGGCTATCGAACTGGGCATTCCTCGCCGTAATACAGTCAACGCCGAAAACGGCGATATAATCGCCTTGACGGCTGACAACATGGAGATTGAAGGTAACGTGCCCCACGGTACGATTCTCGTGGACCAGACCGGCGCCATCGTTAATAACATCGTCGTTAAAGACCGCGTATTGCTTTCTGAAGAAGGTTTGGTGGCTGTCGTACTAACCGTTGATAAAAAGAACGGTAACCTGCTTACCAGTCCGGACATCATCAGCCGCGGCTTTATCTACATGCGCGATAACGAGGATCTTATGAACAACTTACGCCAAGAGCTGCGCAGGGCAGTGCAGCAGCGTTTCAAGCGCGTCGATCTCGACCGCTTCAAGGCCGAACTTAAAGACCACGTTACACATTTCCTCTTTGAGCAGACGCAACGCAGCCCCATCGTCATACCTGTAGTCAACGTTATCGGTGGCAGCAAGAATGACGTAAAGGTCGTCGCAGGTGGCCGCACAAAGACCGGCGAAGAGATTGCCATCGAGCAAGAACAGCGCTTCAAAGAGATGCGCGCCCGTTTGCTCGGCCAGGACGCTCGCACCGACTAGCGCCAGCGTAAGCACATTGACCAAAAGAAGTTATAGTTGTATAATATATACCATGTCTAATCTTGGTCATGGGGCACGTCCTGCACGCAACCTTGTCCTACTAATTACACCGCGAGTCAACGATGCCACTGCCTGTCCCGATACGAAAAAACGGAGCATATCATATCCCAGAAGATCTAAAAGCCGCTGAGGGGGAGGATTTTGGACGGCTAGCAATAGCCGATGAACCATTCAAAGGGAGGATTGCATTGGCGAATACCGTATCTATGGTGGGACGGGATGGTTTTGAGTTAACGGTAACCGAAAAAGTACATGCTGCGATGCTGCGCCGTGGCTCTGCGCCGCAGCTCCGTAAATGGTTTACCGAAGAAACCCAACGCATCCTCGATGGTCCCCTTGGAAGCACCAATATCGACACCGAACGAGAAACGAATCTTCGGCTGGTACATGCCGTACAGGGTCCATTGGCGGAGCTATTGCCGGAACGGGAGCTGGCGCTTAAGGGCACAGGCCTTGACATGAGTCGGCAGACGCAGCTTCCAGGCTTGCGTCGGGTTGCGCTCACCGAACAGTTTAGGGCTATGCACTCCCTGGGCGAGAAGCAGCGTGCTGTTGCTCCGGAGGGCTTGGGCGGCCTCATTATGATCAATGAGGTACATGGTGTCGTGGCGTATCACGATCCCGCGCTTGGGCAAATAAGGGAATGGATGCTGATGGACCGCGTCACTGACGCACAGCCCGTTGATGAGGCATTAGTATTCGATGGATCAGGCCCCACTCCAAGGCTAGCCTTTAAGAGAAGCCAATACCCCATGCTCGCCAATTATGCTGATGCAGGTGAAACTGAGTCCTACGATGAGAATATCTCATTTATGCGTGTCGGCAGACAGGTTGCAGAAGACCTGGGATATGCCGTGGACGTGATTGCCGACCTGAACGGACATAATATATTTGAGCAACAAACGCCAGATGGGCCGCAATACACGATCATCGATATCAACGGCCACCCAAGATAGCGTGCCGATATTGACAATAGTTGTAATTTTTGCTATAGTATACTTATGGAAAAGCGTCATTTAGGTCTTATTTCAGACCTTTCACCCGAACAACCGCAGGAGACTGCTACAGTCGCCCAGCCTGAGCAAGTCATGCCTGATCAACGGGTTATTGAACGTAATGAAGATACAGCAACAGAAGATCCTTATGCCGGCCTTCGCCAAAAAGTGCTCGAAGCACGTCAAACTATGATGGACACACCATTTAACCCAGAAACGGGCGAAGGGGCAGATGCGCGCCGGGCGTATGGCTTGGCCATAGAGGCACTCCGTTCGGCAGAGTTGGGTGAACCCGAAGGTGCCTTCATTATTTCACTCCGAAGACCCTCATAAATAACAGATGACACCTCTTATGGTAAATGATAAAATAAACATAATATGGCAAAAAAGAAAAAATCCACCAGAAAAAAAGCAGCACCAGAACCGGTAGAACGTTCACCGTTTTGGCCGTTAACAGGGGCAATATTGCTCTTTGTACTGGCGCTCTTTTTGCTCTTAGGAGGATTTGGCACCGGCGGGCCGCTGCCAAAGAATATGTTCCACGGCGGCTACTGGACATTTGGCTGGGCCGCATATTTGCTACCGGTAGCGCTCGTGTACTGGGGTATCTATAAGTTTACTTCTGAAGATCACCAGATTCCGCTCAGTCGTTTACTGAGCATGCTTGGCGTACTGGCCTTTACCTCGGGTTGGCTTTTCACGGCTTTTGCCAGTAAACTGCCCGATGGTTCATACGTCCATGGCCACGGCGGCCAAGTTGGTTCGGTGCTAGGCGGTGCGGTCCGTGGTGCCCTCGACGCTTTTCCAGCCTCTATCCTAATGCTGGTATTGGCCTTGCTGGCGATTTTCTTCGCCTTTGGTATCTCACCACAAGTACTGATGAAGCTTAAAGATGTCTTTAAGCGGGAAGAATCCGAAGATACCGATCTCCGTGACCTCAAGGCTAAGGCGGAGTCCACCGGCTTCAAGCTTAACGAAGGTGTTCCCGTGGAGCATGGCAAAGAGCAAAAGGAAAAACCTGCGCGCTTCAGCTCCTTAAAGAATACTGCCGAAAAGCTGGCGCCTGTTGAAAACCACGAAGCACTTACGACGGCCAGTGACCCTAACTGGAAGTTCCCAAGTATCAATTTGCTTGATCAAAAACAAGATAAGGCTGATGCCGGCGACGTCAGTGGTAACGCACAGATCATCCACGATACGTTTGCCAACTTTAATATCGATGTCGAGATGGAAGGCGCTAACGTTGGTCCGCGTGTTACGCAGTACACACTTAAACCCCCAACAGGCGTCAAACTTACTAAGATTACAGCGCTTGAGAATAACCTGGCGCTTGACCTGGCGGCTCATGCTATCCGTATGGAAGCGCCCATCCCCGGTAAGCGGGCCGTTGGTATCGAAGTGCCAAACGTAAAGGCTGCCATGGTTCGTCTGAGCTCTATCCTGCAAGCACGGGAGTGGAGTGATATCAAGGGGCCGCTGGCTTTTACTATCGGTAAAGATATCGCCGGTAAGCCTGTTGTTGCTGACCTTGCCAAAATGCCTCACTTACTCGTCGCTGGTCAAACAGGCTCGGGTAAGTCTGTCATGATCAACGATATTCTGACCAGCCTTTTATACCGCAATAGTCCGTCAGATTTGAAGTTGATCCTGGTCGACCCTAAGCAAGTGGAGCTAACACCGTACAATGACATACCGCACCTGCTCACACCGGTCATTAATGAACCCGAAAAGTGTATTAGCGCCCTGAAATGGGCAGTGGCCGAGATGGAGCGTCGCCTAAAGGCTATGGCAGAAGTCGGCAAGCGCAATATTGGCGAGTACAACAACCTTAAAAAAGAAGAAGGCATGCCGTACATCGTTATTGTCATCGATGAGCTAGCCGATCTGATGATGATGGCGGCCCGTGATGTTGAAGCTCTCATCGTGCGCTTGGCCCAAAAAGCACGTGCTGCCGGTATTCACCTGGTACTCGCCACCCAGCGTCCGTCAGTTGATGTTATCACCGGCCTTATTAAAGCAAACGTTCCTGCGCGTATCGCCTTTACGGTTGCCAGCCAGGTCGACTCACGCACGATTATCGACCAAATGGGTGCAGAAAAATTACTGGGTATGGGTGACATGCTGTTACTCACCAGCGATATGCCCAAGCCGAAACGCATCCAGGGTGCTTTTATAAGTGACGAAGAAACACAGAAAGTCACTGACTTTATTCGTATGCAGCGTCCGCCAGAATACGACAGTGAAATTATCAGCCAGCCCGTGCAGCTTAACGGTAAGGGTGGTGTCGTTTCTGAGGTTGGCGGCAGTGATGGCAATGATGATATGTGGCAAGATGCCGTTAGAGTTGTGATCGAAGGCCGTAAGGCCAGTACCAGTCTTTTACAGCGCCGCTTGCGCATCGGTTACGGCCGTGCAGCCCGTCTCATCGAAGAAATGGAAGAACAGGGCATTGTAGGTCCTGCAGATGGCGCACGCCCTCGTGATGTACTCGTTAGCTCCATGGACGAAGTGTTTGGCACCGCTGACGAAGACGAAGCCGCCCCGGCATAGCAAACGATCTGACTACTATAGAGAACTACCTACTTTGAGTGTCCCAGCGAAGCATTTTAGTTGACTATATATCAATAATATGCTAATGTTCATATAGAGAAATCTAAATCTAAAACAACAAAAAAGTAGTAAAAGTTATGACCGAACACGTAGGGTCGCTCCACCCAGAATCTGCACCACCCCAAGAAGAACATACCGTTACACGAGATACATATATACGTGATGCCGCTATTGCATACGAAGTCGCGGAAGCCGAACAAGGCAAAAGAGATACCATTGCCGACCTTAAAAAAATGCAAGCAACACTTGGCAAAGAGAAATCAGAGGCCTACGACCAAGTGATTGAAGACTTTACGGCCGCCGCCCAGAAAGCGGGCAATGCAGCTCTACAAAAAATAGTTGAAAAACAGGAAAATACAGCTCGCCTGAACATACTGGACATCGTTGAGACGAAAGAAACTGAACGAAAGACGTTCTCGACCAAAGAGACATACCTCAGTCATGCAACTTTATTCTATAAGGCTATCGATAAGGAGCACAGTGCCAAGCCTGAAAACGAAGGTATACGTGCTATCTGGCAGGAAGCTAACATCTTAATGGCAACGTCTGCATTGATGCGTGAAGAACCACCAGAGATAGCGGACGCATACTATAAAAAAGTACAGGATCCCGCCCAGAAGTGGGGCCTAGTGGCCAAAGCTCATCGGAGTGGTAACTCAATGTTAGCCCAGCGGTGGGAAGAGCCCCTATTGCAGTCATTGGAAGACGAGCATAATGTAGGACAAATACCCATAACTACTACATTGGCCCTCTTTAAGGCAAAAACCTCAATGGCCGCTGATAGACTGCGTATTGCAGATAAACGTGCAGATAGAAAACAGTACGCTGGTGAGATGGAAGAGCAATGGTCAAAGGCCCAAGAGGCCATGGGACGTAGCAGGGATCTTGCCCCAAAATATGGAAAAGAATCCATTGCTCAGGATGAAGATAAGCGTCAGCAGATGCTTGACTTTGCCAAATTATTTTATGAGGTAGGAGATTTCAAGACAGGCGACACCATTTTGGGACAGGTCAAAGAAATTAATAAATATGCAGAACGACAAACGTTCAACCTGTCTGATGAAGCTACCAAGGCCGTCAAGGACTTCGTCGAGTCTGCGGAATTGCGTCAACTATGTTACGGCATGACACCCCAAGAAGTACGTAAACACGCAAGTAAATGGCTCAACGATAAAAAGAATACACAAGAAACCCGTTGGGCTATGTCGCTCATCGCAGGGATGTCTGATAGTCACGAAAAGCAGATTGGTAACCTTGACCCCGAGAAGCGTCACGCAAAGGGTGCATCGAATTTTCTGATAGAGCAATTCCCAGAGCTTGTTGAACCGTATCTTCTGGACACGGTCTCACTTTCTCTCCGAGCAGGAGAATGGGATAAAGCTTTCGGGGCGTATTACGGATCTGTATTCAATTATTACAGAAACAGTACCCTAGAAGAAAATGTGGAAAGTATGGCTGAAGCATTGGAGATTGCTCAGTATGGACCTCAGTTTGAGCAAAGCGATGTATTCAAAGCCGCCTACAACGATACCGAGCACATCAAGCTTATCGCGGCTGCATACGCTCAACGTGTGCAAGAGGTTGATACGGCCGATAGGACAAATCTACGAGATGCCGCCATCGAAGATATCAATCGCTTTTATAAACGGGAATATGGCTCGCCTGAGCTGAACGCTACATTTGCTATCGCTGTCTTCGACGCTCTTAAGGCGGTGTCGCCGGACGGCACCTATAGCAAGATTAAAGCATATATGAAATTGGTTCTTGCGGGTAGCTTTAATGGTCTCAAGAGTATACCTGGAAACAGTGAAGAACTCACAGCACAGCGCGCATTACTTAGCACTGCCTTAGCCAAGGCTGAAACTGAGTAGTAAAGCTGGGTAAGGTCTGCAACATATATGTAGCGCCGTGGTTGCACGCAAACCGGTTTTGCGGTATAATTACCTCTGTTAATAACTAAACCTGCGTAAGTGGAGTTACTTATGCATCCCGCCATTACGGGATTCCAAAGGGAGGAACAATGAAGAACCAATACGAAATTGCCGTATTGTATCACCCAGATCTAGAGATTGATCTGGAAAAAGCTACCAGCCGCGTAGAGAAAATCTTTACCGACAACGGCGGTGAAGTTAAAAATGTTGACAACTGGGGCAAGCGTAAGCTAGCATACCCGATCAAGAAGAACGAACACGCCGTGTACGTCTTCTATACCGTAGATTTCCCAGCTGAAAGCGTTCGTAAAGTAGAAGCTACCTTGAATATCACCGACGAAGTAATCCGTTTTTTGATTACCCGTCCTGACCTAAAGGCGATCGCCAAAGCTGAGGCCCTCAAGGCTGAAAAAGCCAAGAAGGCAGCAGAACGCGGTGAGACCGCTGAAAGCAGCGACGAAAAGACCGAAGAATAAACTAGAGGGAAGTTAGAAAGAGGGGAGCCGATCATGGCACGAAGCGTAAACCAAGTCATCTTAATGGGTAACCTTACCCGGGATCCAGAACTTCGCCAAACACCAAGCGGCCAGAGTGTTGTTAGTTTCAGCCTTGCGCTGAACCGCGCATACAAAGACCAGAGTGGTGAATGGCAGGAGGCCACCGATTTTATCGACGTGGTAGCCTGGGGTCCATTAGCAGAACGCGTATCACAGTATATGAAAAAAGGCCGTCGTGCGCTCGTCCAAGGGCGTTTGCAGAGCCGCAGTTGGGAACAAGATGGTCAAAAGCGCAGCAAAGTAGAAGTGCTGGCGAATGATGTCACGTTCCTTGATGGCCGCGGCGATGACGATGGTGACTCGGGCGCTTCAAGCTCAAGCTCGGCTCCAGCCGCTTCTTCATCTAGCTCAAGCAGCAAGAAAAAAGATAACGTTATCGAAGACATTGGTGACGAACCAATCAACCTCGATGACATCCCATTCTAAGAAGGATTAATTATATGGCTAAGATTTTTAAACACCGGACAGATGTTCCATACTTTGACTACAAAGACTTTAAAACACTACAGCGTTACGTAAACGTGTATGGTCAGATCGAGACTCGCAAGAAGACCGGTCTCACCGAAAGCCAGCAGCGCCGTTTGGCAACTGCTATCAAGCGCGCACGTCACATCGCTTTGCTGCCGTTCGTAGCAAGCAACTAAGAGGAGTAGCGGGTGGCTATCTCTTTGATGCAACAAGCCAGGGAACTGGAGACGCAAGTCGGCGGCATACTATCCGCATACGATATTGGCGATCTGTCTAATGCACAGAAAGATTTACTGAATACGATAAAGCATCAGTTAACGGATGCCCGGCTCGATACGCGTGATTACGAATATGCGGAAACGAGGGCCGACCAGCTCTTGGCGGCCAAAGAGGCCAAAGAGCGGTTTTTAAGCCTTCAGGACAATATCGTAAAAGCCAGCGAGTCTGATATCTTTGGCGCGATTGACGTCGCCCAGCTCTCGGCCCGCATACAGCATCTAATAGCAAACATGGAATAGGAGACGTAATGGGACTAAGCATTACCGAACTTAAAAAAGGAGTCGTATTTCAGCTGGACGGTACACCGTACCGCGTCGTTGAATACAACCAAAAGGTTATGGGCCGCGGCGGCTCCATTGTTAACGTACGTATTAAGAGCCTGCTTGACGGCAAGGTGCTCGAGAAGACATTCAAGGGCAACGAACAGCTCGATAGCGCTGATGTAACGTACCAGACTGCTCAATACCTATACAATGACGGCAATACGTTCTTCTTCATGAATGAGGAGACGTTTGAGCAGTTTGAAATTCCTGCTGATCTCGTTGGCGAAGGTGCCGGGTATCTAAAGGAAGGCGACAGTGTACAGCTGCAATTCTTTGACGGCCGCGCGATCAACGTGGAGCTGCCAAAGAACGTACCGTTACTCGTAACGTATGCCGAGAATGTCGTAAAAGGTGACACCACAAGTAGTGTTATGAAAGATGCCACCCTCGAGACGGGTATAACTATTAAGGTACCTGCTTTCATTAAACAGGGCGACCTTATCAAAGTAGATACACGCACAGGTGAATATTTAGAACGTACTAAAGCATAGTCTTTGCGTAAAAACCATAAATAATCACACTTCGGTTCCGCTGAAGTGTGATTATTGTTATAGTAGAATGCATATGCTCATCAAAGTAGGGGAGGGGCGATGACACGATCACGTGTGTCACGTATAACTCGTAATTCTGGACGACAACGGCTGCCGGTCTCACAAT
>JGI24737J22298_10000345_pt1 | contig 15564 bp, 13 predicted proteins | sample KBSCornC3_FD_22298 | JGI IMG/M metagenome (IMG submission 22298) | reverse complement strand
CAATAGATCGCACCGAGGCCGACCGAGCCCCCGCCCAGCACGAGTACCCGCGCACCCGGCTTGATCGACGCGAGAGCGACGCCATGCAGGCCGACGGCCAGGGGCTCGATCAAGGCGCCATCGGCGAAGCTCAGNGANTGNGGNAGCTNNACCGCGCTCACCGCCGGCGCGCGGAGATATTCGGCAAAGCCTCCGATATAGCCCTGCATCGANCGGCAGAGCAGNACTTGCCCGGCCCGGCAGGCGTCGCAATGACCGCANCCGGCGGCGGGCAGCGCGGTGATACGNTCCCCGGTCTTGATCCCTTCCACGCCCGAGCCGATCGCAATGACCTCGCCCGCATATTCGTGGCCGAGCACCGTGCCGGCTGGGAAGTCCCAGTCGGAGCCGGATGTCATGTGCAGGTCGGTGCCGCAGATGCCGCAGCGACAGACCTTGATCACGACCTCGCCAGCCTGCGGCTCGGGATCAGGCAGGGTCTCGATCGTCCAGGGCCGGCCCGCGCCATTGAACACCGCTCCCTGCATCGCTCTCGCTCCTTTCAGTTATCACTGCATCGTGACGGCGCCAGACGGCAACGCCGCTCCCCGTATGGGGACTGCGGTCAGACGACCTCGAACACCGCTGCAGCACCCATGCCACCGCCCACGCACATCGTCGCGCAGACGAGCTTTGCACCGCGCCGCTTGCCCTCGATGAGCGCGTGGCCGGTCATGCGCGATCCAGTCATGCCGAAGGGGTGACCGATCGCGATCGCTCCGCCGTCAACATTGAGCCGATCGTTCGGAATACCAAGCTGGTCGCGGCAATAGATCACCTGGCTGGCGAACGCTTCGTTCAGTTCCCACAGGTCGATGTCCTCGACCGTGAGCCCCAACCTGCCGAGCAGCTTGGGCACTGCGATAACCGGGCCGATTCCCATCTCGTCGGGCTCGCAGCCGATCACCTGGAAGCCACGATAAAGGCCAAGGACGGGAATGCCCCGTCGCGCCGCCTCGTCGGCGTCCATCACCACGCAAACGCTGGCGCCATCCGAAAGCTGGCTGGCATTGCCGGCGGTGACGAAGCCGCCCTCGCGAACCGTCTTGAGCTTGGCGAGCACCTCCAGCGTGGTGCCGGGGCGATTGCCCTCGTCCTGCGTGAGCGTCACCTCCTCCTGGCCTGTGACGGCGCCGGACTTGTCGACGATGTTGCGGATCGCCGTGATTGGCACAATCTCGTCGTCGAACTTGCCCTGTTCCTGCCCCAGCGCAGTGCGGCGCTGGCTCTCGACCGAATATTCGTCCTGCGCCTCGCGACTGATCCCGAAACGGCGCGCGACGTTGTCGCCGGTATCAATCATCGGAATGAAGATGTCTGGCTTGTTAACGACCAGCCACTCGTCCTTGGCGCGGAATATGTTACGATGCGGATCGACCAGCGAGACGGTGTCAAGCCCGCCGGCGACCTGGATGCCGCCCTCACCCGCCATGATGCGCTGGGCCGCGAAGGAAATGGCCTGCAGGCCAGACGAACATTTGCGGTCCATCGTCACGCCCGGGACAGAGACGGGGAATCCCGCACGCACCGCTACCTGCCGCGCAATGTTCGATCCCACTGCTCCTTCCGCGCGCGCCGTACCGAGCAGAACGTCGTCGATCTCCGCCGGGTCGATCCCCGCACGTTCCACCGCCGCGCCAACGACATGCGCACCGAGCGTTGCGCCACCCACATTGTTGAGCGCGCCGCGGTAGGCCCTGCCGATGGGGGTGCGGGCGGTAGCGACGATGGCGGCTTGCCTCAAGGCGATCTCCTCATTCAATCGCACGCTATTTAGAGCGAGCTGCGGCGGGATGTGCATCGCCTTCTCGCTTATCGCAGATGCGATAAGCACGGGCCCGTTTTGACGCCCTGCCCCGCTTGCACGAAGGCTGCATCGAGTTGCGGAGACGGAAATGACGATCGATATCAGCAAGGCCAACGGTGTGGCGAGGGTGACGCTTAATCGTGCCGATAAGAAGAATGCCATCAACTTGGCGATGCGCGAGCAGCTATGGACCGCTTTTGAAGATATCGCGGAGGATGACGAGGTTCGCGCGGTCGTGCTGACCGGCGCCGGCGGCGACTTCTGCGCAGGGATCGACGTCAGCGAGATGGGATCGGGCGGCATACCCGGATCGATGATGCGCATGCGCCGCCTGCATCGCATCGGCCGCGCCATCGCAGGCCTCAAGAAACCGGTGATCGCCGCAGCCGAGGGTGTCTGCGTAGGCGTCGGCTGGAGCTATGCCTTGTGCGCCGATATTGTGATCGCCGGGCCGACAGCGCGTTTCGGCTTCGTTTTCAACAAGATCGGCCTCGCGCCCGACGGTGGTGCCGCGTGGCTGCTCAGCCGCCAGGTCGGCCTGATGCGCGCCAAGGAGATCATGTATTCGGCGCGTCTCATCGACGCGGACGAGGCATTGTCGCTAGGCCTCATTCTCGAAAAGGTCGAGGACAAGCCCGTGATCGATCGCGCGCAGGAGATCGCGGCGGGTTTGGCGAGCAAACCCACGCTGGCGATCGCCATGGCCAAGCGGCAGTTCGAGCTCGCGCCCGCGATGTCCTACAACGACTTCCTCGAGCACGAATTCGCGATGCAGCCGCTGATGGCCCGCTCCGACGATCATCACGAGGGCGTGCAGGCATTCAAGGAGCGCCGCTCGCCCGTGTTCAAGGGTGCCTGAGCGGGCGGCCGCCGGCCGAACCGGTCATTCCGATATCCGCGCTATATTCTGGAGACGAAACTTGGCCGACGCCTTCATCATCGCGAGCACGCGCACCGCCGGCGGCCGGCGCAAGGGCCGGCTATCCGGCTATCACCCGGCCCTACTTGCCGGTATGATGCTGGACGAGCTGGTATCGCGCGCCGGCATCGATCCCGCGATGATCGAGGACGTGATCATGGGCTGCGTCAGCCAGGTCGGCGAGCAGGCCAGCAACATGGGCCGCAACTCGATCCTGTCGTCGAAGACCATCCCCGAAAGCGTGCCCGGCACCACCATCGAACGTCAGTGCGGATCGAGCCAGCAGGCGCTCCACTTCGCCGCTCAGGCGGTGATGGCGGGAGCGATGGACATCGTCATCGCCGGCGGCGTCGAGAGCATGACCCGCGTGCCGATGGGATCGACCACCACGCTCGCTGTACAGGCCGGCTTGGCGACCTCCGCAAATGCAGGACGCGAGGCGCGCTATCCGGGCGTCGAGTTCAGCCAGTTCGTCGGGGCCGAGGCGATCGCGCGCAAATACGGCTTCTTGAAGCGTGACCTCGACCTGTTCGCGTTCGACAGCCATCGCAAGGCCACGATCGCCACCGAATCCGGCGCGTTCCGCGACGAGATCTTCGCGGTGACGGTCACCACAGCGGACGGTGCGNAGACCGTGCACGATACCGACGAGGGTATTCGCTTCGATGCAACCGAGGAAAGCATTTCGGGCGTCAAGCTGATCTCGGAGANCGGGCTGTTGACCGCCGCTACCGCCAGCCAGATCTGCGACGGCGCCAGCGGCGTGCTGGTCGTCAACGAAGCGGGCCTNAAGCGACTGGGCGCGACGCCGCTCGCCCGCATCCACCAGATGACGGTGGTTGGTGGCGATCCAGTGGTGATGCTGGAGAGCCCGATCCCGGGCACGGCCAAAGCGCTGGACCGCGCCGGTTTGAAGATTGACGACATCGATCTGTTCGAGGTCAACGAAGCCTTCTCCTCGATCCCGCTCGCCTGGCTGAAGGCGACGGGCGCGGATCCAGCGAGGCTGAACGTCAATGGCGGCGCGATCGCGCTCGGCCATCCGCTCGGCGCCAGCGGCACCAAGCTGATGACCACCCTCGTCCACGCGCTGCACGCGCGCGCCAAGCGCTACGGCCTTCAGACCATGTGCGAAGGCGGCGGGATGGCGAACGTCACGATCGTCGAGCGGCTCTAAGAGTTCGCGTGCTATCCGGGCGCATGCTCGGCGGGATCAGCCCGCCGACCCGGCGACCGCCTTCGACCCACGCATCATCACCGCCCGGCCGCTCGCCATAAGGCGGCCGTCGGAATCGGCAATGCGGGCATCGACCGTGATGATGATGCGGCCCGCCCGCACGATGTCCGCCCGGATGGTGATGCGGCCCTTCGGCATCGGGCGATGGAAGTCCGTCCTGAGGTCCACGGTCGAGACAAAGCCGCCCTCGTTGGCGAGCCAGGCGTAGGAGCAGGTCGCGTCGATCATCGCCGACACCACTCCCCCATGCACAAGCTCGGTATCCGGATTGCCGAGCATCTCCGGCCGCGTATCGGCTTCCAGTGTCACGCCAGCCGGGTCGATCGCCACGGCGCGCAACCCCAGCCAGCTGTTATAAGGGGAGGCAGCAATCCGCGCGTTCAGTTCTTCCAAGCTCGTCATTCCGTCTCCTTCGTTGGCGCCAGTATGGCGCATCTCTTAACCATATGCCGACCTATATATCGGACGTGATGGCCGATCCCGCGGCTGAAGATCATGGCTCCGATGCATGGCGGGATTAAGGTATCGCCAAAGCGGTTTTTTCCGCAGCCCTTCACGTTGCCTTGACCATTGCACGGATAGAGTTCCCTGAATGCGGGTCATAATAGGCCAGTGAACGCGTCATGCCGGAACGCGACCAGGTGGGCTGGCGAAGGTATCGAGCGCAAGGTGAATCAGACCTCGACGGCAGCGGCGGCCATCAACGACTATCTCGATCGGTTCGCGCACACGGCACACAAGCTGCAGGAAGATCTCGCCGCCTGAACGCATAACATCGCGTTCTCGATATTGAGCGAATGCTACCGCGCGGCGCCATTTAATCGGCTATTCTCGCGCCAATACCGAACACCAGAGGGAAAGACATGAACGACTTCACGCCCACGCCGTGGCCGAGGGACCGCATCATCCCGGCCCAGTCGTGGACGCCNCCGGCCGGCACGCGCATCATCTCCAGCGACGACCACGTCATGGAGGTTCCTCACCTATGGGAAGATCGCCTAAAGGGTGNCGACCAGGANCGTGCGCCGAAATTCTGGCAGGATGAGGCCGGTTTCCATCTGACTTTCGANGGCAANAACTACGATGTTCCCGGCCTTCCTTCCGACTTTCCAGAAGGTCGCGAAGGTTTTTGGGACGTCTCCAAGCGCCTCGCCGACATGGACGCGGAAGGGATCGAGGCATCGATCGTCTATCATGGCCGCCTGAACAGCCTGATCCGCATGGAGGACAAGGAATTCTGGGCGCGCTGCGTGGATGTCGCCAACGAATGGGCGGCCGAGTGGAAGGAGGCCGCGCCCGACCGGCTCTTCCCCGTGGCCCTGTTGCCGACCTTCTATTGGCCGGAGAGAACGAAGGATTACATCCAGAAGATCAAGGCGCTCGGCTTCAAGGCGATGGACATTCCGGTCAGCCCGAAGGGCGTGCGCTACAACAGCTCCGAAATGGACCCGATGTGGGCTGCCATCCAGGAGAGCGGCATACCGATCTCCTTCCACATCGGTGCCTACATCCAGTATAGCGGCCGCGGTTCGCTAGGCGCCAACCTCAACGCCAACCTGATGCCTTTCTGCGGGCTGTTCGGCCAGCTGGTCTTCTCCGGCGTGTTCGATCGCTTCCCCGACCTCAAGGTGGTGTTCACCGAGGGCGGCGCAAGCTGGGTTGCCGGCACGCTCGAAAATGCCGACAAGGTGGCGCGCGACTATGCGACCGAACTGCGTCCGAGGCTCGCGCACGCGCCGAGCTGGTATTGGCACAACAACTGCTACACGACCTTCATGGAGGATAGTGTGGCGATGGAGCAGCTCCATCGCATCGGCGCCGATCGCCTGCTGTGGTCAGTCGACTACCCTCACCCCGANGGCGTGCTGGGGGAATCCGGCCGCATCGTGAAGGCGATCTTCGACGTCGCCGGCCCCGAGGAAGGACAGAAGATCGTCGGCGGTACCGCCGCNAAGCTTTGGGGCATCTGAATCACGGCGGCGCCTCAGCGGCGACCGCTCCAGTCGACATTGTCGCGCAGGAAGTCCGCGACGGCCTTCACCGCCGGACGNGCGGCGCGATCCTCCGGAATCACGAGCTGGATCGGCACGCCGTTGCGGTTCCAATCGGTGAGGATCGGCACCACTCGGCCCTCGGCGATCTCTGGCGCCACCAGCATTTCCAATGTCTGGCCGATTCCGACGCCCGCTGCCACCGCCGCGGCGATCGCGCCGCCATGATTGAAGGTGGCGACGCCGGGCGGGCGCAGCCAGTGCATCTCACCGTCCCGCCAGAAGCGCCAGCGATGCCCGATCGGGCTGGCGGCGGTCGCATAGTTCACCAGGTCGTGCTCCAGCAGTTCCTCCGGCGTCCCGGGTGTGCCGCGGCGCGCCAGATAGTCCGGCGAAGCGATCTGCACGAAGCGGGTCTCGCCCAGCGGCACGATATGACCCTGCCCCTCGTTCGGCGAGCCTACCCGGATCAACAGATCGAAGCCATCGGTGCGAAAGACGGTGCCCCGGTCGCCGACACTGAGATCGATTACGATTTCGGGATGCAGCGCGCGCAACGCTGGCAGCGCCGGCACGACGAAGCGCAGGCCGATGGCACCCGGCGCATCGATCTGTACCCGTCCGCTCGGCCCGCCCGTGCCACGCCGCACTGCTGTTTCAGCTTGGGTCAGCAACGAAAGAATGGTGCGCGCCTCATCGAGGAAATGGCGGCCTTGGGGCGTCAGATCGAGCCGGCGCGTGGTGCGCTCGATCAGCTTGGCACCGAGCCGCTCTTCCAATCGCGCCAGATGGGTCGAAACCATCGCGGGCGACATGTCGAGGCGCACCGCCGCTCGGTTGAAGCCCCCGCTGTCGGCAATCGCGACCAATACTTCCAAGGCGGAAAAGCGATCCATGATTATTCAATACACCGAAATTGTCAGTTCGAAAATAAGGGTATTATTCAGCAACACCAGATGGACTATAGTCTTCCGAACGACATGATGAGGAAAGAGAGAGGATAATGGCTTATCCGCGCCTGTTCGAGCCCGTGCAGATCGGCTCGCTGACGCTCAAGAACCGGATCGCGATGGCGCCGATGGAAACCCATCTCGGCAGCCCCGACGGCTCGATCAATCCCGACGTCATCGCTATTATCAGGAAAGGGCGCGCGGGGGAGCAGGGATGATCGTCACGGAGTTCACCTGCGTCGACGGCAGCGACGGCTTCAGTTCCAACGTGCCGCAACTGAGACTCGACAACGAGATCTACAAGGCCGGCCACGCCAGGCTTGTCGCCGCGATCCACGCCGCCGGCGCCAAGGCTGTGATCCAGATTTCGCACGCCGGGCGCCAGACCAAGGAGAGCATCATCGGCCGGTCGCCGGTGTCGGCCAGTGCGATCCCGCTCAACAGCATCTACATGAGTGGCAAGCCCCGCGCGCTGGAGGATCACGAAATCCGCCGCATCATCGCGAGCTACGCCAACACCGCCCGGCTGGCCATGCTGGCGGGCTATGACGGCGTAATGCTGCACGGTGCGCACGGCTATCTGATACAGCAGTTTCTCTCGCCGCTCATGAATCATCGCACCGACGAATGGGGTGGCGATTTCGAGCGGCGGCTGCGCTTCCCGACCGAAGTCATCAAGGCGGTAAAGGCGCAACTCAACGGCAAGCCGCTCCTGTACCGCATGTCGGTGATCGACGGTGTCGAGGGCGGCCTCACCATCGAGGATAGCGAGAAGATCGCGCCGCGCCTGTGCGAAGTCGGCGTCGACGCGATCGACGTTTCGTGGGGCTTTCTCGAGAGCGCGCACCTGATCCTGGAGCCGATGTCGGTGGAGGAAGGCGATCGCCTTCCTTATGCCCGCCGCATTCGCGAAGCGACCGGCAAGCCGGTGATCACCGCCGGCGTGATGCGCTGGCCCGACAAATGCGAGCAGGCCGTGATCCGTGGCGATACCGACATGGTCTCGCTTGGCCGTGCTCTGCTGGCAGACCCGATGTGGCCGATCAAGGCGCAACGCGGCCTGGTCGACGACATCCGCCCCTGCACGTCATGCAACTGGTGCATCCGCGAACTGGCGCAGAGCCGCTCCGTCGCTTGCGCCGAAAATCCGCGCTGCGGCCATGAAACCCAGCCGGTGATCGAGGATTTCGCCGCGGGGCTGCGCGCGACGGTGGTGGGCGCAGGGCCGGGCGGGATGGCCGCGGCGCTGCTGCTCGATCAGGCAGGCTTCGACGTTTCGCTCTACGAGAAGCGCCAGCGCCTAGGCGGCAACCTGATCACCTCGGCGGTGCCGCCGGGCAAGGACAAATTATTCTGGTATCACGACTTCCTGCTCAAGCGGATCGAACGCAGCAAGGTTCGCGTGCATACCGGCACGACCGTCACCCGCGAGATGCTGGACGCGGACATGCCCGATGCGCTGATCCTGGCTTCCGGCTCCCGCCCGGCGCCGCTCGCTCTGGCTGAATGGGGCAATCTTCCGACCTCGCCCGCGTTCGAGGTGCTGATCGGCGAGGCAACCGTGCCGCCTTCCTCCGCCGAGCGCCCGATCCTGATTTACGGCGGCGGCGAGACGGGCACCGAGACGGCCGAGTTCCTCGCCAAGGCGGGGCACCAGGTGCTGCTCGTCACGCGATCGGACCGCAAGTTTCTCGCCCGTAACGCCGAGGCGCTCTACCGCATCGCCCTGCTACAACGGCTGGCAAGCAACCCGTCGATTCGCGTCATGGATCATACCCGGCTGGCCTCGATCGACGGTGAGCATGTCGTGCTCGCGCACGGCGAAATCATGATCGAGCAGCCGGCCTCCGCCGTGCTGCTCGCCCATGGCCTGGTGCCCGACACCACGCTTTCAGACGCGCTCGGCAGCGTCGACGTTCCCACTATCCGCATCGGCGATGCAGTGCAGGTGGCGCGCATCGGCGAGGCCGTCCGCGATGCCTATCGCGCGGTGCAGGATTTGCGCCGCCTTATCGTTCAACCGGAGCCCATCGCATGCTGACCGACACACTGACCCGCACCGCGCCGATCGAGCGTCGCCCGCTCACCCCCGATTTCGGCGCCGAGATCATCGGCGTGGACTTGTCCAAGCCGATCGACGAGTCCACCCGCCGCACCATCCATGATGCCTGGATCGACGCCGGCATCCTGCTTTTCCGTGGTGCCGATCAGGATGATGAAGCGCAGATGCGGCTAAGTTCAATCTTCGGAGAAATGGAACCAGCGGCGACCGCCGACCTCAACGATCCGACCAACAAGTTCATGATGACCCTGGCCTATGATCCGGCCGATCAAACCGGGCGCCCTGCCCCATTCTACAATGTCGGCGGCATGGATCTTGCCGGTTGGCTTGGTTGGCATTGGGATCAGGCGTTCATGCCGACCATCGTTCGCGGCGCGGTACTGCGGATGACCATCCCGGCAACGACGATGGGGAGACCGGCTTCAGCGACGCCATCGCCGCCTATGACCGGCTTTCCGACGCGATGAAGGCGCGAATTGCGGATCTCGAAGTGGTTTACGAGTTCAACCCGGACTTCTGTTCGGGCCAGTTCGGCTTCCCCAAGGATATCCGCCGCCTGGACATCAAGACGAAGGGCGGCGGCGCATGGGATTTCCCACCCGTGGTCCATCCCCTTGTCATCACTCAGCGCGAGACCGGCCGCAAGGTGNTGAAGCTCTCTCCGATGCACGCACGCTATGTGCTGGGGATGGACAAGGCGGAGAGCGACGCGCTGCTGACCGAGCTTGCCGAACATATCGGTGATCCTCGCTTCGCCTATTTCCACCAGTGGCAGAAGAACGACATGATAGTGTGGGATAATTGGCGGATGGTCCACTCGGCCACCGGCGTACCCCTCGATGTCGAGCGGCACGCACGCCGCACCACCATCGCCGGCGATTACAAGGTCGGCCGCTATCTCGATCCCGCGCTGGACCGCGACCGGGAGGTGAAGCGGTTGGTGGACTGAACGCATGTCCGCAAATGGGCGCGTGAGGAGAGGCAAATGGGCTTAGTCATTGGTCGGATGCGGGATGGCCTGGCCCTCGGTAGCGTTGTCGCGCGCCTTGCTCCGGCCGATCTCGACCGGCCAGCTCTATACGAAACGCTGCTCCGGATCCGGATCGAAGCANCGCCGATCGGCGATGTCTCGTCGCCCGACACATCGCTCTCGGCGAGATCGACTTTGCCTTCGGCGCGCTTCGCGGTGGGGCCACTGCACGCTGCATGGTGATGTTCACATGAGGACGACGAAAGNCGGCGCCGACGTCCGCACCAGCCTCTGCCGGCTGTGCACTGCCTTCTGCCCGATCCAGGTCACAGTGGAGAACGGTCGCGCGACCAAGATCATGGGCAATCCGCGCGCGCCGCTCTATGGGGGTTATACCTGCCCCAAGGGCCGCGCCCTGCCGGAACAGCATTATGGGGAGCAGCGCCTGCTCCATTCGCTCAAACGCGGCACCGACGGCGGCTTCCAGCGGATCGGCGCCGAGACGGCAATGGACGAGATCTCCGCCAAACTGCAAGAGATCGTCGAGGAGCACGGGCCTCGCTCCATCGCCGTCTATGTCGGCATGGGAACGGTGCCCTTCGTGATCTCCAACTCGATTGCGGGCGGCTGGCTGAAGGGCCTCGGCTCCTCGATGTTCTTCACGGCAGGCTCGATCGACAAGCCCGGCATCCTGATCGCGCTCGCCCATCACGGCATGTGGCAGGCGGGCCAGCGCCCCTTTGCCGCCGCCGACGCCTGGCTGCTCGTCGGCATCAACCCCGTGATCAGCAAGTCGCCCGGCTTTCCCGGCCAGAATCCCGGCCGCGTGCTCAAGGACATGCAGGCGTCGGAAGCCAAGCTGATCGTGATCGATCCCCGCGCCAGCGAAACTGCCAAGCGCGCGCATATCCACATGCAGCCGCGCGCCGGCGAAGACCCCACGATCCTCGCCGCGATGATCCGTGTGATCCTCGCGGAGGATCTGGTCGATCGCGATTTCGTCGTCGCCAACACCAAGGGTCTTGACGCGCTACGCGACGCGGTCGAGCCGTTCACGCCCGAATATGCCGCCGAGCGGGCCGGGATCGAGGCAAGCCAGATCGTCGAGGCCGCGCACATCTTCGCCGGTGCCAAGAATGCCGGCGTAAGCTGCGGCACCGGTCCGAGCTTCGCCACCCACTCGACGCTCACCGAATATCTTGCGCTCTGCCTCGCCACCCTGTGCGGCCACTGGGCGCGCGAGGGCGAGGTCTTGGCGAAGCCCAACGTGCTGTTGCCCGGTTTCACCGCGCGCGCTCAGCCCTGGCCGGCCTTCCAGGGCTGGGGCTTCGAACCGAAACTGCGCGTGCGAGGCCTGGGAGGCTGCGTGAGCGGCCTCTCCGCCGCCGCGCTGTCCGACGAGATCCTGATGCCGGGGCCGGGGCAGGTGAAGGCTTTGATAGTCGGCGGCGGCAACCCGATGATGGCCTGGCCAGATCAGGCCAAGGCGTTTGCCGCGCTGAATGCGCTCGATCTGCTCGTCACCATCGACACCGAGATGACAGCCACCGCCGAGCTTTCCCACTACGTCATCGCGCCTAAGCTTTCGCTCGAGACGCCGATGACCACCTACATGCCCGAAGGCGTGAAATATTATGGGACCACGCGCGGCTTTCCGGAACCCTACGCAGCCTACACCCCGGCTATCGTAGATCCGCCCGAGGGCAGCGACGTGATTGAAGACTGGGAATTCTTCTGGGGGATCGCCCAGCGCATGGGCACTGAGATTCCGGTGACGCTCTATTATGGCAACGGCCCGCAGGCCGAGCATGCACCGCTGAGCTTCACCCTCGATCCCACCGGCCCCAAGCCGACCACCGACCAGCTGATCGAGCTATCCTGCCAGGGATCGCGCATCCCGCTGGAGCGGGTGAAGCAATATCCCGACGGCCACATCTTCGAGAGCGACCAGCGCGTCGCGCCGCGTGAGCCGGGCAACGATGACCGGCTGGAGCTGGGCGCCGCACCGATGCTGGAGGAACTCGCCGCAGTCCTGGATGAGGACAATCGCGCGATCGAAGCAGATTATCCTTTCCGCCTGTTGCCGCGCCGCACCAACAACATTCTCAACAGCTTCGGCCGCCAGATCACCAAACTGGCCGGCGACGGGGTCAATCCGGCCTATATGCATCCGGCCGACCTCGCGCGGCTGAAGCTTGCGGATGGGGATTGCGTGCGGCTTCGCTCGCCGCATGGCGAGATCGAAGCGATCGTGAAGGGCGAGGGTGCGCTGCGGCCTGGCATGATCTCGATGTCGCACGGCTTCGGGGCCAATCCGGGATCGGACCGTCCGCGCCAGACCGGCGGCAATACCGGCCGGCTGAGTTCAGCGGACGACGGCTATGATCCCGTCACGGGCATACCACGCATGGGTGGCATTCCCGTGCAGGTCATCCAAGGGGCGATATCGCCCGAATATTGAGTGCGAGCACTGCCTGGACGGCGCGAAATACGGTGCCAGGCGCAAAGAAAGCGCTGTTTTGTTGTCGTTTTCGAGGAGGTGGAGATGTCCGATTTTGATCTGGTGATCCGGGGCGGGACCGTGGTCGACGGGTTGGGGTCGGCGCCGTTTGCGGCGGACGTGGCGGTGAAGGACGGGGTGATCGTCGAGGTTGGCCGCGTGTCGGGCAAGGGGACGGAGGAGATCGACGCCACGGGCCTGCTGGTGACGCCGGGCTTCGTCGACGTGCACACGCATTATGACGGCCAGATCACCTGGGAAAACAGGCTGAGCCCGTCGTCGAACCACGGCGTGACGACGGTGGTGATGGGCAATTGCGGCGTCGGCTTCGCGCCCGTGCGGCCGACCGACCACCAGCTGGTGATCAAGCTGATGGAAGGCGTGGAGGACATTCCCGAGGTGGTGATGGCCGATGGGGTGCCGTGGAACTGGGAGAGCTTCACCGACTATCTCGACGCGCTCGACCAGCGGGAGAGCGATGTCGATTTCGCGACGCAGCTGCCGCATTCGCCGTTGCGCGTCTACGTGATGGGCGAGCGCGGCGCCAACGAGCCGGCGACCGACGAGGATCTCGTGACGATGCGCCGCATGGTCACCGAGGCGATCAAGGCCGGCGCGCTTGGCGTCTCCACCTCGCGCAACCTTTTTCACCGCTTCCGCTCCGGTAAGCTCGCTCCATCCGTGAAGACCGAGGTCGACGAGTTGCTGGCGCTGGCCGGCGGGCTCAAGGATGCCGGCGCCGGCGTCTTCCAGCTCAACCCCAATATCGATACCGAGGCGGCTGGCGAGATCGCCCTGTTCCGCACCATCGCCAAGAGCTCGGGCCGTCCGCTTAACTATAGCCTCATTGCCGTGCCTTCGCGGATAGAAAATTGGGATGTCTATGTGGAGGGCACCGACGCCCTTACGGCCGAGGGGCTCGAGGTTCGCGGCCAATTCATGGCGCGCCCGATCGGCGTGATGTTCGGCCTCGATCTCAGTTACCATCCCTTCGCGCTCAACCCGAGCTATCGCCCGCTGGCGAAACTGCCGCTGGCCGAGAAGGTAGCACGCATGCGCGATCCGGATTTGCGCGCGAAGATTCTCTCCGANGAGCCGGACGATCCGAACCCTGCCTTCGTTGGCTTGATCAAGATGAAGGCCAGTCTTTATCCGCTGGCGGATCCCGTGGATTACGACTTCCGGCCGGAAGACAGCATCGCCGCCCAGGCNGCGCGTGAAGGCAAGGACGAGCGTGAAGCGATCTACGACGCGCTGCTGGAGGATGAAGGCCGCGCTATCTTGTGCGCCTATTCGGCCGATGTCGGCGAATATCTCGCCAAGTCGGCGCCGCTGATCGGCAAGGATAACATGGTACCTGCGCTTGGCGATGGCGGCGCGCATTATGGCATGATTTGTGATGCCGCCTATACCACCTACATTCTGGCCCAGCGCGTCGGCAGCCGCGGGATCGACCTGCCGACCGCGATCAAGTCGCTGACCAGTCAGCCTGCCGCCTCGCTGGGTCTCAACGATCGCGGCGTGATCGCGCCGGGCTACAAGGCCGATCTCAACATAATCGATCTCAATCGTATCGCGCTCCACCGCCCGCAGGTGAAGGCCGATCTGCCGGCCGGCGGCAAGCGTCTCTCGCAGAAATCGGAAGGCTATGTTGCGACCGTGGTGAGCGGCACGATCACGTACCGCAATGGCGAGGCGACCGGCGCATTGCCCGGCCGCCTCGTGCGCGGTGCCAAAAATGCCCCGGCGCCACGGCGCGAACAGGCGATCGCGGCGTAACCGCGATCCGGCGTGCGGCGGTACCGCCGCCGCACCCTCCTTTTCTTGAATACGGCCGGAGCACCCCGCTACGGCGAATCGAAGCGGCCATGAACCGCATCCCCTGTGCCAAGCCGTGGCCTTAGGCGGCCTTCAAGTTCGAGCGGCGATCATGTCCGATGAAAGCGCGAGGGCACCTGAAGTCCTGCTTTTTAGAAGCCGCGGCCTTTGCACGTAATTCATCGTACGCACGATATCCTTCGGCAAACGAGCGCAATCGCTGGACGATGGCCGAAAGATCAAATGTAATGTTGATCCTAGGCCCTGGATAGCGGCGTGCAAAAGGCAGTTGCCACCCAAAACTCAACCGGGGCAACAAACAGGAGGGGACATATGACCAAGCGGACACTCATATTGTGCGCGCTTGCCGTGAGCAGCTCGGATATCGCCCTGGCGCAGGCTGTGCCTGCTTCATCTCAAATCGGCGATATCATCGTCACCGCGACACGTCGAGAACAGCGTTTGCAGGACGTGCCACTGGCGGTCACCGCGCTGAGCGCTGACACACTGCGCACGCGCGGTATCAGTAGCGCCGCTGATCTCGGCACAGGCAAGGTGCCGGGTCTGGCAATCAACTCTCTCCAGGGCTCCGAGGTATCGATCGCTCTCAATATGCGCGGCTACGGTACCTCCGATGCCTCGCAGGGTACGCAGGATATGGCCGTCGCCTTCTACATTGACGGCATCAATCTGCCGCGTGCGCAGGGCATGGCGCTCGACCTGATTACGCCCGAACGCATCGAAGTGCTGCGCGGGCCGCAGGGTCAGCTGTTCGGCCGCAATGCCGAGGCCGGAGCGATCCAGATCGTCTCGCGCAAGCCGAGCGGTCGCTTCAGCAGCGATCTCACCGCCGGCTTCGGCAATTTCGGCCAGCGGATGATCAAGGGCAGCGTTGACCTGCCGGAGATCGCTGGCTTCAAGGTACAAATCTCCGGCGTGTACCGGAAACATCAAGGCTATGTGAAGAATGTCAAAAATCCACTGCTCGAAGGTGTGACGCCCTATACAAACCCCAATTCTTCCTTCCACTTCAAGCAGGGCGACTATGATCAGGATTTCAACCAGCTTGACACTCACGGCATCCGTGCCGCGGTAGCGCGGGATTTCGGTGCGCTGAACTTTTTCTACACTTACGACAATAGCTGGTCGAAGGACGATCAGGGCTTTACGTTCTTCGCCAACTCCACCGCCGATGGAACGATCTTCAATCCTGGGGGCGGCACGGGTCCAGCCAGAATCTTCACGACCTTCGGCGGAATCTTCCAGCAGCA
>JGI24737J22298_10000339_pt1 | contig 15701 bp, 10 predicted proteins | sample KBSCornC3_FD_22298 | JGI IMG/M metagenome (IMG submission 22298) | reverse complement strand
CGGCTCGCGGCAATCGCGCGCGAGCTCGGTTTCGCGCAGATCTCCGTCAGCCATGAGGTTGCGCCGCTGATCAAGCTGATTGGGCGGGGCGATACGACGGTTGTCGATGCCTATCTTTCACCGGTGTTGCGACGTTATGTTGACCGCGTGGCTGCAGGTTTGTCCAAGGAGACCGATCTTCACTTCATGCAGTCGAACGGCGGCCTCGCGGAAGCCACCGCGTTCCGGGGCAAGGATGCGATTCTGTCCGGCCCAGCTGGCGGCGTTGTCGGGATGGTCGCGGCAAGCGCACCGCACGGCAACGAGCGCCTGATCGGCTTCGACATGGGCGGGACATCGACCGACGTGTCGCACTATGCCGGACAGTACGAATTGGCCGATGAAAGCGTCGTCGCTGGTGTTCGAATCCGCGCGCCAATGATGCAGATTCACACGGTGGCGGCAGGCGGCGGGTCGATTTGCCGCTTCGACGGCATGCGCTTCCGCGTCGGCCCGAAGAGCGCCGGCGCGAACCCCGGGCCGGCCTGCTACCGGAACGGCGGTCCGCTGACGGTCACTGACTGCAATCTGTTCCTCGGCCGCATCGATCCGGAGCAATTTCCGAAGGTCTTCGGTCGGGACGGCGACCAGCCGCTCGAACTTGAAGCATCCGCTGCGCGTCTGCGGGAGATCGCGGATGCGGTAGGCAGCAAGAGTCTCGAACAGATTGCCGAAGGATTCCTCGAAATCGCGGTCGACAGTATGGCTGCGGCGATCCGCAAGATTTCGATCGCCCGCGGTCATGACGTCACGCGCTACACGCTCGCCTGTTTCGGCGGCGCCGGTGGGCAGCACGCGTGCGCGGTCGCGGATGCGCTGGGAATGGAGCGGATTCTGATTCACCCGCTTGCCGGCGTGTTGTCGGCGTACGGGATTGGCATTGCCGAGGTTAAGGCGATCCGTGATGTAAGCGTGTTGCGGCCGTTGTCGGAGGATTTTTCAGACGCGCTGGCGGAGCTGGAACAACGCGCACGCAGGGCATTGCTTGAGCAAAATGTGCATGCCGACCGAATATTGCTGCTCCGCCGGGCGCGGTTACGCACTGCGGGCAGTGATACGACGCTGGAAATTGCAACTAGCTCGCAGGAGCGGATGCACGCGGAATTCTCCGCACTTCACAGGAAGCGTTTCGGCTACTGGGAAGAGGGTACAGAAGTCATCGTCGATGCACTCGTCGTGGAGGCGGTCGGCAAATCCTCACCGGAACGGGGAGCAGGACCGCTCGCGCAGCAGACGGTGGAGGGGGCCCAGCGTGGAGGCAGCGGGGAGGTGGGCGCCGCCAATCAGCCTTCGGCCGGTTCCCCTCCCTGTACCGGGGAGGAATTCATTGGTCCCGCCCTAATCTCCGAGCCTACCTCGACCATCGCCGTGGGGCCGGGCTGGCGAGCAAGGCGCGCGAATGATGGCACATGGATTCTCATGCGCACGGTTCCGCGCGAACGAGCCAAGGCAATCGGCACCAATGTCGATCCTGTCCGTCTCGAGATCTTCAACAACCTGTTCATGGCCATCGCCGAGGAAATGGGCGTTGCGCTGCAGTCGACTGCGACCAGCGTCAACATCAAGGAACGGCTCGATTTCTCCTGCGCGATATTCGACGCATCCGGGGCGTTGATCGCCAATGCGCCGCANATCCCAGTGCACCTCGGCTCGATGGGGGAAAGCATCCGCACCATCATCGACATGCGAGCGCAGGGCAGGGACGGTCGCGGTATCCGGCGCGGCGATGCTTATGTGCTGAACGATCCCTATCGTGGCGGGACACACCTGCCCGACATCACGGTTGTCATTCCGGTTTTCTACCACGAGGAAGCAGAACCCTCTGCGTACGTCGCAGCGCGAGGACACCATGCCGACATCGGCGGGATCGCGCCCGGTTCGATGCCGCCCGACAGCCGCAGCATCACGGAAGAAGGCGTGCTGATAGATAATGAGTTGCTCGTCGACGAGGGTCATTTCCGCGAGGCGGAAATGCGAGTGCTGCTTGCGTCCGGCGAGTGGCCGGCGCGTAATCCTGACCGCAATATTTCCGACCTGAAAGCGCAGCTCGCCGCCTGCGTACGCGGGGCTGAAGTGCTCGCACAAACCGCACGCGAGTACGGTCCCGAAGTCGTCGCCGCTTACATGAATCATGTGCTCGCCAATGCCGAGGAATCGGTGCGGCGGCTGCTCGACCGGCTGGACAACGGCGAGTTCGATTACGAGATGGACAATGGCGCGCATGTCCGGGTGAAGATCACCATCGACAAGAAATCGCGCTCAGGAATCTTCGATTTCACAGGCACTAGCGACCAGCGGCCTGACAATTTCAACGCGCCCTATTCGATCGTCCGTGCTGCCTCGCTTTACGTGGTTCGAACGCTCGTCGACGATGCGATCCCGATGAACGACGGCTGCCTGCGGCCGATCGCGCTGATCGTGCCCGAGGGCTCCATACTGAACCCGAAATATCCCGCAGCGGTGGTGGCTGGGAACGTCGAGACGAGCCAGGTCGTAACTGATGCGCTCTTTGCGGCGACGGGGCGGCTGGCACCGAGCCAGGGGACGATGAATAACTTCACCTTCGGCAATGAGCGGCACCAATATTATGAGACGATTGCCGGCGGATCGGGCGCCGGCCCGGATCATGATGGCACCAGCGCAGTGCAGACGCACATGACCAACAGCCGCCTGACCGATCCAGAAATCCTCGAAACGCGGCTCCCGATCAGGCTCGACCAGTTCGCGATCCGCCGCGGCTCGGGTGGGGAGGGCGCGCATCGCGGCGGCGATGGTGTGGTGCGCGCAGTCACCTTCCTCGAGCCGATGCGCGCCAACATTCTCGCCAACCGCAGGCGCGTTCCGCCGAAAGGGATCAACAGCGGAGCGGACGCGCAGTCCGGCCGCAATTGGGTCGAGCGCACCGACGGCAGCGTTGAGATGCTGAGTGCCACGGCATCGGCCGACCTTCGACCGGGCGACCGCTTCGTCATCGAAACTCCGGGCGGCGGCGGGTTTGGGAGGAAGGCTAAGTGATCAACTATTGGCCACTGCTCGGAATCGCGCTGGTAGTTGTCGGCTTCGCGCTGCGCTTCAACCCGCTGCTCGTCGTCGCCGTCTCTGCGATCGTCACCGGCCTGCTCGGCCATTTGCCATTTCTCAACGTGCTGGCGACGCTCGGGCACGGGTTCAACGAGAACCGTTATGTCACGATTATCTGGATCATCTTGCCGGTCGTCGGACTGCTCGAGCGCTACGGTTTGCAGGAGCAGGCTCGGACTCTCATCGCTGGAATTCGCGGCGCGACCGCGGGGCGGTTGCTGATTATCTATCTCGCACTCCGCCAGATGCTCTCGGCACTCGGCCTCACGACGGTCGCTGGCCATCCGCAAACGGTGCGGCCCTTGGTTGCGCCGATGGCCATCGCGGCCGCTGAAAAGCAGCACGGAGAGCTAGATGATGAAACGTCGGAACTGGTGAAGGCGATGTCGGCGGCGACCGACAATGTCGGTCTGTTCTTCGGGGAGGATATCTTCCTTGCCATAGCGTCGATCCTACTAATCCAGGGCTCGCTCGCCAGCTTCGGCATCCAGCTGACGCCTTTCCAGCTTTCGGTCTGGGCAATCCCAAGCGCGATCTGCGCTTTCTTGATCCACGGCACTCGGCTGCTGTTGCTCGACCGACAGCTCGGGCGGCGCAAATGATCAATTTGCATTGGCTCTACGTGCTCGCCGGCGCCGTGTTCGCAGCCTTCGGGTTGGGCAGCGCGCGCGATGAAACGAACGGGAAGCGTTGGGGAAATGTCGCGTTCTGGGGCCTCCTTGCGATCAGCTTGTGGTTCGGCGATTTCCTCGGGGACGTTGGCAACGGCATTCTTGTGCTTGCGCTAGTCAGTGTTGCCGGGCTCCATCTGATCGGCCGAGGATCGAAAGAGTCGACGACATCCGAGGAGCGCGAGCGCTTTTCGGAGCGCTATGGGAACAAGCTGTTTCTGCCGGCGCTCGTGATTCCGTTCACCGCTTTCGTCGGCACCTTGCTGTTCAACTATACGCCACTCAAGGGCCTGAATCTGATCGACTCGAAGGCGGTGACGCTTGTCTTGCTGGGCTGCGGCGTGATTATCGCCCTGGTCGTCTGCTACGCTTGGCTGCGGCCGCCGACGCTTGCCGGGGTCGACGAAGGCAGCCGCCTGGCCAATTCGATCGGCTGGGCGATGGTGTTGCCGCAAATGCTCGCGTCGCTCGGCGTGATTTTCGCCGCGGCGGGCGTGGGGAGTACGATCGGGGCGCTCGTCGGCGCGATCATCCCGAGCGGCAGCGTGTTGCTGGCCGTTGTGCTGTACGCGCTCGGCATGGTCGTTTTTACGATGATCATGGGCAATGCGTTCGCCGCTTTTCCCGTGATGGCGGCGGCGATCGGCGTTCCCATCCTGATCCACCAAGACGGCGGCAACCCGGCGGTGATCGGCGCAGTTGGGATGCTTGCAGGGTTCTGCGGGACGTTGATGACCCCCATGGCAGCCAACTTCAACATCGTCCCTGCGGCGCTGCTCGAGTTGAAGAATCAGTATGGGGTGATCAAGGCGCAGGTTCCGACCGCGATCCCGCTGCTGATCGCCAATATCCTAATTTTGTATTTCGCTGGATTCCACCTGTGACAAAGCTCGACGCTGGGCTTGCCTCGCACATGGCGGCGATCGCGCTGGGGCATGTCACGCGCGAATATCCCCACAAGCTCGATCATGTGCTGGCGAGTGATGAGGATGCATTACCGCAGCGCGCGCTGCACCCGATCTTCTTCGGCAGCTTCGACTGGCATAGCTGTGTCCACGGCTGGTGGACCTTGCTGACGCTGCGGCGGTTGTTTCCGTACATTGGCGAGGCGGCTGCGATCGCCGAACTGGCGGAAAGCAGTTTCACGGCGGAAAAGGTGGGCGCGGAGCTCGCCTATCTCAAGCGACCACTGAGCCGCGGGTTTGAACGGCCGTACGGCTGGGCCTGGCTGCTGCAATTGCATCTAGAAGCTACTCGGCACGACGCACCCTGGGCCTCCGAACTCGAGCCACTGGCGCGCGCCTTTGCCGACCGGCTAGGCGGCTATCTCGACATCCTGACCTATCCAATTCGAGTAGGGACCCACTTCAATACGGCCTTTGCACTGATCCTATCGCTGGAGTGGGCGGATGCGTTCGAGCCAGCGCTGGCGTACCGGATCCGCGATCGCGCACGCCACTGGTTCGGCGCCGACCGAGACTGCCAAGCATGGGAGCCAGGCGGCGATGAATTCCTGTCGCCGGCGTTGATCGAAGCGTTGTGCATCGCGCGCACAGAGCCAGCTCTTTTTCCTGGCTGGTTCCGTGAATTCCTGCCGCGAATTGGTGGGCATGAACCAGAGACATTGTTTGCCCCGGCTATTGTCAGTGACCGCAGCGATGGGAAGATCGCGCATCTCGACGGTCTGAACCTCAGCCGCGCCTGGTGCTGGCGGAGTATCGCCCCGTTGTTGCACTCAACCGAATGCGCGATCGCGAAAGACGCTGCCGAAGCCCATCTTGCAGCGGCGCTGCCGCAGATAGCTGGCGACTATATGGGTGAGCATTGGCTCGCGAGTTTTGCTTTGCTGGCATTGCTCGCACACGACGATTGTTCGGTCGATAGCGTTTAGCGTTTGAACCGTCGTTCGGCCGGTCAGCACGAATGTTCGGTTCGTGAGGTGCCATGGCAACGACCTTCGCATCAGCTCCGCGTTCGCAGTCCGTGGCGTCACCGCGATTCCGGGCTTTGCTGCTGCGGGCAAGGCAAGCGCTTCACAGGCACAAAGAAGCCACGCTGTGCCGTGGCTCGGCACTTGCGCTGATGGTCAACCTCGCCATGCGCCCAAATCGTTTCCCGCCGCCTGCGCGTGCAATCGGGCGAGCCTATATGTTTCACTTCTGGCAGCCAGCAACGGCTGGAGAATGGCTCGACATCATCGCGGCCATCCTGCTGTGGCCGGTCGCCGTGATCACCTGCAGCCTGTGGTACACGCGCAAGAACGGAACCATCGTCTCCGAAGGGTTCGGCCGATCGAAAATCGGGCAGATGGCCGACCAATTTCTGCTTGCAACCACCTCCGGGCTTCTGCCGCCCTGGTATTATATTTTCGAGCTTTATCGCCCCGGGGCGATGGGCCTTGCCCGAGGCTATTTGACACGTGGCGAAACCAAGCATGGCGCCTATGTCCTGCTGGCGAAAGCGCGGCGTTCATCTTCGCCGCTTGGCGACAAGGAAGCGTTCGCGCGCTTCTGCGCCGAGCGCCAGGTAGATGCGCTGCCGGTGCTGCTGTCCGTGCACGACGGCGAGGTTCGCTGGGGTGCGGCCGGTAAGCCTCCCCAAGCCGATTTGTTCGTGAAACCCGTGCATGGACGAGGCGGCAGGGGCGCGGAACGGTGGGACTATGCCGCAAACGGCATTTACCGGCGTGAGGGCGACCAAGTGCTTTCGGTCGCGCAGTTGTTTGACCGTCTTCGCTCAATGTCGCGATCACAGGCCTATCTCGTCCAGGAGCGGGCGCGGAATCATCCTGCGATGCGCGACCTCACCAACGGCGCGCTCAACACGATCCGCATGATCAGCTGTCTCGACGAACGTGAGCAGCCCGAGCTTATCGGCGCGGTGCTGCGCATGGCGGTTGGTAGCAATGTTACTGTCGATAATGTGCATGCGGGCGCAATCGCAGCGAGCGTCGATCTTGCCGAAGGCCGGCTGTCGCGGGCGACCTATATGGGGACTGATGCGGCACAGAGCTGGATCGACCGCCATCCGAATACCGGAGCCCAGATTACCGGCCGGCTCCTGCCGATGTGGGATGATGTCTGCGATCTGGTTCGAAGAGCGCATTTTGCCTTCCATGACTGGGTCGTGATCGGCTGGGACGTGGCGATCACCGCCGAGGGCGCGCGGTTGGTAGAAGGCAATAGCGGGCCTGACATCGATCTGATTCAACGGCCTCTTCGCACGGCGTTCGGCGACGCTCGGCTCGGGGAGCTGCTTGCCCACCACCTGAGCCGGTCCGAACCGGCCTGGCGCCGTTAGCTGCTAGTCGGGCGAGCAGAGCGCCGAGGTCGCTCCAACGGCTCTGTCGCCCAGCAGCGACTGGCACACGGGCGTCGCCTGAAGCAGCGCATCGCCGCCGATCGACTGATAGGTGTCGACGATATTTTGCGCGGCGGTGAGCTTGATCTGCACCATCTGCTGCTGCGCTGCATAATAAGAGCGTTGCGAGTCGAGAACGTTGAGGAAGGGATCGACGCCGGCACGGTAGCGCGCTTCGGTCAGCGTGTAGGTGTCGGCGGTTGCTGCCTGTTGCCGCGTGCGAGCGCCGATNTCGTCATTGATCGTGCCGCGGCGAGCCAGCGCGTCGGCGACTTCGCGAAACGCCGTCTGAATTGTGTGCTGNTAAGTCGCGACTGCAGCATTGCGCTGGGCTTGGCTCAGCTGGACGTTTGCGCGGCCGGCACCACCNTGGAAGATCGCGTACGTAGCGTCAGCGCCGGCGCTCCAGCCGAATGCTCCGCCGGTGAACAGTTTCGCGAGCGAGCTGCTNATGAATCCGACAAGGCCAGTGAGCGTGATTTTCGGGAACAAGGCCGCGCGCGCCGCGCCGATCTGCGCATTGGCCGCGCGGAGCTGATATTCGGCCTGAAGCACATCCGGACGGCGCAAGAGCACGTAGGAATCGAGACCTGCAGGGACCGGTGCGATCTTGCCGAAGGCCTCGTCGATCGAGCTCGACAACAGTTTCGGATCGATCGGTGCACCGACCAGTAGCTGCAGCGCGTTCACGTCCTGCGCGACCGCAGTGCGCTGCTGCGCGAGGTCGGCCTGTGCCTGACTCAGGATCTGTTCTGCCTGGCGGAGGTCGGTTCGGGGGGCGATCCCTCCCTCGAGCCGAAGACGCGTCAGGTCGACGCTCTTCTGGGCGCTCGCCGCCGTGTCGTGCGCGATCCTGAGCAGGCTCGAATCGGCGGCATGGTTGAGCCATGCGCTGACTACGTTCGCCACAAGGGTGAGGCGCGTTGCGCGCGCGCCCGCTTCGGTGGCGAAATAGCGCTGAAGCTCGACATGCGTCAGCGAACGCAGGCGCCCGAACAGATCGAGTTCGAAATTGGGAACGCTAAGGCCGGCCTGGTACTGAGCGCTGACCGAATTCTCTTTGTCGCCGGTCACAGCGACGCCCGCGCCAGCATTGACTGTCGGCAGCTGCTGAGCGCGTTGCATGCGATACTGCTCGCGCGCCGCGGCGATGTTCGAGGCGGCAATCATGAGATCGCGGTTGTTGGCGAGTGCTTGCGCGATTAGTGCCTGCAGCCGCTGGTCTTGGAAGACCTGGCTGTAGGTGAGGACCGGTAGGCCTACCTCGGATTGGACGAGGTATGGATCGCCAACGGGCCACGACTGCGGAATCGCAGGATTTGGGCGCACATATTTAGGCTCCATCGTCGAGCAAGCCGTCGCGAATAGCGCGAGGAGAGCAGCTGCGCGCTTCATGCCCGCGCCTCTCGGCGTTGTCGAATGCGCTCGCGAATGACTTTGAGCCCATCGCGGACGCCACGCCGAACGAGAACGAAGAAGAAGGGGATATAGAAGATCGCGAGGATGGTCGCGGTGAGCATTCCGCCAATGACGGCCGTACCGATTGCGATCCGGCTGTTCGCGCCGGCCCCGGTCGACAGCGCCAGCGGCAGCACGCCGAAAATAAAGGCGAAGCTGGTCATCAAGATCGGGCGTANACGGATTTTGGCCGCCTCGATCGCAGCGTCGATCACACGCTGGCCCTCCCTCTCAGCGCGCTCGGCGAATTCGACCATCAGGATGGCGTTCTTGGCCGACAGGCCCATGGTCGTGATCAGACCGACCTGCAGGTACACGTCATTCTGAAGCCCGCGCAAAGTGACGAAGAGAACGGAGCCTACGAGACCCAAAGGAATGACGAGCAGGACTGCGACCGGGATCGACCAGCTCTCGTATAGTGCTGCAAGGCACAGGAAGACCACGATCAACGCCACTCCGTAAAGGATCGGCGCTTGTCCTGACGACAGACGTTCCTGGTAGGATTGACCGGCCCAGGCGACGGTGATTCCCGGGATCTTGCTCGCGAGACTTTCGACGATGTTCATCGCGTCACCGGAGCTGACGCCCGGCGCGCCTTGCCCGCTTATCTCGAACGAGGGATAGCCGAGGAAGCGGGAAGAGCTCGTCGGGGTCGTCTGCCACGACGTTTGGGCAAAGGAAGAAAAGGGAACCATCCCGCCCTGAGTGTTGCGGACGAACCATTGATCGATGTCGCGCGGCTTGGCGCGATACGGTGCGTCGCCCTGGACGTAGACGCGCTTGACGCGGCCGCGATCAAGGAAGTCGTTGACGTAACGGCCGCCCCAGGCAGTGGAGAGGGTGTTGTTCACATCGCCCGCGCTCAGCCCCAGTGTCGACACCCGCTGCTGGTCGATGTTGACCTTGAGGCTTGCAACATCGGGAAGCTCGCTCAGACGCACCGAGTTGAGGCGTGAATCCGCCGTCGCCGCCGCGAGCAGGCGATCCCGGGCTGCATCGAAATCGTCACGAGGCATGCCCCCGCTGTTGAGCATCTCCATCGTGAAGCCGCTCGACTGACCGAGACCGCGAATGGCACCGGGGACGAGTGCGAACACCTGCGCATCGCGCAGCCCACGGAACGCGGCGCCGGCGCGCTGCGTGATTGCGTCGGCGCTGTTCTGGGAGCCTTCACGTTTGTCGTAGTCGGCCAGGTTGAGGAAGGCCTGTCCGGTGTTTTGACCCGCTGCCCCTTGGCCGCCCCCGGCAACTGTGAAGTAAGTCTTGACGTTTCTCTTTTCCGGGCCCTGGAGAAAGTAGTTCTCGACCGCGCGTTGCACCTGAAGCGTTCGAGTCATCGTCGCGCCGGCAGGAAGGCGGAACTGTACGAGCGCCGCGCCCTGGTCCTCAGTGGGCAGAAAGCCGGTCGGAAGCCTGAAAAACAGCAACGCTAGAAGGGCGAATGCCCCGGCGTAGATGCCGAGGAAGAGCCACTTTCGGTCCACCACGTGGTTGACGCTCCGGACGAACCAGTCGCGGAAGCGGTCGAACCCAGTGTTAAATTTGACACGGCCAACTTCAAGCGCGTGTGCGACCCGGGGAGCCCTACGCCCGAGCCAGGTCTCTTCGACAGTCGCATGTGCGCGTCTCAGGAGGTTCGCCGCAATTGCCGGGCTCAGCGTCAGCGCGATAAACACCGATAGCGCCATCGCCGAGACGATCGTGGCCGAGAACTGGCGGTAAATGACGCCAGTGGAGCCGCCGAAGAACACCATCGGCAGGAAAACCGCGGACAAGACGAGCGCGATCGCCACGAGCGCCATCTGGATCTGCTCCATTGATGCGATCGTCGCGTCGCGCGGAGTCATTTCCGGATTCTCGTGCATCAATCGCTCAACGTTCTCGACCACGACGATTGCATCGTCGACGAGCAAGCCGGTGGCGAGCACCAACCCGAACAGCGTCATCGTGTTAATCGAGAATCCGAGCGCATAGAGGATCGCAAAGGTGCCCATCAGCACGACTGGGACGGCGATGAACGGGATGAGTGTCGCCCGCCAGCTCTGCAGGAAAACGAACATNACCAGCACGACCAGCAGGATCGCCTCGAACAGCGTCTTNACGACCTCCCAGATCGAGAGTTTGATGAAGTCTGTCGTGTCGTTGGCGTAGGCATAATTGTAGCCGGCGGGCATTCGAGGCGCGATCTCCGCCACCTTGGCCTTGACCAGGTTCGCAGTCCGGAGCGCATTGGCCCCTGGTTCGAGCGAAATGCCAATTCCAGCGCCGGGATGGCCATTGGCGCGGATCGTCGCCGCATAATTATCGGCGCCGAGCTCGACACGGGCGAGGTCGCTAAGCAACACGCGGGCTCCGGTTGGATCGGCTTTTACGATGATGTTCCGGAACTGCTCGGGAGTCTGGAGCCGAGACTGAGCTGTCACCGTTGCGTCGAGCAACTGCCCTTGAGGCTGCGGCAACCCGCCGATTTCGCCGGCGGCGACCTCGGTGTTCTGGTTCTGGATCGCCGTGATTACATCGCCGGGCATCAGCCCAAAGCTCGCCAACTTGTGCGGGTCGAGCCAGATGCGCATCGCGTAGGACGAGCCGAACACGTTGACGTCGCCAACGCCGGGAATGCGCGACAGCTCGTCCTGCATGTTGGTCGTCAGCCAATCGGAAACGTCGAAGTTGGTGCTTCGGTCCGTCTCGTCGAAGATGCCGGCGATGAGCAGCAGGTCGGGCGATCCCTTGCTGACGCGCACGCCTTGCTGCTGGACCTGTTGCGGCAGCCGCGAGATCGCCGACTGGATGGCATTTTGAACCTGGACCTGCGCGATGTCCGGATCGACACCCTTCTGCAGAATGACGCTGATCGACACCTGTCCTCGCGCGGTCGAGGAGGATTGGAAGTAGAGCATGCCGTCGATACCGGTCAGCTGCTGCTCGAGAATTTGGGTGACGCTGCTTTCCAGCGTGGCGGCAGAAGCGCCGGGATAGCTTGCACGGATATTGATCTGCGTCGGAGCGACGTCAGGATATTGAGCGACTGGCAGCGAAATGATTGAGCCGATACCCATCAGCATGATGATGATCGCGATCACCCACGCGAAGATCGGGCGATCGATGAAAATCTTTGACATTTAGCCGCCGCGCCGCTGGGCGTTCATTTTCTTGAGAGCTTCTGGCGGCGGAGCCTTGACTCGCTGGGGCGCTGTTTGGGCGACCGGCTTGATCGGCGCACCGTCTTTCAGGTTGGCGGTGCCTTGCGTAATCACCTTCTCGCCCGGGGCGAGCCCACCGGTCACGACCCAATTGGTGCCAAGTACGCGGTCCGCCTGGACCGCCCGTTGCACGGCGCGATTGCCGGGTCCCACGACGAACAGGGTCGCGTTGCCTTGCGGGTCACGGGTGATTGCGGGTTGAGGCACGAGAATTGCCGACGTCTGAATCGCCTGGGCGAATGCCGCGGTTACATACATGCCAGGGAGCAGGAGGGACTGTGGGTTCGGGAAACGGGCGCGGATGGTCACCGTACCGGTGCCTTGGTCGACAATCACCTGGCTGAACTCCACCGTTCCGGTGAAGCCGTAATTGGAGCCGTCAGGAAGCTTGAGGCGGACCTGCGCCGCGGTGGGTACCGCGCCGCCTTGGGCAAGTGCTTGCCGTAGCTGCAGAAGGTCGGCTGCCGATTGCTGGATGTCGACGAAGACGGGGTCCAGTCGGGTTATGGTGGCGAGCGGATCCGTCTGGTTGGCGGTGACCAGCGCGCCTTCCGTCACGTTCGACAGGCTGATCCGACCGGTGATCGGCGCTGGAACCCGGGTGAAACGCATGTTCACCTGCGCGGCCCGCAGAGTTGCACTATTCTGGGCGACTGATGCCTCGGCCTGCCGCGCCTGGGCAAGCGCGTCGGTATAGTCCTGCTTGGAAATTGCCTCCATCTTCGCAAGCGGAGCGTAGCGAGCGGCGCGGGTGCGGGCAGCGACCGCGCTTGCGCGGGCGCTCTGAAGATTGGCCGCGGCCTGCGCCTGCTGTGCCGCATAGATGCTCGGGTCTATCTGATACAAAGTCTGTCCTTGGCGGACGATCGATCCTTCCTGGAACAGGCGCCTCAGGATTACCCCCGAAACCTGCGGTCGCACGTCGGAAACCTGGTAGGCGGCGACGCGGCCCGGTAGCTCCTGTTCGATTGGGGCACTGCCCTGCTGGACGACGACATAGCCGACCGCAACTGGTCCACCGCGGCGACCGCCAGCGCCTTGCGCGTCCTTGGAGTCGCTGCCGCAGCCCGCAAGGAGCATCGCTGCACATAGAACAGCAGCGGTCGGTCCGTTCCGGAAAGCCGAGAAACTCACGGGTGTCGCCAATTTCGATTGTCGCTCCTGATTGCAAGCCTCAGGGCCTGTGGAGCCGCTAAGATGAGCATCCGTGTGCCGCTAGGTTAACATTTGGCAAGGGCGCCCCGCTCTTCGACCAATGGGCGACGAGAACCGACGAGCGGCAAGTTAAGTTTCGCGGCTGATTTTTGATGCTGGGCTCAGGTGACGCGGTCAGCGCGCCGCCGACCGGCAATCGGAACAGTCTTTGATGGCCATCGACTGACGCGCGATATCCGCGCGACAGTCGACCTATGCTATTTGCCTACAGTGGCTGCTTGGAGCAAGCCACATCATATTGCGAAGATGACGCGGTGTTGCGGGAGTTCTGCGGCTGCTCGCCCGCATAGCGATCGTGGGCGCTTCCGCCGAACGCCGTGCCTGGCGAATTTGCCGTATTGCCAGGCGCCGCTCCTTCTCCGTCAGCAATCAGATCTTCGCACTCCACGCCTGGCTGGCCAAAGGCGTTCCCACTATTCGTGTGCCAATAGCCGCTGCCGTTAAACTGGCCGTTGCCCGGCGGTGAGGTTTGGGCCGACGCAAATGCGGGCGCGAAGGCCAGAGCAGTTGCACCAAGCATAAGGATTGTGGCTCTCATTGGGGCTCTCCTCCATGGCGGACACGCCGAGAGCGAAGATCGCCGGCGGGGGGCTGACGCACCAGCTCAAAATCGCTCTCGGCGGTATCACTTGGTGCCCTTCATTGCGCCGATGGTTCACCGAGGGCGCCCATTCGGCGCCAGGCAGCGGCAGATGGGGTGGCGCTAGAGCGCGTAGGTCAAGCCGATGACCAGCGCTCCGCGGTTTTGGTAGCCGTATCGATAAAGGTTCTGGCCCGGCCGAACTCCCGTCCACGCGGCTTGGAGAGTCATTGGGCCGAACTGGCGCGCGACGCCGATACGCCAGTCGAATTCTCGCCGATAGCTGTAACCGTGTTCGCTTCCACCGAGCGGAACGAGCAGCCCGGCATGGCCGCTGAGACTCAGCTTGGGGGCGATCTCAGCCTTTGCGTTGAGTTCGCCATAGACTGTCCCATTTTTCAGATAATCAGGGGACGCATAGATGCGGGCCGTCAGGAATTTGCCGGAAAGACCGACGTAGGCCTCGGAGTACGATCTGGCCGCGGCGCGGTCGGAATATCCGGAATAAACTGAGCGGATGACGCCGGCATCGATGGTGATCCCCGAGGACAGGCGCTTCGCATATCCGGCGTTGAGGATGAGCCCGAGCGGCCGCACTCCTTCGTGCTCGCTTGCGACCAGCTTTCCGGACAAGGTCCCGTANAAACCGCTTGGATCGTCATAATAGACATCGACGATGCCGACGGGACGGCTCTCACTTACNGTATAGCCGCGGTACCGGTCGTCACTGAAAACCGATACCGCCGCGCTCGTCTGAGCTGCTGCGGGTGACGAGTGGCTGGCGATCGCCGAACCAATCAGGACGGCGCTATTGGCCTTGCCGAGCAGTCGGCGCGCTCGCGACCTGAGATGGTCCGCAGTTGCAGTCACAGGCGCCGGCCACACGAAGGAGCGTTGCGCATGCGTCGATAGCTCCGCCCCCTCTGCGTTCCGAGACCAGGATCGGCGCTGCAGTGCGCCGCCGCTCCCGAACGAGCGCGACGAGGCCGCTGACATGTGCTGCGGCAAAGGAACTGCCGTTGACGAGAAACCATCGTCCTCCGGGCTCAGTGGTGGGAATATCCCGTCCCGGCGCAGTGTAGGCCCGCCCGAGCGATGGTGCCAAGGCGCTGCCGGAAACGGCGATCACTCCGGGCAGCGAAGCAGGAAAACCGCCGCCGGGGAGTTTTTGGTCGAAAGCGGTAACGACGATGCTGCCCTTAGCGAGTCCGACCTTGAGGAGTTCGCGCAGCAGCCGGTCGTCGGGACCGGTCAGGCTCAAATTGATGACATCCGCCCGGTTTTCGATGGCGAAGTAGATCGCTTTGGCGAGGCTAAGAGTGTCGCATACAGTCGCACTGGTCGGCGATGGCTTCACTTGCCAGCACGCGCGCAATCCGAGCAATCGAGCGCGCGGTGCTACGCCAGCGATCCCAATTCCGTTGTCGGCCTTGGCGCCGATGATGCCCGCAACACCGGTCCCATGCTCTTCGACCGCTAGGGACTGACCGGCGACGAAGTTGCGATTGACGAGAAACTGGCCAGAAAGGTCGGGATGGGTGGCCTCGATGCCGCTGTCGATCACCGCGACTTTGACTCCGCGTCCTGTCGCGATGCGATGAAGGTCGGCGAGATGCCACTGCTTCGCTGCTGGCTCCGCGGGGAAGAGCGGATCCTTGTGCGACCGCGCTGCCGCTTTGGCACCGTAGAGCTCGACCGGTTGGGCCCAGACGACATCGGCATCGCGGGAGACTTGCTCCGCTGCCGCAGTGGTTGCTCGCCCCTCGGGTACGATCATCACAAAACAATCGACGCCGATCATCGGCATTGGCCAATTGTCGGCGAGCGTCAGTCCGTACCGCCGCGCGATTTGCTTGGCGATGCGCTTGCGCGCCGTTTGCGCGATCTGATCGCCGTATCCGCCGGCATATTCGCCGGTTGGCCGGTAATGGTCGGGACCTTGGCGTACCATCACAAGGATTTCGCGCTGGGGAGGCCCTGCTGCCCGAGCACGCAACGCCGTGGCTGGAACCAGTGCCAGTGCCGCGGCCCAGAATAAAATCAAGAGTCGCGCGCCCCACTTCCGTTTCATCGCGGAGCTCCGTCGATCGGCTC
>JGI24737J22298_10000336_pt1 | contig 15727 bp, 17 predicted proteins | sample KBSCornC3_FD_22298 | JGI IMG/M metagenome (IMG submission 22298) | reverse complement strand
GCCTCCCCCAGTGCGTTGTGGAGGGTCTGTTCGAGTTCGCGAGCAAAACTAGGCATTTAGGCTGTTACTCCCGCACCCGCGGAGGGAGCCCACGGGCTTTGGCAAACAATGTCATATTCTTGGCCGCGGCAATCAAGGGCGCGACTCACAGGATTGTGGATTATTGCAGGTGTTCGGCGGCTGAACGGCCGCGGCACTCATGACTTCTTGAACAGCTCTTCCGCCGCGGAGCGGTGGGATTGGACGCGCTGGATATGTGCTTCGACCCTCGAAATCTCGGCTTTGAGCGCTTCGATCCGCTCCTGAAGCTCGTCGATCGACATCGGATCGAGGTCCTGCTTTGCAAGCGCGATCAGCGGGTCGTCCGGCTTGCTTGGGAAGAGATCGTCGAGGTCCATTGGCGGAATCGTTGACCCATAGGGCCGCCAAGTCAATAAGTCCGCGCGTGGCGAACCTTCCTTCCTCGATGCAGGCAGTAATCGCGGACGGCGATGGCGGGCTCGCGATCGTCGAGCGGCGGGTGCCTCAGCCTGGCCCGGGCGAAGTGTTGATCAGGGTGGCCGCGGCGGGCGTGAACCGGCCCGACGTGCTGCAGAAGCGCGGGGCCTATCCCCCGCCGCCCGGCGCTCCCGACGTACTCGGGCTCGAAGTCGCGGGCGAAGTGATAGCGGTTGGCGAGGGTGCCGAGCAGTTGAGCAACCAGAACGTCTGCGCGCTTGTCGCGGGCGGGGGCTACGCCGAATATTGCGTGGCGCCCGCGGGTGTGTGCCTCCCTGTGCCACAACCATTGTCACTGGTCGAAGCAGCGGCAATGCCGGAGACCCTGTTCACCGTCTGGGTGAACCTGTTCGAGCGCGGCTTCGCGGCGGATGGGGACTGGGTGCTGGTCCACGGCGGCACGAGCGGCATCGGTACCATGGCAATCAGCCTCGGCCAGCTGTTCGGTCTGAAGACTATCGTGACCTGCGGCAGCGATGCGAAATGCGCGCGGGCGCTCGAACTCGGCGCCGAGGCCGCGATCAACTACCGCACGCAGGATTTCGTCGAGGAGGTGCACCGGGCAACGGGCCGCGAAGGTGTGAACATTGTCATCGACATGATTGGCGGTGATTATCTGCCGCGCAATCTCGCCTGCCTCGCCGAAGAGGGAAGGCACGTGTCCATCGCCGTGCAGCGCGGCGCGAGTGCAGAGATCCAGATCTTCGACATCATGCGCCGCAGGCTGACCTTAACCGGCTCTACGCTCCGGCCACGCACGGTCGAGTTCAAGACAATGGTCGCAGACGAGATCGTGAAGACGGTGTGGCCGTTCGTGCAGGGAGGGCGGTTGAAGCCGGCCATCGACAGCGTGTTCCCGCTCGCCGAAGTCACCGAAGCACATGCGCGGATGGAGTCCGGCGGCCACGTCGGCAAGATCGTGCTCGAGGTTCGTTGACCAGGTGGTTATCTCGCGGCTGCTTCCGCGAGACCGTTACGATAAAATCTCCGATCAGAACGCAGTCGCACTTTGGCAATGATTGGTTGTTCGACGAACCTCCAACTGAGCCACCCGCAAAAAATCACCACCGTCAAGGTGATCAGCCCTGCCAGTACTGACGACATTGCGGCCCACGACCGGACGAGCAGTTGAGTTGTTGGCCAGGCATAGAGATAGACGCCGTAAGAGATGTCGATGTCATGATTGACTCGGCCGAGGGGATTGGATCCTCCCCAACGCGCGGCAGCGAAGATGATGTAGGCACCGAAAGTCGCGACCGCCGGTTGCGCCAACTTCGGAATGGACAGGCAAATGAGAAATGAGATGACCGCCAGCAGCAGGCCTCGGCCGGTAAAGCCAACACAGTCTCGAAGCAGATAGAACAGCGCACCCATCAGGAACATACCGGAAAATCGAAGTGACTGATCGACTCTCCCAAACCAGTAATCTGAGTAGGGCAGCAGGAGGTTCAGCTTTTCGAAGATGGACGGGCTCACGAGCTCGAATAGAATAAGCGAAATTGCCGCCAGCAGCGCGATGTGCCGGGGGCGCCGGAAGCACCCAAATGCGCCCAGGGCCAAGACCAACAAATAGCACCTGAACTCGTAAGCTATCGTCCACATTGCCTCGTTGAGGTGCGGGGAGGGCAGTGCGTCAAAGGCGCCGATTGCTCGCGGTGGCTGCAGTAAGACCGAACGCATCACCATGCCAAAAGGATTCTCAACGAGCTGTTGCGGATCCGCACCCACTAACGGAGCGATAATGGCCAGGCTAATTATGCTGGCAACGAGGAAACCCGGATAGATCCGAGCGGCGCGCCTGAGCAGATATTCACTCACCCCCGGCCGCTTGATGTAGCTTCCGACGACCAGATAGCCGCTGATGATAAAAAAGCAGTCGACGGCGAGGTCGCCGAACGAAATGGTCCCAAACAGTTTCGTCAGTGGCTCTCTGCCGCGATTCCCGTCGAACAGCTCGGTCGAATGGGAGACGATGACGAGCGAAGCGAACAACAGGCGTAAGAAGCCGAATGCATTTCCATGCGAGCTCGAATGTCCGATTGGATTTGTGGCGATGAGATCCCCTCTCACCGACGCTGACGTCGAAAGCCTGAAGTTTCGAATCCCACGTCTGTCGGCGGCCGCATATCTTCAGCAAGCTGCCGGCAGACGTTGCCTTGCTTCAACGCTTTCGCTCCCGTTCCACGCCCGAATTCATCTCGGGCTCCACGGGCACGGCGTTTAGCTGGAATTTACTGATAAACCGCTAAGTCGCGCGTCAAGCCAGGCGCAACAGCCTAGCTGCTGGCTGGAATTGATCGAAGGCAATAAACCGTCATGGTCGTGTCGCGGCGGACATCTTCGCTGTCAGGACACATGGGGTGCAATGAGGGGGCGTAAGTTGAAGGTCGGTTTCATTGCGGCAGGAGCGCGATCGACTCCGGCTGGCTCTCCTCTACCTTCCGGCCCCCGCTCGTGACGGCGGCGACAATCCGTTCCGCTCGCGCAACTTCACTGCGTTTCTTCGAATCTCTGTGGCGTGCGCAGAGCTCGGGCGATGGCAATGCTGCCCCCGGCGCGCGCGCGGTGTTCAGTCGCCCCCAGCGGATGCTCCTGCTCGCAGCCTTTGCACTAATCGTGATCTTCCGCCTGCCCAATGCCTGGGTGCATGGGCGCTTCCAGGCTGAGGAGGCGGGGGTGTTCCTCGCTTATGCGTGGCATCACCCGTGGCTCGACGCGCTGTTCCGCCCCTTTGCAGGCTATTGGAACCTTGCCGCGAGTGCGGCGACGGTCCTGGTCGTTCAGCTGGTCAAAGGCGGCATCTTGCCCCTTGAGCGCGCGCCCTATGTCACCATGGGCATCGCGCTTGCCTTCCAGCTCATCCCGGCGGTGCTCATCCTTACCGGCAGGGCGCAATGGCTTGCGAGCCGCCTTGCGGTGATCGCAGCGCTATTGATGATCGCTATTGCGCCGGCGACCGAAGAGGTCTTCTTCAACGTCCTCCACATCCAGTTCCACCTTGCACTATGCGTGGCGCTCATTCTGGCGCTAGACGTGCCTTGCCGCCGAGCTACGCGGGTTGGCTATGGCGTGCTGCTGTTCCTTGCGCCGCAGTGCGGACCTGCCGCGATCGTGATGCTGCCGCTGTTCGCCTTGCGGGCGTTAATTGACCGCGACTTCGGCCGGCTGACGCAGCTAGCGGCATTGGCGGCTGGAGCGGCGGTGCAACTGATGCTGTTCTACGGGCCGAGCCCAGTGCGAGGCCATCTGGCCGAACCCGGCACAATTGCGGCGGCGATGTTCGTGCGCGTCATTGCGCTCCCGTCGTTTGGAATCGACGTGACCTACGACATAGCGGACCGAATTTATGACTCACATGGTGCCGGGTCGACGCTCTGGCTCTGGTTCGCCGTAGCCGCAATCCTCCTGTTTGCCGCGCTGATCTTCGTAGCTTCGCAGCGACGCGATGCCGCGATTTGGTTGCTGTTTTCCAGCTTCGCGATCGCTGCCGCTTCCTTGTTCGGGATGGTCATCATCGAACCGGTGCATCTGTTCAGTGTATTTGCGGGAGAGCGTTACAACTTCCTTCCGGTTGTACTCCTTTTTTTGGCGCTGGTCGTACTGGCGATGCGACCCAGAGTTAGTGGGAGAGCTGCCTTCGCGGTACTTTGCACGCTTATGCTGCTCAATGGCGCTATGTACTATTTGAAGCCGCTTCACATCTTTTCCGATGGGCCGTCGTGGCGAGCGGAAGTGCAGGCCTGGCGAAGCGATCGTCGTCACCCAATGGCTGTGTGGCCCGAGCCGTGGACTGCCGATCTTTCCGACCAAACGCGCCCGTGCACGCCGCCAAGCCGGGATCTCGCCCGATCGACCGATCCTCGCTACTGCGAAAGCGGCTGGATCGCGGGTTTCTACCGGCAGAAATAACCGTCGCGCCTGAATTGTCAGGGCTGACGAAGCAGAATTTGCAACCTACCGACACAGCCGAAGGCAATAAAGGGAAAGCCTCGCATGCCTGGACTTATCCTTCACGAATATTCGCAATCGGGAAATTGCTATAAAGTCCGGCTCGCCGCAGCGATCGTCGGTAAGTCGCTCGAGCGGCGTGAATATGACATCATGAAGGGGGAGACGCGAACTCCCGTCTTCCTGAGTCGCGTCAACCCGAACGGCCGCATTCCGGTGCTTCAAATCGCCAACCGCTTCATCCCCGAGAGCAATGCCGCGACCTATTATGTCGCCGAGGGATCGAACCTGATCCCGACCGATCCGTTCGACCATGCGGACATGCTGCGCTGGATGTTCTGGGAACAATATAATCACGAACCGAACATCGCGACGCTCCGCTTCTGGATGCGCTGGGTCGGGTCCGAGAAGCTGAACGATCTCCAGCGGCTGGCGATGCCTGGGAAGAGGAAAGCCGGCAACGAGGCGCTGCAGCTGATGAACGATCATCTAGAGGGCCGCGGCTGGTTCGTCGGCGACCAGACGAGCCTGGCCGACATCTGCCTCTTCGCCTACACACACGTCGCGGGCGACGCGGACTTCGATCTCAAGCGCTATCCGAACGTAGTGCAGTGGATCGAACGGATGAAGGACCACCCGCGCTACGTCCCAATGGACTCCTGAGCGCCCTTGCCCCGATTGCTCCCCGGGGCTACATCGCCGCCCATGCTGGCCGCTCCGCGAGGGGCGGCCCTATTTGTTTCAAATTCCGGAGAAAACCAGTGGCCCAGCCCCTGATGCCCCATGCGACCGCTGCCTGGCTGGTCGACAATACGTCGCTCACGTTCGAGCAGATCGCCGAATTCTGCGGCCTGCACATCCTCGAAGTGCAGGCTATTGCCGATGACACAGCCGCGACTAAGCTCACCGGCCGCGACCCGATCCGCGCCGGCGAGCTGACCCACGAGGAAATCGAGAAGGGGCAGAACGATCCTGAGTATCGGCTGAAGATGCACCGGGCTCCCGAAGAGGTCCGCCGCACCAAGGGACCGCGCTACACGCCCGTCTCAAAGCGCCAGGACAAGCCGGATGGGATCGCCTGGATCATCAAGAACCATCCCGAGGTCAGCGACGGGCAGATCAGCAAGCTGATCGGCACGACTCGCACGACCATCGCCGCGATCCGCGAGCGCACCCACTGGAACATGGCGAACATCACGCCAAAGGACCCGGTCACGCTCGGCCTGACGACCCAGCGCGAGCTCGACGCTGCGGTCGCCAAGGCGGCCAAGCTGAAAGGCATTGAGGCGCCGACGGACACGCGGTTCGAGGGGGACCGCGCCGCGCTGATCGAGGAGCTGCGGCACGAGCGCGAGCGGCATGTCCGCGAGGCCGAGGCCGCACTCGCCGATGCCGGCGACGAGGCGCTTCGCGACGAGATCTTCCCCGGCATCCGCGACCCGTTCAAGAACACGCCAAGCGAATAGTTCCGATTGCTTGATTCACGGCCTGCTGGGGGTCACAACCGCGCCATGGCCACTGCCGAGACCGATGTCAGTCAGCTGAGCTTCGAAGCCGCGCTTGCCCGGCTCGAGGAGATCGTGCGCACGCTCGAGAAGGGCGAAGCGCCGCTCGACCAATCGATCGAGCTCTACCAGGAGGGCGACCAGCTGAAGCGGCACTGCGAGGCGCGCCTCAAGGATGCGCAGGCGCGGATNGAGCAGATCGCCTTCGGGAGCGATGNCANGCCGGCAGGGCTGAAGCCCTTCNATGCCGGTTGAGACGGTCGACCGGCTCGCCGAGGAGCTGAGCGCAGAAAGCGCGCGCGTCCGCGCGGGTGTCGACAGCTTTTTCGCGAAGTTGCTTGCGCCCACGGGCGACACCCGCGAGCCGCTCTACGAGGCGATGCGCCACGCTGCGATCGGCGGCGGCAAGCGCCTTCGGCCGCTGCTCACGCTCGCCGCGTCGCGCCTGTTCGCGATCGACCGGACGCGGGCGCTGCGCGTCGGCTGCGCAATCGAGGCGATCCACGTCTATTCGCTTATCCACGACGATTTGCCGTGCATGGACGACGCGGATCTGCGGCGCGGCAAGCCGACAGTCCACAAGGCATTTGGAGAGGCGGAAGCAGTCCTCGCCGGAGACAGCCTGCACGCACTCGCCTTCGAGATCCTCGCCGATCCGGCAACGCACCATGACCCATGGGTACGGTCGGACCTTGTGCTCGAGCTGGCGCGCGCTGCCGGGCCGGCCGGAATGGCCGGTGGGCAGATGATGGACCTGGCCGCGGAAGGGCAGCGGCTCGATCTGCCGGCAATCACTCGCCTCCAGCAGCTGAAAACGGGCGCGCTGATCGAATATGCGGTCGAAGCGGCGTGCATCATGAACAAGATGCCGAACGACGCACGGACGCCTTATCGCGGCTATGCACGCAACATCGGCCTCGCCTTCCAGATTGCCGACGACCTCATCGACCACAGCGGCGATGCGGCGGCGGCTGGCAAGCCGACGGGCCGGGACGCGAATGCGGGCAAGGCCACGTTCGTTTCGCTTTCAGGCGAGGAGCGCGCACGCCAGCAGGCGGGATACCTCGTCAATCAGGCCATCGAGCACCTGTCGAGCCATGGCTCGGAAGCGGACCTGCTTCGGGCCATCGCCCGCTTTGCTATTGAGCGCAATCACTAGGGGGGAACATGAAGGTTGCCGTATATCCCGGGACGTTCGATCCCGTAACGCTCGGCCATCTCGACATCATTCGTCGCGGCGCGCACCTTGTGGACAAGCTGGTGATCGGCGTCACCACGAATCCATCCAAGGAGCCGATGTTCTCGACCGCGGAGCGGCTGGGGATGGTCCGCCGTGAGGTGAACGATATTCCCGGCAATATCGACGTCGTGGAGTTCGGCTCGCTGTTAATGGACTTTGCCGAGGCGCAGGGCGCGTCGATGATTTTGCGGGGGCTGCGCGCGGTCGCGGATTTCGAATATGAGTTTCAGATGGCGGGAATGAACCAGCAGCTGAACGACGATATCGAGACCGTCTTCCTGATGGCCGATGTGTCGCTGCAGCCGATCGCCTCCAAGCTGGTCAAGGAAATCGCGCGCTTCGGAGGCCGGATCGACAAGTTCGTGCCGCCGGCGGTAGCGGAAGATGTTCGCCGCCACTTGAATGGCGGTTCACGTTAAGGAAAGCGGCGCCGCTGCACAGGCGCCGATGAAATTCGGGGAGGAATATGCTCGTTAGGTCCGTGTTGCTGTTGCCGTTCGCTGCGTTCCTGATCGCCGCCAAGGCTCCGCCGGCGCCGCCGCCGATGCCGAGCATCGTGGCGCCGCCCGAAATCATGGCCAACAAGGCCGACCATCTGTTTATCGAGCTGTCGAGCGGCGGCACGGTTGAAATCGTGCTGCGCCCGGACCTTGCTCCGCATCACGTGGAGCGGATTCAGACCTTGGTGCGTCAAGGCTTTTACAACGGCCTTACATTTCACCGGGTGATCCCCGGTTTCATGGCCCAGGGCGGCGACCCGAAGGGCACTGGCGAGGGCGGGTCAAGCCTGCCGGACCTCAAGGGCGAGTTCACTCCCGTTCCGTTCCTGCGCGGAACGCTCGGTGCGGCGCGAGCGAACAGCCGCGATTCGGCCAACAGCCAGTTCTTCATCATGTACGCGCCGCGCCCGGAGCTCGACAGAAATTATACGGTAATGGGCCGCGTGGTCGCGGGCATGGACGCGGTCGACGGCGTCGCGCAGGGCGAGCCGCCGGAGGCGCCGACTAAGATCGTCCGCGCTTATCTGGGTGATGCCGCTCCGGCTCCGGCTTCCGCTGCAGCGAACTGACGTTAAGGCGACGCCATGCGCGTCGACCTCTTCGATTTCGAGCTTCCGCAGGATCGGATCGCACTCAGGCCCGCGCGGCCGCGCGATAGCGCGCGGCTGCTGCTGNTTGAGGGCAGCGACATCTCGGACCATCAAGTGCTGGAGCTTCCGGACTTGCTCCGAACCGGCGACGTGCTGGTGTTCAACGACACCAAGGTGATCCCGGCGCAGCTGGAGGGGCGGCGGGGAGACGCAAGCATCGGTGCGACGCTGCACAAGCGTGAAGGACCGCGTGAATGGCAGGCATTCCTGCGCAACGCCAGGCGGGCGCGGGTAGGCGACGTGATCGACTTTGGTGCGGGCGTTAGCGCATCGGTCGGTGAGAAGGCAGAGGACGGCTCGGCGCTCCTGCATTTCCATGGTGAGGAGCCGGTCGAGCTGCTGCTCGAGCGCGCTGGGCGCATGCCGCTCCCACCCTACATCAGTTCGAAACGCCTGGCGGACGAGGCGGACCGCGCGGACTATCAGACGATGTTCGCGCGCGAGAAGGGGGCGGTCGCGGCTCCGACCGCTGCGCTGCACTTCACCCCGCGGCTGCTCGGCGCCCTCGACGCGCGCGGGATCGGCCGCGACACTTTGACACTCCACGTCGGCGCCGGGACCTTCCAGCCAGTCAAGGCGGAGGACACCAGCGGCCACAAGATGCATGCCGAATGGGGCAGGATCGAGGTGGGGATGGCGAAGCGGCTCAATGCTGCACGCGCTTCAGGCGGGCGGCTGATCGCCGTGGGGACGACGAGCCTGCGCTTGCTCGAAAGCGCCGCGGGCGAGGACGGCGTTATCCGTTCATTCGAGGGTGACACTGCGATTTTCATCACCCCCGGTTACCGCTTCAAAGCAATCGACGGCCTGATTACCAACTTCCATCTGCCGCGATCGACGTTGTTCATGCTGGTCAGTGCGCTGATGGGTCTCGATGTCATGAAGTCGGCCTACGTCCACGCGATCGATGCCAGGTATCGCTTCTATTCGTACGGCGACGCGAGCTTGCTGTTGCCTTAGCCTCGCCTCAGCCTGGGTAGCAGCTCTGCCGCTCCGCCGGATGGGCCGCGAACCAGCGCTTGCGNGCGGCGGCATCCGCATCACGATGCCGCATTCCCTGGAGCACGACTTGCCTTGTTCGTAACCCTGCTACTGCAACGCCGTCTTTCAAGATGGGCGCGAATTCACCTTGTGCAGACAGCGAACGGCAAATCCAAAAGCCCATCTCGGGCTTGAGATTGCCCTTGATGGCGCGACATCCAGTGACTTTGCCCTTTGCGTCGAGATCGATTGAGAAATCGCCCCATTGGTCGCCGGACATCAGCTGATCGACTGTCCACGGATAAGCTTCGCCGGGCTTGTGAGGTATGCACGGTTCTTTCGCCGAGACTGAAGATGCTACCGCCACCAGTGCGACCGCTCCATAAGCTATGAACTTTCTCATTTTGCCCCATTCGACCGAGATCCGGCAAACGCAGTCGAACAGCGTTTGAAACTCAGCGCATGGGGCAACGTGGACTCGAAGTGACCCACTTGGCATGGCGGCGCGCGTGACCCGCTCTTCCTTCTCGATCATCCAAACCGACGGCGCCGCGCGTACGGGCGTCATCGCCATGGAGCGCGGCGAGATCCGCACGCCCGCGTTCATGCCCGTCGGCACGGCCGCCACCGTGAAGGCGATGCGGCCGAAGGAGGTGCGCGCATCGGGCGCCGACATTATCCTGGGCAATACCTATCATTTGATGCTGCGCCCGGGCGCGGAGCGGGTGGCGAAGCTCGGCGGGCTGCATCGGTTCATGGGCTGGGAGCGGCCGATCCTCACCGACAGCGGCGGCTATCAGGTGATGAGCCTGTCCGAGCTGACCAAGGTGACGGAAGAGGGCGTCGCCTTTGCCAGCCACATCGACGGATCGCGGCACATGCTCTCGCCGGAGCGGTCGATCGAAGTGCAGCGGCTGCTCGACAGCGACATCATCATGCAGTTCGACCAGCTGGTGCCGACCACCTCAACGCCGCAGGCGCAGCGCGAGGCGATGGAGCGGTCGATCCGCTGGGCAAAGCGCAGCAAAGAGGAGTTCGACCGTGGCGGCAAACATTCCGAGCGGGCGGCGATCTTCGGCATCCAGCAGGGCGCGCTGGACGCGGAGCTGCGCAAGGCCTCCGCCGACGCGCTGATCGGGATCGGGTTTGACGGATATGCGGTAGGCGGATTGGCGGTGGGCGAGGGGCAGGAGGCGATGCTCGGTTGCCTCGACTTCGCCGTTGACATGCTTCCCGCCGAAAAGCCGCGCTACCTGATGGGTGTCGGCAAGCCCGACGATATCATCGAGGCGGTTGCGCGCGGGATAGACATGTTCGATTGCGTGCTGCCGACGCGGTCGGGGCGGACTGGGCAGGCGTTCACCGCCGATGGAGCGCTAAACCTGCGCAACGCGCGGTTTGCCGAGGACCAGGAGCCGATCGAGCCAGGGTGCCCGTGCCCCGCATGCACGACGTTTGAGCGCGCCTATCTGCACCATATCGTTAAGTCGGGCGAGATCCTCGGCGCAATGCTGATGACCCAGCACAATCTTTGGTTCTACCAACGACTAATGCAGAGCCTGCGCGATGCAATTGCCGGGCAGTGGCTGCGATCCTTTATCGGAGACTTTCTCGCACGATATCGCGGCATGGCCCGAGGCAATTGCTGAGCCTTGAGCCGGATGGTAGCGTCAACACCGCATCAAAGGAGACAAGCAATGCGTCGCCTGTTCGCGGCAACTTTGACGCTCGTGCTTGCGACCGCCGCCGCGTCGGCCCCAGCTCCTCAGGAAAGCTGGGGTAGGGCGGGGATTTCGCTGGCGCAATATCGGCAGGACGCGCTCGAGTGCGGACTTCAGGGTTACTACACCGACATTTCCAAGACCGACGATGCGAAAGCCTTCGTTCAAGCCTCGCGCCAGCTCGATGCAGTGACGAACGGTGCGTCCGCGCCGAACACGATCGGCGGCAGCGCGACCGGCCCGGCGTCGACCGACTCAATCGATCAGATGGTGCGTTACGCGAACCAGCAACAGCGGATCGTCGAGAACGTCAGACCGAACCAGCGGTTCCGCACCATCAAGCAGATGCTGCAGTCGCGGACGGAGCACTGCCTTGCGGGGCGCGGCTACTCCAAGTTCCGACTGACCGACGACCAACGGCACGAGCTGCGACACCTGAAGTTCGGGTCCGAGCAGCGCCGCGACTATCTGTACCGGTTGGCGAGCGATCCTGCGGTCCTGCAAACCCAGGCGGCTTCGGCGATGCCGTGGGCGCCGGCGGTTAGATCGCATCGTCCTTGATGGTCTCCGCCTCATCCGGCGCGAGACCAAGGATTTTATCCTGCGTCCGCAGTTCGAAATCGCTCGCATCGTGTCGCTCGTGGAGCTGCTCGGTTTCGTCACCGCTGAGCTTGTTGACGATACGCCCGCGCTTCACCGCGGGGCGGGCGTCGATCTTCCTCGCCCAGTGCATTACATGCTCATATTCGTTCGTCGCCAGGAACACGTCGGCGCCTTCATAGCTGCGGCCGAGGGCGATCCCGCCGTACCACGGCCAAATCGCGATGTCGGCGATCGTGTATTCCGGTCCGGCGACATATTCACTCTCCGCCAGCCTGCGATTGAGGACATCTAACTGGCGCTTGGCCTCCATCGCGTAGCGGTTGATCGCATATTCGATTTTCTCCGGCGCGTAGGCGAAGAAGTGGCCGAAGCCGCCGCCGAGGAAGGGTGCACTACCCATCTGCCAGAAAAGCCAGGAGAGGGTCTCCGCACGAGCAGGGCCTGAAGAGGGGAGGAACTCGCCGAACTTCTCGGCGAGATAGACGAGGATCGCGCCGGATTCGAAGATGCGCACCGGCTCGGGGCCGCTGCGGTCGAGCAAGGCGGGGATCTTGCTGTTAGGGTTCACCTCAACGAAGCCGCTCGAGAATTGATCGCCCTCGCCGATGCGGATCGGCCAGGCGTCATACTCAGCGTTCTTGTGGCCCTTCTCGAGCAGCTCCTCGAACATGATCCCGACCTTTTGGCCGTTGGGCGTGGCGAGCGAGTAGAGCTGGAAGGGATGCTTGCCGACAGGCAACTCGCGGTCGTGCGTTGGGCCGGCAATGGGGCGGTTAACGTTGGCGAACTGACCGCCGCTGGGCTGGTCCCACTTCCAGACTTTGGGAGGCACGTAGTCGTTCATTACGGTTCCTTTGCTGCCACAGCCCGTGGGGCAGCTAGGAACCGATCGCCCGCCTTTCCAGTGCCAGCCCTGTGCCTATCCGACTCCGTTTGTGACGCCGCCGGCTAGGCACACTAGCCCGCGCTGACCGAAAGGAAGCCGGGGAGCGGCCCGTTCCACTCGTCCTTGATGTCCTCGACGACTGTGGAGGGTTCGGCCGGCTGCTTTGGTTTTGGCGGGCGGCTATCCTCTTGCGGAGCCGAAGCGGTGGGGCGCGGTTTTTGAGCTTTTGTCGGTTTCGCCTTAGCCGTCTTTTCCGCCTTCTCAGGCTTCTCTGCCTTCGCAGGCTTCTCAGCCTTCGCGGGCTCCTCGACGGGCTTATCCGGTCCGCGCGGGATCTTATGGCCGATGAGCTTCTCGATCCGGCTGACCGCTTCGCCGTCTTCGCGCGTCGCGAGTGAGATGGCGATTCCGGTCATTCCGGCGCGGCCAGTGCGGCCGATGCGGTGGATATAGTCGTCGGGCTGCCACGGAACGTCGAAGTTGATCACGTGGCTCACGCCCTTGACGTCAAGCCCGCGAGCAGCGACGTCCGAAGCGACGAGGATTGTGATTTCGCCGCTCTTGAACCGGTCGAACTCGGCGATGCGCTGCGCCTGCTCCATGTCGCCCTGGATCTGGCCGACGGCGAAGCCAGAGCGCTTGAGGCTCGTGGTCAGCTCGCGAACAGTCGTCTTGCGGTTGGCGAAGACGATTGCGTTCTTGAACTCTTCGTGGCGCAGGATTTCGCGCAGTGCATCCTTCTTCTTGTCGGCGCGAACCTCGACCAATCTTTGCTCGATATTGACGTTGGCGGTCGCGGGCCGTGCGACTTCAACGCGCTTGGGGTCATTGAGGAACTTGGCCGCGAGCTTCTGGATCGGCGGCGGCATGGTCGCGGAAAAGAGCAGGGTCTGCCGCGACTTGGGAAGCTTTGCGCAGATTTCCTCGATGTCGGGGATGAAGCCCATGTCGAGCATGCGGTCGGCTTCGTCGATCACGAGCAGGTTGCAATCGTTGAGCATGATCTTGCCGCGGCCGAACAGGTCCATGAGCCGGCCGGGCGTCGCGATCAGCACGTCGACGCCTTTTTCCAACGCCTTGACCTGATCGCCCATCTGCACTCCGCCCATCAGCAGCGCCATCGAGAGCGGGTGATACTTCCCATATTTCTCGAAATTCTCGGCGACCTGCATCGCCAGCTCGCGCGTCGGCTCGAGAATGAGGGAGCGCGGCATGCGTGCGCGGCTCCGGCCGTGGTGCAGGATGTCGATCATCGGCAGGACGAAACCAGCGGTCTTGCCGGTGCCGGTCTGGGCGATGCCGATCAGGTCCTTGCCCATCAGGACGGAAGGGATTGCCGCGCGCTGGATTGGAGTCGGGTCGTTATAACCGCTGTCGTTGACGGCGCGGAGCAGTTCGTCGGAAAGGCCGAGGTCGGCAAAAGTCATCCAGGTTCCGGAAGTTAAGTGGAGCCGCGGCTTCTCTTGGCCGGTGCGGCGATCACGCGCTCAGGGGCTATGCCGCAGCCCAAGCGCTTGTCAAGGAATGTAGGGATGCAGTGTCGTGATTCCAATGCGGCTGTCCCTCCTTACGGAATTGTCATCCGCTGCATTGCCACGCGATAAGCGGGCGGAGCGATAGTGCGAAGGATGGCGACCACGATTCACCGAGTGCGGGGCATGGCGGCGTTGCTGCTGCTCGGCGCAATCGTCGTGCTCGCCCTGTTTCTCGCTCTGCGCCCGCTGCGGGTTGATAGCCCCGCCACTTCGAGCGCACGCGCGTTGCTGCGCCTCGACACGGCCCTGGGAGCGACGGTCGAGCCGGTCGATCGCGCAACGGCCGGGATGCTCGGAGTACAATCAAGCGAGCGTAGCCTTGTGGTGACGAGTGTCGCTAGCAAGGGGCCCGCCGCGACGGCCGGCTTGCGTGTAGGAGACGTCATCGAAGAGATTGGCGGCCGCCCGGCCGGCGACTTTCGCGAGACAGCAGGTCTCGCTTCCGCGGAGCCGCTTTCGATCCGGCGCGGCGGTAAGGAAACGATTCTCAACGTTCAGCTGGCCGAAGGCTCCGGCGGGTAAGAGCGTCCGTTCAGGGGATGAAGATGAGTAAGAAGATCCTGGTTGTTGAAGACGATCCGACAACAGCGGAGTATGTCGCGAACGGACTGGAGCAGAACGGCTTCATCGTCGATCGCGCCAGCGACGGTCGCGACGGCCTGTTCCACGCCACGGACGGCAATTATGCGGCGATCGTGCTCGACCGCATGCTTCCGGGCATGGATGGCCTCGCGGTGCTGAGTGCGATCCGCGCCGCGGGAATCCAGACGCCGGTGATCGTCCTCTCCGCGCTTGGTTCGACCGACGAGCGGGTGAAGGGACTGAAAGCCGGTTCGGACGACTATCTCCCCAAGCCCTTTGCTTTCTCGGAACTGCTCGCCCGTATCGAAGCGCTGCAGCGGCGTGGGCCGGCTTCGGCGCAGGAGGTGACGACCAGCCTCAGCTGCGCCGATCTGCACATGGATCTGCTGACCCGGCGTGTCGAACGCGGCAGCGTTCGCATTGATGTCCAGCCGCGCGAATTCAGGCTGCTAGAGCTCCTGCTCCGCAACAAAGGTCAGGTCGTAACCCGGACGATGATGCTCGAAGAAGTTTGGGACTATCATTTCGATCCCGGGACCAACGTCATCGACGTTCACATTAGCCGGCTGCGCAAGAAGATCGACGAAGGGTCGGATACGCCGCTGTTGCACACCGTGCGCGGCGTCGGGTACATGCTGTGCGAGCAGGCTTGAGCAAGCGCTCGCGGCGCTTGCTTCCATTCTCCGCGCCCGTGCGTGCGGCGCTGGTCAGCCTTGCGTTCACCCTGCTGATCAGCGTTCCGGTTCTGGCATTCGTCTACCACCAGACCGATACCTTGTTCGAACAGCGGATCCGCGACCGGATCGACACGCGCGAGCGCAACCTGCTCAACGGCTACCGAAGCGGCGGGACGAAAGGCTTACTGCGGGTGATCCAGGAAGAGCTCGATACGGGGCTTGTGCGCAATGGGGCGATCCTTCTGGTGGATTCCTCGAATCGCAAGATCGCCGGAAATATTGCCGCGTGGCCGCCGACGCTCACGACCGGCACGGACTGGATCGAAATCCGGCTCTATCCGGAGGGCAGCCGCCAGGCGGTGCTCTACGCTCTGAGAACGCTCCCGCTGCCGAGCGGCGGG
>JGI24737J22298_10000334_pt1 | contig 15740 bp, 9 predicted proteins | sample KBSCornC3_FD_22298 | JGI IMG/M metagenome (IMG submission 22298) | reverse complement strand
TTCGTTATGCGGAAACACTGCAACCCAACAATGAACTTTATGTTGCAAATCTTCGCGATGCTAAAGTAACTGATGTTTATACACTTAAAGGTGGAGCAGAAGAGATCTGGCACCCGGTATTTGTATATCATGGATTCCGATATGTAGAGATCAGCGGTTATCCCGGTAAAGCCGAATTAACCGATTTTGAGGGGCACGTGGTTTACGATGCCTTGCCGACCATCGGTCATTTTGAAACATCTAACGCCATCGTCAATAAGATCTATCACAATGCATATTGGGGCATCCTGAGCAATTACAAAGGTATGCCTGTAGATTGCCCTCAGCGTAACGAACGCATGCCCTGGCTGGGCGACAGGGCGGTAGGTTCGCTTGGCGAAAGCTTTGTATTTGCCAACGGTAATTTCTATGCTAAATGGCTGGATGATATAGCGCAATCGCAAAGGCCGGATGGTGCAATACCTGATGTAGCCCCGGCTTACTGGAATTACTACAGCGATAACATGACCTGGCCCGGCACTTATATCCTGGTGGCCGATATGCTTTACCGCCAGTTTGCCGATAAAGCGCCCATTGAAAAACATTACGTCTCCATGAAAAAATGGATGGATTATATGCGGATTAAGTACATGAAAAATAACATCGTCACCAAAGATAAATATGGCGACTGGTGTGTACCCCCCGAATCATTAGAACTGATCCATGCCAAAGATTCATCGTTGAATACTGATGGACAGCTGATAGCCACAGCCTATTACTATCACTTATCCGGCTTGATGGAAAAGTTTGCGACAATGCTGCATAAACCTGCTGATGCACAGTTTTTTGTCAGTACGAAGCAAAATGTAGCCAGGGCGTTTAATGATAAGTATTTTAATAAAGCCACATCTAAGTACAGCAACAATACAGTCACCGCCAACCTGTTGCCACTGTACTTTGGGATCACGGCAACAGCCAATAAACAGGCAGTATTCAAAAATATAGTAGCTAAGATCAATGAAGCGCATGATCATATCAGTACCGGCGTAATAGGCACGCAATGGCTTATGCGCGGCCTTACCGAATTTGGCAGACCCGATCTGGCCTGGAAAATTGCCTCTAACACCACCTACCCAAGCTGGGGCTATATGGCCGAAAGGGGGGCAACCACTATTTGGGAATTATGGAATGGCGATACTGCCAATCCGGCCATGAATTCCCGTAACCACATCATGTTGCTGGGCGATCTGATAGCATGGTTTTATCAGGACATAGCGGGGATAAAAACAGTTAATGCCGGTTTTAAACAAGTGGTTATGCAGCCTGCAATTATTAATGGTTTAGATAGTGTTAATACCTCATACCAGACGGCTTATGGTATTGTGAAAAGCAGTTATACCCATACTAAGGGAAGTTTTAGCTGGCATGTTACTGTGCCGCCAAATAGTTCGGCATTGGTTTATGTGCCGGCAAAAAATATGAATGAAGTAACTGAGGGCGGGAAGAACGTATCCGCTATAAAAGATATTAAACAGGTAAAAATGGAGAATGGCGGAGCCGTGCTCAATATTGGTTCGGGCGATTATGATTTTGAAGTAAAATATTAAAGCAACATTTGATATGAAAAAATTAAATAGGATGGGTGTCATGCTGATAGTCTTATTATCGCTGTCGGGCACGTTGAAGGCCCAGGAACAACAGGCAACTAAAGCAGCTCCATCTCCCAAAGCACTGGCCAAAGCAGATGCTGAAGTGGATAAGAAAGCCTCGGATTGGGTTGCCTCCTTATCGCTTACGGACACAGCAAAGGCTACCCGGGTGAAAAATGTAATAGCAACCCACCTCAAAGCTATCCGCGACTGGAATAATAGTCATTCGTATGAGTCAGTACCGGCAGGTATTGATCCGGCTACCGGCAAAGCTTTGAGCACTATGGACAGGCAGATTATCATTAATTCGTCGCTGCCAAAATCGGTACATGAAAACCTCATGGCTGGTTTGCGTAACGACCTTACCGAAGAACAGGTTGAAGCCGTACTTGATAAATACACCATTGGTAAGGTAGCCTTTACACTGGCCGGTTATAAAGCGATTGTACCGGATCTGACACCTGTTGAAGAAGCAGCGATCCTCGCTAACCTGAAGCAGGCCCGCGAACAGGCTGTCGATTTTAAGAATATCAAACAGGTATCGGCCATTTTTGAGATTTACAAAACCAAAAACGAGCAATACCTCAACAGCAACGGCCGTAACTGGCACAAGCTATACGGTGATTATACTAAAGCCATCATCGCGAAAAAAGCTGCTGACAAAGCAGCAAAGGATAAAGCCGCCAACCAAAAATAATTGTACTATGTTAAAAAAAATCTTGTTCGCCGGTGCGGTAAGCTGTTTATTCATGATCACTGCCTTTGCTCAAAATCCATGGCGCAAGGGGATTGTGAAGGATGAGTTTATATATGATAAAGCACCGTACCCGGAGTGCCATGCGGCAACCATAGTCGAAACACCAACCGGCCTTGTGGCCTCATGGTTTGGCGGCACTAAAGAACGCAACCCCGATGTATGTATCTGGGTTAGCAGGTTTGTTAAGGGCAAATGGACAGAAGGTATCAACGTAGCCAACGGCATCCAGAACGATACTTTACGCTATGCCTGCTGGAACCCGGTGTTGTACCAGGTGCCCAAAGGCGAGTTACAGCTTTACTACAAAATAGGCCCAAGCCCCGCAAAATGGAAAGGTTTTGTGAAAACATCTAAAGATGGCGGCATCACCTGGTCGGAGCAAAAAGCCTTGCCCGAAGGATTTTTAGGCCCTATCAAAAACAAACCGGTATTGCTTAAAAACGGTACACTGTTGAGCCCGGTAAGTACGGAAGGAAAGGCTTGGCAGGTGCATTTTGAAGCTACCAAAGATTTTGGCAAAAACTGGACAATGATAGGCCCTATCAGCGATGGTAAAGATCTGAAGGCCATACAGCCCAGTATTTTAACTTATAAAGATGGCAGGCTACAGGCGCTTTGCCGTAGCCAGAATAGGGCGATATTGAGCACATGGTCCAAAGATGGGGGACAAACATGGTCGCCTTTGGAAAAGACCAGTTTGCCGAATAACAACTCCGGTACTGATGCTGTGACCTTGAAAGATGGCCACCAGTTATTGGTTTATAACCATGTTTTGCCCCCGGGAAACCTGGCTAAAGGTGCCCGCACGCCATTAAATGTCGCTGTATCTAAAGATGGTATTACCTGGTACGCAGCGTCGATCCTGGAGGATTCACCAATCAGCCAGTATTCTTACCCATCGGTTATCCAAACTTCGGATGGGATGGTGCATGTGGTCTACACCTGGCGCAGGCAAAAAATAAAACATGTGGTTATCGATCCGGCAAAATTAGAGATGAGGGAAATAAAGGATGGCGTTTGGCCTAAGGTAGATGGTTATATGCCGCCGGTACAGGTTGGGGAGACTAAGGATTTGTAAGGAGTGAGGATAGTATCATTAGGCAACTCGGTTGATAAGTAAACCGGGTGTCATGCTGAGGCCCTCGAAGCATGGTGGGCGGGCCTTTGCGTGCGACCCTTCGACAGGCTCAGGGTGACAGCCCTGTGTGAAGAGTGAATTTGCATGGCGTATACATCAGGGTCCTCTGTGAGAGACCCTGATGGGACGGTGAAAATACGGTATGTAGAGACGCATCACATGTGTCTCCTTTAGGATAAGCAAATATGACTGGCACACGGAAGACGCATGTGATGCGTCTCTACAAAAAAATAAAACGATGAAAAAACTGATCTATACACTGATAACCTGCCTCACAGCAATGAGTTTCACTGTCCATGCGCAGCAAACTACCGATGCCATGTACAGGAAAACCCTGAAGGAGGTGCTTGATGAGGTGCAGGACAAATATCATGTAAAGATCAAATACACTGCTGCCCAGGTTGATGGCAAATGGGTTAACTACGCGCAATGGCGTTTGAGGCCTGATGTAGATACCACGCTGGCCAATATCCTTACCCCACTTGATCTGAAGGTGAATAAAGAAGCCCTCGGCAGGTATAAGCTCAAAGAATATGAATACTTCCGCTGGTCGGTAAGCGACGGCTGGAAGGAGCTTGACAGGATAGCCGCCCAATATCATGACCGTGACACCTGGGAGCAACGCAAGGCCATATTAAAACCGGAGCTATACAAAGCTTTGGAGTTATCGCCCCTGCCTGCGAAAACAGCTTCAAAACCAATCATCACCCCTAAAAGGATCTTTGACGGTTACACAGTTGAGAATATCGCCATTGAAATACTGCCTGGTTTGTACATCAATGGCTCGCTGTACAAACCACTGAAAATAAAAGGTAAGATTCCGGTGATCTTAAGTCCCGATGGGCACTGGGAGCACCAGCGTTACCGTGCCGATTGCCAGATCCGTTGTGCATCGCTGGCGCGGATGGGGGCGATGGCTTACAGTTATGACCTTTTTGCCTGGGGCGAATCTTTGCTGCAATTTAAGGATGAAGATCATCGTCGCAGCCTGGCGCAAACCATCCAGGCGCTGGGCGCTATCCGGATATTGGATTATGTGCTATCCCTTAAAGAAACCGACCCGGAACGCGTTGGCATTAGCGGCGGCTCGGGAGGCGGAAGCCATACCGTTTTAATGACGGCACTGGATGACCGGATCAAACTAAGCGCCCCGGCTGTGTCGGTGTCATCTTATTTTTACGGGGGATGTCCTTGCGAAAGCGGCATGCCTATCCATCAATGCGGCAACGGAACAGATAATGTAGAATTGGCCGCCATGGCAGCGCCAAGGCCTCAACTCCTGATCTCCGACGGGCAGGACTGGACAGCCAATATGCCCGAGCATGATTTTCCTTACCTCCAGAAAATATATAGCTATTACGGAGCTACAGATAAGGTAGAGAATATGCACCTGCCTAATGAGGGGCATGATTTCGGTCCATCAAAACGGGCCGCGTTATATGCTTTCGTAGCTAAAAACTTCCATTTAGATCTTAATAAAACTAAAGACAGCAGCGGCAATTTCGATGACAAAAAGGTCACCATCGAAAAAGAACCTGCCATGTATGTATTTGGTGATAAGGGCGAAAACCTCCCCGCAAATGCTATAAAAGGTTTTGATCAGTTAGAAAAAGTATTCGCACGGGCAATAAAAAAATAGGTTATGAAAAATAGATTGATATCAGGTTTTTGGATAGGGGTAATGGTGTGTGCTTTTGGTTTGCCATCGATCGCTCAAACTACTTCAAAGCAGCATTATAAAGTAGCGGTAGTTGATTTGATGATCCTTAAACGGCAAAAGTTAGGTGCATTTCAGTTAGCTAAAGAGATTGGTGCAGATGGCGTAGAGGTAGATATGGGAGGCCTTGGCGATCGCGAAACATTTGATAATCAACTGGCGAAAGATTCGATTAGAAATGTATTCCTGAACAAGGCAAAAGAGCTGAACCTGGAAATCCCATCCATGGGCATGACCGGTTTTTTCGCCCAATCATTTGCCGAACGGCCAACAGCGGTCAAAGCTGTTACCGACTGTATCAACACCATGAAACAAATGGGTGTTAAAGTGGGCTTTTTGCCGATGGGGATAAAAGGTGACCTGATGAAATTCCCCGAACTGCGCCCGGCTATTGTTTCCCGCCTGAAAGAGGTTGGCAAAATAGCCGAAACGGCAGGAGTTGTAATAGGCATTGAAACAGCGCTGGATGCCAAAGGCGAGTTGCAGCTATTGAAAGATATAGGCTCGCCTGCCATCAAAAGCTATTTCAATTTTGAAAACGCCATCAGGAACGGCCGCGATCTGGATAGCGAGCTGAAAATTTTGGGTAAAAAACACATTGTTCAGATCCATTGTACCAACGATGATGGCGTTTGGCTGCAAAACGACCCTAAAATCAACATGGAGCATGTAAAGGCCACTTTAGATAAAATGGGCTGGACAGGCTGGTTAGTGATTGAACGCTCGCGCGATGCCAAAGACCCACGTAACGTGAAGTGGAATTTCAGCGCGAATACCACCTATGTAAAATCAATATTTCAGGCTAAGTAATTAACGTAAATGAATATTCGCCGCATAGTTGTTTTGTTAATGCTGTTAAATGTTAGTTTGACAGGTAGCCTCTTTGCGGTCGAAATCTGGGTATCACCTAAAGGCTCCGATACAAATACCGGCACCCGCGAACAGCCGCTGGCAACTGTAGCCATGGCCATCAGGAAAGCCCGTGAATTGAGGCGGTTGAATTATACATCGATAAAAGGCGGTATTTATATCAGGGTAGCAGCCGGAGTTTATTACCTGGATGAGCAATTATTTATTCGTCCGGAAGATTCCGGTACCACCGATAGCCCGACCATTATTGAAAGCGAGGGCATTGGTAAAACTGTTTTAAGTGGTGGTATTAAGGTAAATGGATGGCGTAAAGTAAATTATGCCATCCCCGGTTTGCCGGCAGAAGCTAAAGGCAATGTTTGGGTTGCCGATGGCCCTGTTATTGGCGATGAACCTTTGCAATTCAGGCAGCTATGGGTGAATAACGAAAAGGCCATTCGAGCCCGGGATACCGAAGCACCGTTTATGAACCGCATCCTTTCCTGGGATCATAAAACGCAAACTTGTGTGATTCCATGGTCGGCATCGGCGGACACATCTCACCTTGAAGGTATGGAGATGTTTATCCACCAGTGGTGGGCTATTGCTATTTTACGGGTTAAGACTATTAAGGTAATGGGCGATAGCGCGCGCTTATCATTTTATCAACCCGAAAGCCGCATCCAGTCAGAGCACCCCTGGCCCGCACCCTGGATCTCCAAAAAAACGGGGAATTCGGCGTTTTATCTCAACAATGCTATCAGCTTTTTAAACAAACCCGGCGAGTGGTATCATGACCGCAGAACTAATAAAATATATTACATCCCCCGTAAGGGCGAAGATCTGCAAACAGCCACGGTAATCGTTCCGCAATTGGAAACATTGGTAAAAATGCAGGGCACTGTTGATAACCCTGTTAACTATATCAGCTTTAAAAATATCAGTTTTGAACATAGCAGCTGGCTTCGTCCCTCAAAAGAAGGCTTGGTCCCGCACCAGGCCGGGATGTATATGCTGGATGCCTACAAATTGAAAATTCCCGGTACGCCGGATAAAAAAGGATTGGAAAATCAGGCATGGGTAGGTCGGCCAAAGGCAGCGGTTGAGGTGGCTTATGCTTCACGTATTACCTTCGATGGTTGCGGTTTTGAACATATGGCCTCAACTGGGCTGGATTTTCAACGCGGTACACACCATGATGTTGTTAAAGGCAGCCTGTTTAAAGATATTGGCGGTACCGCGGTACTCGACGGAGTTTATTCGGACGAAGCTCAGGAAGTGCACCTGCCTTACAATCCAGGCGATAAACGGGAGATCTGCACTAATGATACCATTGCTAACAATTTAATCACCGACGCTACCAACGAAGACTGGGGTAGTGTGGGCATAGGCGCGGGCTATGTCAAAGGCATCAGCATAACACATAACGAGGTTTGCGACGTAAACTACACCGGCATCAGCATGGGCTGGGGCTGGACTAAGACTGTTAACGCCATGAGCGATAACCGCATCATCGCTAATAAAATACACCATTATGCCCGCAATATGTACGATGTGGCTGCCATCTACACACTATCTGCACAGCCCGGTTCGGTTATCAGTGATAATTATGTGGATAGCATTTACAAAGCACCTTACGCGCATGATCCACAGCATTGGTTTTACCTGTATACCGACGAGGGTTCGTCATACATCACTATCAAAAACAATTGGTGCCCGGCTGATAAGTTTCTGAAAAATGCTAATGGTCCCGGTAATGTTTGGGAAAATAACGGTCCACAGGTTGATGCTGCTGTAAAGAATGCAGCGGGGTTGGAAGCGACTTATAATTACCTGTTTCAATACCTTAAGGTAAATCAGGATAACTGGCCCATTAATCATAAAACAGAATGAAAGTATTAAGAGCATATATCGTATGGTTTACAATGGTCTTGTTGTTGCCTGCATTGAATATAAAGGCAGCTTCAAATCCTTATACTATTGTTGAAGTGACTGGTCCGCAGGGTAAGCAACTCAACTACGCTCCGTTGTTGAATATCGCCCGCAAGCAGGGGCTGCCGGCTTCGGCCGTTTACCATTGGGATAACCATCTCATTGTTTATGGCAAGCATTTAAACACAGCATCCATCAAAAAAAACGCCCAGGCAGCATACCCCTCGTGCCAGATTACGGTTTATAACAACCCGTTTTATGATTTTAACCGCAGGCTTCGTTGTGGTGGTAAGGGCATTGCCAAACAATGGGATAATATTATACTAACAGCAAACCTGGTTGCTGATGAGCGCATGCAACACGAATACATCGATTATCACGCCACGCAGTTTAAAAATTGGCCCGAGGTCTCCAATGGTTTTTGTAATGCAGGTTTTCAGCAATTACTGGTGTTCAGGAATGGGCGCCGATTGATGCTGGTGATCAGTATCCCGAAAGGAAAAAAGCTTGAGGACCTCAATCCTAAAACCATCGAAAATAATCCGCGGGTAAATGATTGGAACAGGTTGATGAAGAAATACCAGGAAGGTGTGCCCGGCACCCGGAAAGGTGAGGTTTGGGTGTTTTTTAAACAGGTAACGGACAATAGCGACACTAAACGATCATTATAAGAATGAAAATAGGAATATTAGGATTAGGCGAAGGGCGCAGTACCATGTCGGCAGTATTGAAAAGCGAAAAGCTTGAACTGAAAATGGTATGCGATATGAATATTGAAATGTGTAAGCACCGCGCAGAAGAGTTTAACTTTCATAACTATACCACCAGCTACCAAGACATGCTCAATGATGCCGAAATAGATATCATTGCCATTTATACGCCCGATCATCTGCATGCTGAACATGTTAAACAGGCGTTATTGCATGGCAAGCATGTGGTATGTACAAAACCTTTTATTGACGACCTGAGCAAAGCTGCCGAACTGCTTGAACTGGTTGAGCAAAGCGGCAAAAAAGTTTTTGTAGGTCAAAGTTCACGCTTTTTTGAACCGATGAAAAAGCAGCGTAAAGATTACGAGGCAGGTTTAATAGGGGATTTGATCACTGTGGAGGCTTATTATCATGCAGATCATCGCTGGTTTTTAGAGAAGCCATGGTCGCTACAACAGGCCTTTAAATGGCTGTACGGTGGCTTAAGTCACCCGGTTGATTTTATCCGCTGGTATTTGCCGGAGATTGAAGAGGTGATGGGCTACGGTATGCTAAGTGCCAACGGTGCAAAAGGCGGTTTGAAGAACCCGGATACCATGCACTTTATTTTCAAAGCTAAGGATGGCCGCATTGCCCGTGTTAGCGGCTGCTATACTGGTCCGGTGCAACCCGTTACCCGCGACAGTGAAATGAGCTGTATTTTACGCGGCACCGAGGGCTGCAGCCAGGGCGACTATATGGATTTGCGCTATGCCATCACTGATAATACCGGCGAAGAACGCATCATCACCTGGGAACATAAGCTGAAACATTACTTCAGGTTTGAGGGCAAAAGCCACCACGCCGGGGAGTATCAAAATTACCTCGAATACTTTGCCGATAGCATTACTGAAGGTTACACCGCTTACCCGGATATTAAGGAAGGTATCGGCACAATCGCCCTCCTCCAGGCTATGGACAGATCATTGCAAAGCGGCAAACCCGTAAAGGTTGACGAGATCCTGACTGAGTTTAATTTAACCGTAAACGAGTTAAGCGCATGATCCTGGGCATGAGCAATATTGTATCGCGCCTCACGCTGTTGGATTATTCGGTTGTGGCCGTTTATCTGATTATCTTGATGATAATCGGGTTCCGCGCCAGTTTTAGTGGTAAAAACAAAACAGACGAAACACTTTTCCTCGCCAATAAATCATTGGGGTGGGCAAGTATTGGCTTTAATATGTGGGGCACCAATGTTGGGCCTTCCATGTTGCTGGCCTTTGCCAGTATAGGTTACAGCACGGGCATCGTGGCCGTCAATTTCGACTGGTATGCTTTTGTTTTTCTGATGTTGCTGGCATTGGTATTTGCGCCAAAATATATTGCTGCCAAAGTATCAACCATGCCCGAGTTTATGGGGAACCGTTACGGCGATTCGACCCGTAATATCCTAGCCTGGTACGCGCTTATCAAAATGCTGATCTCATGGCTATCGTTAGGTTTGTTTGCCGGTGGATTTTTAGTGAGGCAGATACTGGGCATCCCCATGTGGCAATCGGTTATCGTGTTGGTGTCATTTGCGGGCTTGTTTGCTTTTACCGGCGGTTTAAAGGCTATTGCCAAAGTGAATGTTTTCCAGATGCTGCTGCTTATCGGCGTATCGCTCACTCTGACTGTTTTGGGCGTAAACAAAGCAGGTGGGTTATCAGCCGTATTTCATCAAACGCCCGCAAATTATTGGAACCTCATTCATCCGGCAAGCGATGTTAAATACCCCTGGTATGCTATTTTATTGGGCTACCCGGTATCGGCCGTGGCATTTTTCTGTACCGATCAGGCTATGGTACAATCGGTACTGGGCGCTAAAAACCTGGAGCAGGGACAGCTCGGGGTTAACTTTATTGGCTGGCTCAAAATATTATCGCTGCCGCTGTTTATCCTCACAGGCATTTTGTGTTTTATCCTGTTTCCACATCTGAGCGATCCTGCATTAGCTTACATGACCATGGTGACCAATCTTTTCCCACCGGGGATGAATGGATTAGTTATTGTGGTATTGATAGCCGTTTTAATAGGTACCGTCGGTTCGTCCTTAAACTCGTTGAGCACGGTGTTCACCATGGACATTTATGCTGAAAAGATCAACCCCAATGCCACTAATAAAGACCTTATCCGTGTAGGGCGATACACTGTAATAGGTGGATGCCTGTTTGCCATAGGCATGGCGCTGGCTATCGATAGTATCAAAGGGCTTAATTTGTTCGACGTATTTCAATCGGTATTGGGCTTTATTGCGCCGCCGCTGGCTGTAGTTTTCCTCCTTACTGTTTATTGGAAACGCACTACCCGCAAGGCGGTAAATATCATTCTTTCTGCGGGTTCGGCTTTTAGTTTGGGTACCGGTGTGGTTTACCTGTGGGTGTTACCACCAGATAAGTACAGCTTTTGGCCGCATTACCTGATGCTGTCGTTTTTCATATTTGTGTTCCTGGCGGCATCTGCCGTTTTGATCTCGCTGCTTGACAAAACACCGGCTGTTTACGTGGCCGATCAATCTGAAACAGAAAATACTGCAAAACCTACCCGGCGTGTAAAAATAGCCTGGCTGCTGCTCTCGATAGTCATGATCGCTTTATACCTCATTTTCAACGGACATTAAAAATGAATAAAATCACTACTCATATAAGATTCAATAAGGCTCGTGTATTTATCGCGCTGCTAAGCTTTATGTTTTGTGCCGATATGGCCAAAGCACAGAAAGCAACCTGGATCTGGTATCCAGGCGATTATGAGGTATGGCTCAGTAACAGGATGCAAAACCGCCGTACGGAGCGCGGCGCTTTCTTTCCGCCATTCTGGAAATTGGACAGCCATTATGTACTGGTTGATTTTCATAAGGATTTTACGCTTACCAACCCCGAAACCATTGAACTGGCTGTTGAAGGACAATACAATGTAAAGCTTGATGGTAAGGCATTGGCTGGTTATCCTAAAAATATACATGTGCCGGCTGGCAGGCACAGGCTTAGTCTCAAAGTCTATAACCAGGCTGCTGCCCCCGCCATATTTGTGAAGGGGCAGCAACTGGTGTCAGATACTTCATGGCTGGTAACTTATGAGGATAAGGAATGGATTGACGAATCGGGTAAGACCTCGGATATCTCGGCTACAAAATATGTGAACGCCGGTAACTGGAACTTTGATTCGGCGGACAAATTGCCTTCAGCATTCCGTTTGCCTATCGAAGAGCATAAGCCTGAAAAGGTTGAACGAAAAGAGCATTCTATCTTGGTTGATTTTGGCAAGGAAACATTTGGTTACGCCAAGCTTATCGGCCTAAAAGGCAAAGGCAATATTAAACTCTGCTACGGTGAATCAAGAGAGGAAGCCTTATCCTTAATTAATTGCGAACTGTTGGATAGCGTCTATATTGATCAGCAACAAAAAGCTGATTATACCATGGAGGGCTCACGTGCTTTCCGGTATATTAATATATTGTTTGATGATAACGTGAGTGCCGATGATATTGCTATGCTTTATGAATATTCGCCGGTTGAGCAGCGGGGGAGTTTCAAATGTTCGGATGAGTTGATCAATAAGATCTGGGATGTTTCGGCCTATACCCTGCACCTGAATACACGCGAGTTTTTTATCGACGGCATCAAGCGTGACAGGTGGATCTGGTCGGGCGATGCTTATCAAAGTTATTTGATGAATTATTACCTGTACTTTGATTCGCCAACGGTTACCCGCACCTTGTATGCGCTGCGTGGTAAAGACCCCGTAACCAGCCACATCAATACCATTATGGATTACACTTTTTACTGGTTCATGGGTATCTATGATTATTACCAATACACCGGCGATAAAAGTTTTATTAAACAAATGTACCCCCGCATGCAAAGCCTGATGAGCTACTGCCTGCAACGCCGCGATAAAAATGGCCTGATGGAAGGCCTTCCCGGTGATTGGGTATTCATTGACTGGGCCGATAAACTCAGCAAAAAAGGTGAAGTAAGCTTTGAGCAGTTACTGCTCTGCCGCAGCCTGGAAACCATGGCTTTATGCGCCAATATCATGGATGATAAAACGGGTAACGATCAATATCAAAAACTGTCGGCCGGTCTCAAATCGAAGATCTTCTCCCTGTATTGGAATAGCGATAAACATGCCTTTGTGCATAGCCTGGTTGACGGTAAGCAAAGCGATAATGTAACCCGCTATACCAATATGTTCTCCATATTTTTTAACTACCTCAACCCCGGCCAGCAGCAGGAAATAAAAAAATACGTGCTGCTGAATGATAACATCCAGAAAATAACCACCCCATACATGCGCTTTTACGAACTGGAAGCCCTTTGCGCCATGGGCGAGCAAAGTTATGTACTTAAAGAAATAAAGGATTACTGGGGCGGGATGCTTAACCTTGGCGCTACATCTTTTTGGGAAGAGTACAACCCGGCTAAAACCGGTGCCGACCGCTATGCCATGTATGGACGCCCGTTTGGTAAAAGCCTTTGCCATGCCTGGGGCGCCAGTCCGATATACCTGTTAGGTAAATATTATTTGGGTGTAAAACCAACGGCACCGGGTTATCAGCGATATATTATTGAGCCGCAATTGGGTGGCTTACAATGGATGGAAGGCAGCGTACCAACTGCTGATGGGGATATCAAAGTATCGTGCAGTACCAAACAAATTAAAGTAAGCAGCAATACCGGCACTGGCTTGTTGCGGTTCGCAAGTACTTCTAAACCGGTTTGTAAAGAAGGTGAGTTTACTGCAAAAGGCAACGGCGTCTATGAGGTTACCATCCAAAAGCAAAAACAGTACACCATAAACTACAGCGCAAAAAAATGATGAAACGGCTTGTAAATATCCTGCTTTTAACAGCATTTTCATCAACAGGGGTTTACGCGCAACTGGTGGATAAAACGCCCGCGCCCATCCCTAATGTGCCAACGGTTTACGATGCGGAGCCCTGGGAAAACCCATTGATTGATGGTGTAAACCGGGATGCAGCACGCGCTACGGCCTATTCATACAGCAATATTAAAGATGCACTGGCGGGCGACAGGGAAAAATCGGGTAGGATGTTATCCCTGAATGGTTATTGGGATTTTAGCTATGCCGCAAAACCGGCCGATGCCCCAAAGGATTTTTATAAAAATCGGGTAAGCGGCTGGAAAAAGATCATAGTTCCCTCAAGCATTGAGATGCAGGGCTATGACAAGCCCATTTATAAAAGCGCGGTTTACCCGTTCCGACCGGTTAACCCTCCTCACGTACCGCAGGATTATAATGGCGTTGGCAGTTATCAGCGTACGTTTACCCTGCCAGCCAACTGGAAGGACATGAACATTACGTTGCATTTCGGCGGGGTAAGTTCGGGCTTTAAGGTTTGGCTCAACGGCAAGTTTTTAGGTTATGGGGAGGATAGCTTTTTGCCGTCGGAGTTTAACATTACTCCATATCTGCAAGCCGGTGAAAACGTAGTATCTGTACAAGTGATCCGCTGGAGTGATGGTTATTTCCTGGAAGACCAGGACCAGTGGCGCATGAGCGGCATCCATCGCGAAGTAATGCTTTTGGCAGAACCTAAATTACGCATAGCCGACTTTCAATGGCAGGCCAAATTGGACAAGCAATACAAAGACGCCGTTTTCGGTATCCGTCCGCGGATTGAAAACCTGACAGGCAAGGCTGTTCCCGGATATAAAATTGAGGCAAGGCTTTTCGACAGCAACAATAAAGAAGTATTGCAGAAGCCTTTAGAGCGAAGTGTGGAAAGCATCATTAACGAGATCTACCCGCGGCTGGATAACGTGAAATTCGGTTTGCTGGAAACCACCCTGAAAAACCCGGAAAAGTGGAGTGATGAAAAGCCAAACCTGTATACACTTACTTTATCATTAGTAGACAGCACCGGCCAAACATTGGAAGTTAAAAGCTGCAAGGTGGGCGTCAGGAGTATTGAGTTCAGCAAAGAAGACAGCAAGCTACTCATTAATGGTAAAGTGACCTACCTGTACGGCGTAAACCGCCCCGATCATGACCCGGTAAAAGGCAAAGCGCTATCCCGTGAGGATATCCTGAATGACGTACGTACCATTAAACGTTTCAATTTTAACTGTATCCGCACCAGTCATTACCCGATGGATCCATACCTGTATGACCTGTGCGATGAATATGGGATACTGGTCATAGACGAAGCTAATCTTGAAACACATGGACTGGGATCGAAATTAAGCAACGACCCCATGTGGACCGGCGCTTACCTCGACAGGGCAACCCGCATGGTAATGCGTGATAAAAACCATCCGAGTGTGGTTATCTGGAGCCTGGGTAATGAGGCCGGCAGGGGGCCAAACCATGCGGCAATGGCCGGTTGGATCCATGATTTTGATATCACCCGTCCTGTTCATTATGAACCGGCCCAGGGCACACCACAGGCCGAGGGTTATATCGACCCAAACGATCCGCGCTATCCTAAAACTAATGATCATTCGCACAGGTTGCAGAACCCAATCGATCAGCCTTATGTGGATATCGTAAGCCGGATGTACCCCGGCATTTATACTGCGCCTTTGCTGGCCAATCAGCAGAATGGTGATAACCGCCCGATATTTTTCGTGGAGTATTCGCACGCGATGGGCAACTCCAATGGAAATTTAAAAGAGTTTTGGGATCAATGGCGATCAACAAAGCGGGTTATTGGTGGGGCGATATGGGAGTTTAAAGACCAGGGTTTACTAAAACATGATTCGACAGGTAAGGCATACTATGCCTACGGCGGTGATTATGGCGAACGTTATTTTGATAATTTTACCATCAAAGGTATCGTAGCATCCGACGGTCGCCCGAAACCTGCCATTTACGAATGCAAGCATGTTTTTCAACCTGCGGTTTGTGAACTGGTTGATGCCGATAAAGCAACCATCCACATCAAAAACTGGCATAGTGTAGCTTCACTGGCCGATTATAATGTTAGCTTGCAGTTGAGGGAAGACGGCAATATCATCCTAAA
>JGI24737J22298_10000333_pt1 | contig 15751 bp, 13 predicted proteins | sample KBSCornC3_FD_22298 | JGI IMG/M metagenome (IMG submission 22298) | reverse complement strand
CTTCAGATCACGGCGGGTGCCGGTGGCACCGAAAGCTGCGACTGGGCCGGCATGCTCATGCGTATGTATATTATGTGGGGCGAAAAAAACGGCTATAAAGTAACCGAGCAAGATTACCAGGAAGGCGACGTTGCCGGTGTAAAAACCGTTACCCTGCAGTTGGAAGGCGAGTTTGCCTACGGCTATCTGAAAGGTGAAAATGGGGTACACCGCTTGGTGCGCGTATCGCCTTTTGATGCTAATGCCAAGCGCCATACTTCCTTTGCTTCGGTATATGTTTATCCCTTGGTTGACGATACTATTGAAATTGAGGTAAATCCGGCAGATATCGAGTTTGAAACTTTCCGCTCGGGCGGTGCCGGCGGGCAAAACGTGAATAAGGTGGAAACTGCCGTACGTTTGTACCACAAACCGTCGGGTATCATCATTAAAAACCAGGAGTCGCGCTCGCAATTACAGAACAAGGACAATGCCATCCGCTTGCTTAAATCACAGTTATACGAAATTGAAATGCGCAAACGTATGGAACTGACCAATGCTATTGAGGGCAATAAAAAGAAGATAGAGTGGGGCTCACAGATCCGTAACTATGTTTTACATCCCTATAAATTGGTGAAAGACCTGCGTACCGATCATGAAACTTCAAACGCGGCAGCAGTGCTTGATGGCGATCTGGATGATTTCCTGAAAGCCTACCTCATGGAGTTTGGCGGGCCAAAGACGTAAAAAAAATAGATAAAAAAGGCGTCATTGCGCGGTACGAAGCAATCCCCGATTAGCAGGCCCGCCCTGTATAGTTGACGTTGTTTTAGAAATTATAAAAGCGGAGTATCATTTCTGATGCTCCGTTTTTGTTTTCGGGAGATTAATTGTATTTTGGACACATCCAATTTTACATTTAATAAATATGAGATCCATCTTATCTGCCTTAGTTTTGACAGCTATAACATTTGCTTCCTTTGCACAGGAAAAACCGATGCTGCTTTATCCCAAAGGAGTGCCAAATTCTAAAAAGGCGCCTGCTACCTATACAGAAAAAACTAATAACGGAAGCTGGATCACCATGGTTACAGAACCAACGCTAACGCCGTATCTTCCGGAAAAAGGGAAAGCCAACGGTGCAGCGATAGTTGTTTGCCCCGGCGGTGCATATGCCGGACTTGCATCGGATCATGAAGGAAAGGCCGTAGCACAGGCTTTTGCCAATATTGGTGTTACTGCGTTTTTGCTAAAATACCGCTTGCCAAGCGATGATATTATGACAGATAAATCTATCGGTCCGTTACAGGATGCGCAAATGGCCATATACACCGTGCGTAAAAATGCTGCCGAATGGAATATTAACCCTTCAAAGATAGGAATTATCGGTTTTTCGGCAGGCGGGCACCTGGTTTCAACAGAAGGTACGCATTTTGATAAACCGGTTATTGAAGATAAAGAAAACATCAGCGTACGCCCTGATTTTATGATGCTGATCTATCCTGTAATTTCTTTTGGTGAATATGCCCATGTTGGCTCGAGGGAAAACCTGATAGGTAAAAACCCATCGGCAGCGCAGTTAGATCTGTATTCGAACGAGAAACAAGTGACTGCCAACACCCCGCCAACATTTTTAGTGCACGCCGAGGATGACAACGTAGTGCCTGTGCAAAACAGTCTGTTATTTTATGATGCGCTGTTAAAAAATAAAGTGAAGGCCGAAATGCACCTGTTCCAGGAAGGTGGCCACGGCTTTGGAATGTATAACTCTAAAAATAAAGGCAAATGGTTTGAATGGGCTGCCGCGTGGCTGGAGGAGAATGGTTTTTTGAGCGGAAAATAAATAATTAAGTATAAATGAAACGATACTTTTTCCTGTTTTTAGTTTTCAGTTTTTTAGCTTTTTATGTAAAAGCACAAGCAATCAACGAGCAATTGTACAAAGCTGTAAATGCAAATGATACAACATTGGCTGAAACTTTAATTAATAAAGGTGCTGATGTTAACTTCAAACGGAAAACCATGAATTTTGAAATGAGCTTGCTGATATTATCAATCCAACAAGACCAATTTAAAATGGTTAAGCTTTTAGTTGATCATAAAGTCGAAATCAACTGGAAAGACTGGTTTGGCAGCACCGCTTTAATGTATGCAGCACATAAAGGCAACATAGCTATTATTAGCTATCTGTTAAAAAATGGAGCTGATATTCATTTCAAAGACAAAGAGGGAAATACCGTGTTGTCTGCTGCGAAAGAAGGTAATCATCCCGACGCAATAAAATTCATAGAGGACAACCTGAAATAAGAATAATGATTTTTAACTGAATCGATAAAACAGTAAGCATATTTTATTGTTGAGGTAAACAGTCTTTTTTTGAAAGCCCGAAGTTCGACCTTAATGAAGATTGTATGTTGAAAAAAATACTGTTAGCGGTGTTGCTCGTTGCCGGTGCCTGCTTTAATGTTATCGCCCAAGCTATTAAATACAAAAGCGTATCCAACCAGGACCTCACCTATGTTTTAAATAACCTGCAAAAACGCTATGTATACACCGATCATAAAACGCTTAACATAGCGGTGTACCTGGTGGCTGACCAACAGGGTGATACGGATGCCCCGGCAGATTGTAAATCGCCCTGTTCTATCTACATAGCCGTATCTGAGGTTAAGCCTCAACCCCAACAATACGTTTATAAGCTGAACGGGGTGTGCGATCCAAAGTTTATTAATTGGATCAAATCGAAAAAGATGTATAAGATCGCATTCAGTTATGGAACTGCGGTGAAAAGGAAAACAGCAACAATTGGGATTACGTTGAAAAAGTTGGTGGTGGAGTAAATAAAATTCGCGTCATTGCGAGTAACCATCAGGGGAACCCTGAAAAAAAATGTAATGACATGTAAAATATATTTTAACGGTGTTGCGGGTGGGCCGCGTTAGGGATTGCAGTGTAAAGCCCGGAGCGCGTAAAGGGTTTGCGGGCGGGAAAGGCGAGGACTTGCAACGGAAAGCCCGGGCCGCAGGCAACGCCCATGTTATAAAATCCATCAAGAAAAATATACCTAATAATCAATAACTTACAATCATGTCATTGTTGAGGTACGAAGCAATCCCCGACTTTACAGGGCGAATATGCATAGCTACTCTGCTTATTAGGGATTGCTTCGTACCTCAACAATGACGTGATGGAAAAGTAATAGCCCCTTCAAAATCCAAATCCAGGGACACGCGTTTTTAAACTTATTCCCGAAATCAACTAATATCCATTATCCCAACAATTTTATCTCCGTCAAAAGTGAAAATTGAATGCCCTTTCAGATTTAACTCATCACCTTTTTTTAATCCATTTGGCAGGTCGGCGGCTAAAATTGCGTTATAGTCAATAGCTATTTCGGTTTTGTTGCCGGTGTGTTTAAAAGACCGGATAACTTGTTCGCGGCGTTCAAAAAGCTTAGTTGCCTGTTCTACCTGACTCCTGAACGCTTCTATACCATCAAGCTCCATATCCACATCACCGTTTGATATNTTTTGAAATTTAACGGATGGTGCGAGGTTTTTAAGCATGTNTTCAACATCAAAGTTGTTATAGGCCTTTACATAATTGCTGATGATAAGTTCACGTTGCTGCATACGCTAAAGATAATGATTATGCCAACGTATAAACGATCTGTAAGGGATTATCTAATCATTCCCAAATTCGCCACATAAGCACCCCCTACAGGTAGCAAAAATCCATTTACTGTTACCTGGTGGCGTTCTATCTTATCAATTTTATTTACAGCGGCAATAAATGACCGGTGGATCCTGATAAATTTTTCGGCAGGGAGCAGGGCTTCAACTTCGGTTATGGTCATGCGGGTGAGCACCTTGCTATCTTTCAAGATAAAATTTACGTAATTACCGGTAGCCTCTAAATGATAAATGTCATCAAAATTAACACGTACCTGTTCGTACCCGGTTTTCAGGAAAATGTAATCCTTAACGTCGACAGTGTTCCTAAAACTGTAAAGTTCATAGGCTTTGTTGCAGGCTTTTATGAATCGGGTAAGGGCGAAGGGTTTCAATAAATAATCTACCGCGTCCAGTTCAAAGCTGGTAACAGCGTGTTCGGTGTAGGCGGTGGTAAATATTACCAGCGGTTTTTTATTGAGACATGTCAACAGATCGATGCCCGAAATATCGGGCATCTTAATATCCAGGAACAACAGATCCACAGGTTCGCGCTGCAGATAGTCCATTGCTTTAAAGGCATCGGTAAATTCAGCCTTGAGGTCAACAAAAGGCACCTTTGCAGCGTGTGAGCGGATCACATCAAGCGCTATAGGTTCGTCATCAATGGCTATTGCTGTAATCAAAGCTTATTGCAGTTGTATAGTTAAATGTATAAAAAAATCTTTGGCACTTTCGCGGATCACCAATTCGTGTTTGTCAGGATATAAAAGTGCCAGCCGTTGTTTAACATTCTCCAGCCCTATACCATTGTTATATTTTTCGGTATCGTTAACTACTTTGGGATGGATGCTGTTATGCACATCAAAGTAAAGTGTATTTTCCTTGGTTTGCAGGCTGATATTGATATGTGAAGGTTCGCGCAGGCTGATGCCGTGTTTAAATGCGTTCTCAATAAAAGGGATCAACAACATTGGGGCTATCTGCAGGGCATTAACATGCTCTTCAATTTGCAGCACGATGCTGATGTCCGGCGAGGTTTGAGTGCGCAATTTTTGCAGGGCGATATAGTTATTAAGATAATCGATCTCGCGTACCAGCAGTATTTTTTCCTGCATGTTTTCTTGTAGCATAAAACGCATCATATCGCCCAGCCGTTGCACGCCTTCGGCGGTGCGTTCGGCATCTTCCTGTAAAGCTGTTCCGTAAAGTGTATTTAATGCATTAAACAGGAAATGCGGGTTAATTTGTGAGCGAAGAAAATCCAGATCGGCAGTAGAGCGGCCGAGGGCCGTTTTGAGATGTACAATCTCCTGTTTTCCGGCAAGATTGCGCTTATAAATCATCCAGCTTATAGGAGCAACCAATAATATCTGGATGCCACAGTTAAAGGCACCTATGATAAACACAGGTTCTATATTTACCTTGTTAAAAATAACTGCTGTTAAAAATCCTATCGGCACACTGATCACCAGCATTATGCCTGTAACCTTAAACAGGTAGTTAAAGAAACCCCTATTTTTGGCAAATGTTGCTGGTATAAGGCTATAGAACGAAAAACTAACATTCCCAATGCCTGTCAGCGCTATAATCACAAACGTAACTATCAATTCATACTGGGCTTCGGAAAGCGCCAGCAAGAATGTTGTGATCATACAAATAACCAGGGCTATAACACAGCCACGGGTAATTACCTGGTATTTGGCGTTTATTTTATCAACGTTACTCAATAAAAACCGGGTAGCAAATTTGATCATGCTATAAAAAGTAAGCATCATTATTACCCACAAAGCGTATAATACATTTGTTTTAAAAACGATGTTATACACATAATCGGCCGATTTATGGTAAAATAGATATCCCTTAAGCCAGGTATCGGTAATGCCGAATAGGCCCCAAAGGGCAACAAGCAAGGCCAAACCCAAAATGATATGCCATGCTACCCGCCTTTTTTGTGCTAAGGCCGGTACTATAATAAAATTCCAGAGCAGGTAGGCGCCGTAATAACCAGTGTACCTAAACACCTGCGGGAAAAAGAAATATTTAGAGTAGGAGTAGTGTAGGTGGTAATTGTTGAACATGTACCGGTATGGGGTCCATATTTCATTCTCGACACTGTTAGACACTTTGGCTAACAGAAGGAGCAGGCCAAAAACATAAATAGTGGTTGCGGCCCAAAATTCAATTTTGCCAAGGTTAAGGTTTTTTTTCAGGAGATCGTTCATCGTGTTTTGAATTATGCCCGCAAGGTATAATTCACAATACTACTGAATAAATAAATGGGATGAAACCGGTTCCTCGTGTGATAGGTTAGGATTTTAGAGCAGTTGTTTTTTAGTTGCAGTGGCAGTTTTTAGTAGCAGTTGTTTTTTAAGATGAGCTTGGTCTAAACTACTGTTGCTGCAACTGCCACTAAAATCACTCCCCGGGGGCATCGTCCATGATTTGGAGCAGCTCATTCAGCTCCCTCACCTTTTCGGCCGAGCCAAGATTTTCATAGGCACTGATGAGGTTGCGAAGCACACGCTTAATAATATCTGTATTAGAGCATGGCTCGTAAAACTGTTTGTCAAATTTGAGGTTAAGCTGTTTCAGGAACATGTCTACATCGCGCCTGCCAAACAGGAAGCCTTTATTAAAGGCGTTGATATAAAACAGGATCCCGCTTTCAAACTCGCTTTGCATGCTCTCGTCAAGATAGGCGAGGATAAAATGCTGGGGAAGGTTTACACCGTAAACAGGAATATCCAGTTTTTGTGCGATGATAGAGTAGATGATCGCCAATGAGATCTGGTTGCCTTTTTTAGTTTCCAGCACCTGGCTCAGATAGCTGTTTTGCGGATCGAGGTGATTGGCGGTATTACCGCTGAAACCGTAGATATTGTAAAACACATGGTTGATCAACTTAACCTGCTCTTTCGGGCTGGCCTCGTTCATCATCTGGATCCAGATATCGCGTTTAATGGCCTCTATTTGGTTAATTACCTTTTGTTCATCAAGGTCGGGGTATTGATAACGATTAATAATCAGGATGCCTTGCAGCAAATCGAATGCGCCGCTTTGATTCCAAAGTTTTAGGTCGGTTTTAAGATTGTTGAACTGAATTTCATGTACCAGGTTGGCTATACGTTCCTGTTGAATTGGGTCAAAAGCCTGTTCAAAGGCCGACTCGAGATAAGTAATAGCCTCTGCTCCATATGAAAACAATTTGTTATACACATGCTCAAAGATCTCGCTGTCCGGATCATCCAGCAGGCGGATCAATGAATTTACTTCGGTTGGATTTATCATACGCTGTAATGCTAAAATACTAAACCTTTTCTATTTTTACAGCGATGTACAATATAAGGTATAGGCTTGATTACCTGCGGCACCGTTTTATGGCCAACAACAGGCACGGCATACACTCTCCATTTGTTTACAAGCTGATTGATACGGTTATTTACGATCATCGCGACCAAAAAGTGTACCGCGAAATTAAAGAAACCTGCAGCAAACAACATTCTGACAGGAGCGTGATAAATACACTGCCGTTAAAATTTTACCTTTTACTTTATCGATTTTGTGTTTATTTTAAGCCGGCCATTATTCTTTTTGCCGATAATAAAGATGGTAACATAAAATATGTATTGGATAAAGCGTGCCCAAAGGGGCAAATCTCCAGTATAAAAGACCTCACTGAATCCCGACAGGCTGACATGATTTTGATAGATGCTGCCAGGCACAATCCAACGGGATATCTGGAAAACCTAATAACTAATATTCATGACGATACTGTGCTGATATTTTCAGGCACCCACCGTACACAAAATACAAAGCAAGCGTGGGAGCAGGCAAAGGCTGATGAACGGGTAAGGGTAACTGTCGATCTGTTTTATTTAGGTCTGGTGTTTTTTAAACCGGGGATGAGCAAGGAGGATTTTAGGGTGAGGTATTGATGGCTTATGTTGGTGGTTCATGGATCATGACCAAAGCATGGGTTTTTTATGTCATCAATTATTTACCACGATCTATGAACCATCAACCATGAACCCAAAAATCAAAACGACTGCCCCAATCCTATATAAAAGCCTGTTAATCTTTTTTCGTTAGGGATCTTCTGGCCAACACCATAGTCAATACGTACGGCAAGTCCTTTTTCCACATCAAAAAAGTAGCGGAGGCCACCGCCATAGTTTGGTTTAAGTTCGGAAGCTGCAAAGCTGCTTTTAAAAACTTCGCCGGCACCTGCGAAACCCGCAAAGCCTATGCGGTCGCTAAGGCGGTAACGCAGTTCGGCCTGCCCGGCTAACATATTTCGGTCGCGGAAACGGCCATTGTAATAACCGCGCATCAGTTCGTCGCTTCCCAGGCCGGGTAGTAAATAAAATGGCGAAGTGCTGCCGGTAAGGCTTTGTTCCTGCACATCGAGGCCGAGTACCCATTTAGGTGCCAGCAAAAAAAACTGCGAGTATTCGATATTAAAGAATCCGCCTTTATAGTCATTATTGCCAAACATGCCGTGTATAGCCTGGAAATAGGCGTTTACGATGAGCCCTTTGGTGGTGTATGTATTATTGTTCCTGTTATCGAATGTGATGGTTGGGCCTATATAGGCACTTGGACCACCGCCATGGTCTTCAACGCGAGGATCGGTATAAAATATTCCTGTTTTATCATCGTCTCTGAATTTGTAATCCCAGGCACCGCCTGTTATGCCGGCGTACAGGTTATTGGAGAATTTTTTTTCGGCGGTAAAATTAACCTTGAACCGTTTTTGACCAATCCTGTCGGAATTGGCCTTTAATGTATTGTTGCCGATACCATAAAAGTTGAAAGGGAAATTGATGTAACTGACGCCGGCTGTAAGGTGATAGTTGTTTCCGGGTGTCCAGTAGCTGGTAGTAAGGCTTAAGCGGCTCTGGCCTTTGGTAGTAATGGAGGCATAGCCAAAAACATTGGATACCCTTGTATTGAGTTTTGAAGTATCGGTATAAAAAGAGAGGAGGCCCGCGCCGCCAACTTCAAGCCCTGTTTCCGGAGCCGAACTTAATACAGGTAATATAACAAAGCTACTTTTGCGTGTGGTGTCTTTATCAAAATACATACGCTTTATAACCCGGGATATTTGTGAAAAGGCATTGGTTGAAAAAGCACAGAAAAGTATTAATATGGCAAGTTTTTTCATAGATATTTAGGTGGCTAATATAACCCATTTTGTTAGATAAGGTTTTGTAGGGGCGTATTTTAAAATTATGATGACAATAAAGAAGGGGTAGGGGATAAGTAATGATGATTAAGATACTAATTGGTTATAAAAAGATAAAGGTTCATTTAAAATTCAATTTAACTAAAATGTCTACTTTTGCGGCTGAAATTTTATTGAAATATTATGAGCACTACAAGAGGACCTATTTCGCAGTTTATTGAAAGAAATTATCTGCACTTTAACGCCGCGGCATTAATGGATGCAGCTAAAGGCTATGAAACACACCTTGAAGAAGGCGGTAAAATGATGGTAACTTTAGCCGGTGCCATGAGTACAGCTGAGCTGGGTATTTCACTGGCCGAGATGATCCGCCAGGATAAAATTGCTATCATTTCATGTACAGGAGCCAACCTTGAAGAGGATATCATGAACCTTGTGGCGCACTCACACTATAAAAGAGTGCCTAACTACCGCGACCTGAGCCCCCAGGAGGAGTGGGACCTGCTCGAAAACCACTATAACCGCGTTACCGATACCTGCATCCCGGAAGAAGAAGCTTTCCGCCGTTTGCAAAAACACATTCATAAAATTTGGAAAGATGCTGATGACAGTGGCGAGCGCTATTTCCCACATGAATATATGTACAAGATCTTATTGAGCGGCGAGCTGGAGCAATACTATGAAATTGATCCTAAAAACTCATGGATGCTGGCTGCTGCCGAAAAGAACCTGCCTATTGTAGTACCGGGATGGGAAGACTCAACCATGGGCAATATCTTCGCTTCATACGTAATTAAAGGCGAGCTTAAGGCGTCAACCATGAAAAGCGGTATCGAATACATGGCATGGCTGGCCGACTGGTATACTAAAAACTCGTCGGGCAAAGGCATAGGCTTTTTCCAGATAGGCGGTGGTATAGCGGGCGACTTCCCGATATGTGTTGTGCCGATGCTTTACCAGGATATGGAAATGCACGATGTACCTTTCTGGAGCTACTTCTGCCAGATCTCCGATTCAACTACTTCATATGGTTCATATTCGGGCGCAGTTCCAAACGAAAAAATAACCTGGGGCAAGCTTGACATTCACACACCTAAGTTTATTGTAGAGAGCGATGCTACGATTGTTGCACCACTTATTTTTGCCTGGTTATTAAAACAATAGATAAAATTTTATAATTAAAGTTGGATAATAATTATTCCCTAAAAATGTCAAATGACATTAATATGCATTTAGCAGCGTTTAAACGCAGTTTTTTGTCTATTTAGAACGATTATAAATTATAGGTTGGTGTCATTTATGTGTCACCGATAGTGTATAAAATTATACTTTTGTGCCTGTAATTATCCGATGAAACATACATCTTACAACAGTTTCAATCATTAATATAAAAATTATTTAGCATAAATACACTGTATGAGAAGTTTCTCATTGATTCTTAAACAATTCTCAAGGTCGGTTTTACTGATTGCCGGGTTTGCTTTTTGGAGTTTATCAACTGCGTACGCGCAAACTGACGCTGCTAAAGGCGAGGCCATTTTCAAATCAAAATGTACTACCTGTCACAAAATCGACACCCGTTTAATTGGTCCGGCATTAGGCCCGCAGCTTACTCAAGAAACCGACGATAAATATCTTATCCAGTGGATTCAGAATAACCAGGCGCTGATTGCTGCTAAAAACCCTAAGGCACTCAAAATTTATAATGAGTATAACCAGTCGGGCATGACCGTATTCGCTGACCTTAGCGATGCCGATGTAGGCAACATTATTACCTACGTTCGTACTACCTGGAAAGATATGCAGGCTAAACCTGCTGGTGGTCCTACCGCTGCTCCGGGTGCGAAAGTTGAAAGCGGCCCGAGCGATATGGTTGTTTACGGTTTGATCGGTATTATCGTTATCGCTTTCATCGTTATCCTGGTACTAAACAGGGTAGTAGGTTCTTTAGAGCGCATTTTGCTTAAAAACAAAGATCTTATTATTGAGGACGAGGTTGTTACTCCGGAAGGTGCTGTAGCGGTTGATGCTAAAAAGGAATTTATCGCTAAGATCCTTAAAAACAAAAAACTGGTATTCTTTATATTGGTTGCCGGTACTGTTGCAATGTGCAGCTGGGGTTGGGTTACTTTATGGAACACCAACGTTCACCAGGGTTACCAGCCGGTGCAACCTATTAAATACTCGCACGAGTTACACGCCGGTATCATGAAAATTGATTGCCAGTACTGTCACTCAGGTGCATACAAGTCAAAAAATGCTTCTATCCCTTCATTAAACGTGTGTATGAACTGCCACAAGGTTGTTAAAACCGAATCGGAAGAGATTCACAAGATTTATGACGCTTTGGGTTACGATCCAAAAACACAGAAGTATGACAGCACCGCGGCTAAACCAATTCAGTGGGTACGTATCCACAACCTGCCCGACCTGGCTTACTTTAATCACTCACAACACGTAAAAGTTGGCGGTATTAAATGTCAGCAGTGCCACGGCCCGGTACAGGAAATGAAAGAGGTTTACCAATACTCTCCGCTTACCATGAAATGGTGTATCCAATGCCACAAACGTACCGAAGTTAACGGTAAAGGCAATGCTTACTATGACAGCATCCTGGCTGCACACGATAAGATCAAGAAAGGTGAGAAAGTTACAGCCGCCGTATTGGGTGGTATCGAGTGCGGTAAGTGTCACTATTAATAAAAAGAATTTAGCATTACAGTTTATACAGCTTAAATGGACAGCAATAAAAAATACTGGAAAGGTTTAGAAGAACTAAACAGAACACCAGAATTTGTTGAGAAAAATAAGAACGAATTTGCAGAGCCAATTCCTATCGAGGAAGTGCTTAGCGGATCTGGTTTATCAGCTAAAACTCCCCGCCGCGACTTTTTAAAAGCGCTTGGCTTTGGTGTTGGTGCGGTTACATTGGCAGCTTGTCAGAAAGTGCCGGTGCATAAATCAATTCCGTACCTGATCAAACCTGAAGAGGTTACCCCGGGTGTGGCTAACTATTACTCTTCAAGCTACGAAGGCCAGGCTATTTTGGTTAAAACCCGCGAAGGTCGCCCTATCAAAGTAGAAGGTAACCCTAACGACGTGTTTTCAAAAGGTGGTTTAAGCGCTCAGGCCCAGGCTTCGGTACTTGACCTGTATGATGTTAACCGTTTAAAAGACCCTAAGTTAAAAGGTGTCGAAGCAGGTTGGACAGAGGTTGATGCTTATGTAATGAAAGAGCTTGCAGCTGTTGCTGCATCAGGCAAAGGTATCCGTTTGGTTACTTCAACTGTATACAGCCCTTCAACCTTAGCAGTTATTGCCGAATTCATCGCTAAATACCCTACTACAAAACATATCAATTATGATGCGGTTTCCTACACCGGTATCATTCAGGCTAATCAAAACAGTTTTGGTAAAGCAGTATTGCCTCACTACAATTTTGATAAAGCCGATGTAATTGTGAGCTTTGGTGCTGATTTCTTAGGTACATGGATCTCTGGCGAAGAATTTACCCGCCAGTACGTTTCAAACCGTAACAGCAAATCGCTGGCCAACAAAAAAATGTCTCGTCACATTCAGTTTGAAACTGGTATGAGCATGACCGGTACTAACGCCGATGCCCGTATCACTACCAAACCATCTGAAATTGGCGTTGCATTAATAAACCTTTACAATGCAATCTCTGGTACTACTTTACCTGGTTCAAAAGCAACCGGCAACAAAAAGGTTGATACCGCTATCCAGTTAGCCGCTAAAGAATTAGTAGCAGCTAAAGGAAAAGCATTGGTTGTTTCAGGTTCAAACGATGTTGCTACACAAGTATTGGTAAACGCTATCAACTCATTGTTAGGTAGCTACGGTACTACTATCGATTTGGATAACCCATCAAAACAATACGCCGGTAACGATGCTGCATTTGTTGAGTTTGTAAGCGAAGTAAAACGTGGTGATGTTGGTGCGGTATTATTTTTGAATGCTAACCCTGCTTACGATTACTACAAAAATGATGAGTTTAAAGCAGCGTTGAAAAATGTTCGTTTAACGGTATCATTTGCTGATCATGCTGATGAAACAGCTTTATTAGCTACAGTTAATGCTCCAAATCACCATTACCTGGAAACATGGGGTGATGCTAACGCTGTTGAAGGTTACTACACTGTGATTCAGCCAACGATAAACCCCGTTTACAATACCCGCCAGGCCGAGCACAGCTTACTGGTTTGGATGGATAACCCAATAAAAGATTACTACACTTACGTACGCAAAACCTGGGATTCAGGTTTGTTGGCAAAAGGTGGCTTATCCGGTCAAAAAGGATGGGAAACCCTGTTACAAACAGGTATGGTGATTGTTGCTCCTGTAGCAACTTCTGCTTATAGCTTTAGCCTTGATCTTGCCGGTGTAACTCAAAAAATATTAACCCAGAGCAAAGCTGTTGCCGCTGATGGTGACAAATTTGAATTGCAGCTTTACGTTAGCCAGGCTATAGGTGATGGTAAACGTGCTAACAACCCATGGTTACAGGAGCTTCCTGACCCGGTTTCAAAAGTTACCTGGGATAACTTTGCTGCCATGTCGATTTCTGATATGAAGAAATTGAAACTGGAAGAGGGGGATGTAATTAAGATCGAAGCTAACGGTTATTCAGTTGAGTTACCGGTATTAGCCCAGCCTGGTCAAACTCAAGGAACTTTATCTGTTGCTGTCGGCTATGGCCGTACAAATGCTGGCCCAGTTGGTAACAACGTTGGTAAAAATGCCTTCCCATTCTTTAGCTTAAGTAATGGTACTTTCCAAACTGCTGCTGTAGCTTCATTTAAATCAGCCGGTTACAAATCACCGCTTGCACAAACACAAACCCACCACTCATACGAGGGCAGGAGCGTGATTCGCGAGGCTACTTTTGTTGAATACAAAAAGAACCCTGCAGCAGGTAGCGGTAATGAGCATGGCCGTAAAGATTACAACGCCGAATCGCTTTGGGATAACCATGACCGCCCTGTTTATGACTGGGTAATGGCTATCGACCTTAACGCTTGTACCGGTTGCGGTGCCTGTGTGGTTGCATGTTCTGCAGAAAATAACATTCCGGTTGTAGGTAAAGATGAAGTTTCACGTCGTCGTGAAATGCACTGGATCCGTATCGACCGCTACTATAGCTACAATGACCATGGCAACAGCGAAGAAGCAGTTACCAAAGAAAAGGAAATTGATAAGCTTGAGAACTTTGACAATGTATCGGTTGTTCACCAGCCAATGCTTTGTCAGCATTGTGACCACGCACCTTGCGAAACTGTGTGCCCGGTATTAGCTACCGTTCACTCGTCTGAAGGTTTAAATCACATGGCTTACAATCGTTGCGTAGGTACACGTTACTGCGCTAACAACTGTCCGTTCAAAGTACGCCGCTTTAACTGGTTCAACTACTGGAACGACGCGCGTTTTGACAACTACCTGCAAGGCGAACATACACAATTAGTACTTAACCCGGATGTGGTAACACGTTTCCGTGGTGTTATGGAAAAATGTTCAATGTGTATCCAACGTATCCAGGCTGGTAAACTGAAAGCTAAAATTGAAAAACGCCCGCTTAAAGACGGCGAAATCAAAATGGCTTGTCAGCAAACATGTTCTGCCAACGCTATCGTGTTCGGTAACAGGAATGACCCTAACTCTGAAGTTTCAAAAGCACTTGCAAGTGAAAGAACTTACTACGTACTTGAAGAACTTAACGTACAGCCAGGTATTGGTTACCAGACAAAAGTTAGAAATATAATAGAAACTGAAGCTCAGGCATAAATTTTTATATACAGAGATTAAGATATATGGCATCTCATAGTGAATCAATAATAAGGGAACCGTTAATTACGGGTAAGGACATCACGTATAAGAAAATTACGGATGATGTATTACGCCCTGTAGAAAATATGCCGGGTAAAGCCTGGTGGATCGGTTTTAGTGTAGCCTCGCTTGGCGCCTCGCTTTGGGTTTTCGCAATCAGCTGGACTTTTTGGTTTGGTTTGGGCGAATGGGGCCTGAACAAAACAGTAGGATGGGCGTGGGACATTACCGGTTTCGTATGGTGGGTGGGTATCGGTCACGCTGGTACGCTTATCTCGGCGGTATTGTTACTGTTCCGTCAAAACTGGCGTAACTCAATCAACCGCTCGGCCGAGGCGATGACCATCTTCGCGGTAATTTGCGCGGCTACTTATATCGCGGCTCACATGGGGCGCCCATGGATGGCTGTTTATTCATTGCCATTGCCAAACCAGTACGGTTCATTATGGGTAAACTGGAACTCACCGCTTATTTGGGACGTATTTGCGATCTCAACTTACTTCTCGGTTTCACTGGTGTTCTGGTATACAGGGCTGTTGCCTGATATCGCTACCATCCGTGACCGTGCACAAGGTATCCGCCGCCGTATCTATTCGGTACTATCATTCGGCTGGACAGGTTCAGTTAAAACCTGGCAGCGTTTTGAAACAGTATCATTGATCCTGGCAGGTGTTTCAACCCCACTGGTACTTTCGGTACACACCATCGTATCAATGGACTTTGCAACTTCACTGGAACCAGGATGGCACACCACCATCTTCCCTCCATACTTCGTTGCGGGTGCGATCTTCTCAGGTTTCGCCATGGTACAAACCCTATTGCTTATTGCACGTAAGGTTTTAGGCCTGGAAAACTACATTACCATGTTCCACATCGAATCGATGAACAAGATCATCATGTTAACCGGTTCGATAGTAGGTGTGGCTTACTTAACAGAGTTGTTCATCGCTTTCTACTCACAAAATGAGTATGAGCAATATGCTTTCGCAAACCGTATCGCCGGTCCGTACTGGTGGGCTTACTGGAGCATGATGACCTGTAACGTAATTACCCCGCAGTTGTTCTGGTTCAA
>JGI24737J22298_10000332_pt1 | contig 15789 bp, 15 predicted proteins | sample KBSCornC3_FD_22298 | JGI IMG/M metagenome (IMG submission 22298) | reverse complement strand
GATGAGGTACGGGAACTCATTAGTACCCTGATCTCGATAGTGTGTTCTTTAACATCAGTTACCTGTACTACTTTAACCCGTTTATCCCATAAGTTTGATTTAACTATCAGGCGTTCAAATTCTTCGCGTATAGCATCAACCGGGACTGTGTGGTCCATGTACAAAAACACGGTACCCAAGATATCTGCCGACGTACGTGTCCAATTTTGGAAGGGCTTTTGAATAAAATAATTAATGGGCAGTATCAACCTCCGCTCGTCCCAGATCTTTAAAACCACGTAAGTGAGGGTGATCTCTTCCACGCGCCCCCATTCGCCCTCCACAACCAAAACATCATCAATGCGGATTGGCTGCGTAAAAGCGATCTGGAAGCCTGCGAGTAAATTACCCAATGAGGTTTGCGCGGCAAAACCAACTATGATACCACCAATGCCAACGCCGGTAAGCAAACCCGTACCTATCTTACGCATACTTTCAAAACTAAGCAGGATAATGGCTATAGTTAAAAAGATGATGGTTACTACAATGATCTTACGGATAAACTGGATCTGTGTCCGCACCTTACGTTCTTTAAGGTTATCTACTTTATTAAGATCATAAGCGTGATAAATATAATCTTCCAGGATCCGTACAGAACGTACAAGCAAGCCTGCAAATGATATGGTAAGCAAAATCTCGATAGTTTTATCGAAGGGCTGATAGTAGAGTTTGTTCATCCTCATCAACGGCGAAAACAGGTTGAGTATGAATAAGGGTATAAAATAAGCCACTGCCGGTCCCAGGTTTACAATTATTGATCGCAGGATAGAATAATCAGTATCCTTTCGCCGGGCATACACTTTAAATAACCTGGTTATGATAAATTTGGTAAAAAGGCCTATGAGTATCGCCGAAACGATAATGATCAGGTTCCAGGCAACAGAGGGGATCTGTTGTGAAAACTCAAGCAAATCGGGCGGCAGTCTGGTTTCTATATCCATAATCACATGCTTCTTTCCCGTATAAAATAGTTGGAATGTAAAATTGTTTTAGCAAATGACCTGTGAGCGGGTGTTGCTACATTTATTTAATGAATTTTTGATAGTTTTGTTAAAAAAGTCAGGAAATCGATTGTATTGACTTGTTTGTTTACCTGTTTTTAAGCAAAATTTTTCACATGGCAGCAGCGAATGACCAGCAGGATATTAAAAGGGAGAAAATTTTAGAGGCCTCGCACCAGCGCTTTTTACATTACGGTTATTCTAAAACTACGATGAATGAAATAGCAGGTGATCTTTCCATGTCGAAAGCCCTGTTGTATTACTATTTTCCCGACAAAAGCCAGCTGTATATCGCTGTAATGCGTAAACTCGCCACCGATTATCTTAAAACGCTCGAAAACAGGTTAAATAGTTTTGCCAATTTAAAAGATGCTTTTACTTTCCAGGTAAATACCCATCACGAGTTTATTGTTAATAATTACAATTTTTTTGATTTTTTCAGGCTCAATGAGCAAAATCTTCCCGAGGCCATCTGGCAGATAGTTGGCGAGGTACACAGCGCCGAACTGGGCCTGTTAAGCAATGCTATTAAAACAGAGGTTGAAAAAGGCGCTATAAAGCCTGTGGAAAACCCTGAAGAAGTTGTTGATGTGTTGATGGACGCTTTACATGGCATCAGGGTTGGTGCCATATCTCAAAAGAAAACTAACTTCCCCCGTAAAGAGCATCTTGAAGAGATCCATACCAAGAAACTGCTCCTGCTCGATATTTTTATCAAAGGGTTAATGGCTTAAAGTCATTTGAAAGTATAAATAGGCTGTACTGTCAGTTAGCCGTCAAATGAACCATCTGTTGAGCACTGCGGCTATTATTTATAGGTACATTTGTACTCACAAATAGTTTAATAGCCAGGTAATTACCTTTCTGTTTAAATTATTTTACTTACTTCTTTTTTTAAGAGGTGATTGTTTTAGAGTGATTTAGCCTGCGTAGCTTTTTGCCGCGCGGGCTTTTTTATGTGCTGATAACAGTGTTAATATCAATATTGCCAACCAGTATTTTATGAACCGGACAGGCATTAGCTATTTTAAGCAGGCGGTCTCGTTGCTCATCGCTTACTTCGCCTTTAAAGCTAAGCCTGGTTTCAATATATGTGCCGGTTAACGTCTTAAACATGTCAACATCGGCTTTAATTTCTTCTATAGGCCACATTTTGCGGTTGATGTACATACGTAGGGTGATCACAGTGCAGCTTGCAAGGCTCGCCAGTAACAAGCTAAACGGGTTCATGCCTGTATTACTGCCTTCGGCTTCAAGGGGTTCATCGGTTATAAGGCCATGCCCACCGCTGTTAACTACTGTTTGATATTGGGAGCGCCCTATAAGCGCAGTAGCTGTTTCTATCAACTCATTTCCGGTTTCTTCCATAAGGCGTTTAAATAGAGTATCGTTATTAATAAATTAAGCTTAGTCCTAAGGCATGAGTTCTAAGTATAGAAAAGCAAAAAAACAGATTGGCGACTTCCGACTCTATACTATCGACTTACCTTTCTTTATTCGGATGTTTCGTTAATATCAACCAGGTTCCAGTTCTTTTTCAGAAATTTGGGGCCGCCGTTATATTTCAGGATCACTTCAAAATTGGTACGGTTTGTTTCACCCTGGCTATCTGTTGAAAGAACATACGATTTGATAATAAAAACAGAGTCGGCCTTTTTTCCAAACTGGTATTTATCGTCGGGAAAGGAGGGATTTCCATCGCGGATAGTTGGAGTTACAAATTCCTTCGCAATTTTATAAGCGTCATCGGCATTAGGCATTTTGCTAAATGAAAGCACCTCCGTAACCCCGCCAGATATGGCAAACTTTACCATAATAAAAATAAATACTATACCAGCGATGATAATGGCGTATACGCCTTTCATAGCACGTTTTTTTTTAAGCTGCTTTTCTTGAAGATAAGTTTGAGTCATTAGTTTATAAAGGGTGCAATAAAAGTAGCAATTTAATTGATGAATAAAAGTCACCCCTTTTTATATGTAGTAATTATGGCTGATGACCAAAGAATAGATAAGCAATAAATATAGCCGCAATAACGCCGGCCAAATCGGCTATAAGCCCGGCAGGAATAGCGTAACGTGACTTTTTAATGCCCACCGAACCAAAGTATAAGGCAACGATATAAAAAGTAGTATCTGCCGAGCCATTAAAGATCCCAGCCAGTCTACCTGCAAATTTATCTACACCAAAATTTTGCATTATCGTTATCATCATACCTTTTGAACCTGAACCACTAAGTGGTTTTAAGTAAGCCACGGGCATAGCATCTACAAAGCGTGTATCTAAATTAAACTGAACACAAACCCAGCGTAACCCTTCATTCATATAATCTAACGCGCCGCAATTCCTGAACACGTTGATCCCAACCAGCATAGCNACCAGATAGGGAATTATCTTTACTGAGGTTTCAAAGCCGCCTTTAGCGCCCTCTACAAAAACTTCAAATACGTTTACCTTTTTTATAAGGCCGCCCACAATAAATATTACCGGTATAGTAAACAGCATCACATTACTGATAACAGATGATACCGTACTGATCTGCTCTTTGGTTAGCTGGGTGGTAAAATACCATACCACCAACGTGATAAAAGCAGTTACACCGCCGAGCCAGGCAATAATAACCCTGTCAAAAAGGTTGATCTTCTGTTTGATAGCTACCGCAATGAGGCCAACTACTGTGGCTACATAGGTGGCAATGATGCAGGGTAAAAACACTTCGGCGGGATCTTTCGAGTTGAGTATTGCCCTTTGCGCGATAATGGTAACCGGCAATAATTGCAGGCCCGATGTGTGCAGTACCAGGAACATGATCTGGGCATTTGAGGCAGTTTCTTTATCAGGATTAAGTTCCTGCAGGCTGCCCATAGCTTTTAAACCGAGCGGGGTAGCGGCATTATCAAGCCCCATTAAGTTAGCCGAAAAGTTCATCATCATTTGGCCCGTAGCCGGATGATCTTTAGGTACATCCGGGAATAACCGGCTAAAAAATGGTCTTACTATCCGCGATAAAAAGTTAATAGCACCTGCTTTTTCACCAATATTTAAAATGCCGAGCCAAAATGCCATTGAACCTATCAGCGGGAGAGCAATATCCATTACCGACGACTTGGACGAATTAAATAATCCTTCAACCAATAATTTGAAAGCTTCCGTATCGCCAAAAAAAACTAATTTTATGAGTGAAACTACAAATGCAATTACAAAAAAAGCTATCCAGATATAGTTAAGCGCCATAGTAATGTTTAAGGCTTTGAAGTTAGCGCTTTTGTAGTTTAATATGAAATGCTGATATTTTTATCCTACCCATAAAATAAATAAATGAACGATACAGTTAATAAACTCAACGGAATTATAAATAACGTAAAACAACTTAAAGGCCGGAATATTGACTGGGCTTACAAAGCATCTCCGGCTAAATGGTCAAAAAAAGAGGTGATCGGTCATTTGATCGACAGCGCTCAAATTAACCTGCAGCGTTTTGTGCGCTGCACCTATGAAGAAAACTTCAGGCTTACCTATGAGCAGGTAGAGTGGGTTGCCGCTGCACGTTATCAAGATGCTGATATTAACGAATTAATAGATCTTTGGGCATTATTAAACCTGCAAATTGTACGGGTATTAACAAATTACCCGCCCGGCAGGTTAAGCGCACGTTGTGACAACAGCAAACAGGAACCTAACCTACAAACCGTTGAATGGCTTGCGGCCGATTATGTTGACCATATGTTGCATCACCTCAAAGATATACTGTAATGGCAGGTTATTCGGGCACTCCATTGGAAAAAAAGCTGGGTATAAAGGCTGGGGCAAAGCTTATGCTGATAAATGCACCCGCCTATTACCTTGATCTGTTTACAGACATGCCTCCTGATGTTTATTTTGCAGATGAAGGTTCGTTTGAGAATGATATAATTCATTTATTTAGTAAACGTGTTGATGAATACCGGGCTAAGCTGCCCGAACTGATGAATCAAATAAAACAGGATGGCATGATCTGGATATCATGGCCCAAAAAAGCTTCAAAAGTAGTTACTGATATTACGGAGGATCTGATCAGGAACTTCGCTTTGCAGATTGGTTTAGTTGATATCAAGGTTTGCGCGGTTGATGAAATTTGGTCGGGGTTAAAATTGGTTATACCTGTTAAGGACCGAAAATATACAGCATAGGTCATTTTTGGTTAAACAACGGTAGCGAGTTTTAGCATAAGCGCTTAATTGTATAACTTAGCGCAATAATACCTGATAATATGGCTCAGATTGAATTAAAACGTGTACATGGCGATTTTGGCTTTGAAGCTGTTGACGCCAACGGGCACACCGTAAAAATGGACAGCAGTCCGGAAAGTGGCGGCCAGGATTTTGGCATCCGCCCAATGCAGATGCTTTTAATGGGCCTTGCCGGCTGCTCGGCGATTGACGTGATCAGTATCCTGAAAAAACAGCGCCAGGAAATAACCGATTATAAAATGGTGGTTAACGGCGAACGTGAAGCAGGTAAAGAACCTTCATTGTGGGAAGATGTGGATATCGAATTTCATATCTACGGTAATGTTGAAGAAGATAAAGCCGTACGCGCGGCCGAACTTTCTATCAATAAATATTGCTCGGTTGCTGCAACACTTGCAAAAGCCGGTGCCGAAATTAAGTGGAAAGTAATTGTTCACCCTGCTGAATAATATATTTTATTACGCATTAAAAATATAAAATGGCGGAACAGGAAATACCTATTAAAATAGTTCACCTGTTCCCCCTTTTGGATAAAAAGCTAATAGAACTGCTTAGATCCTTATCAACCGACGACTGGAACAGGCCTACATTAGCAAAACTTTGGACAGTAAAAGATATTGCCGCTCATTTGCTTGATAGTAACATACGCGTCATTTCTTCGTCTCATCAATTCGCAGGCGATCCTCCTTCAAATCTCATTAATAACTATAGTGATTTAGTTGATTTTTTGAATGGATTAAACGCTACCTGGGTAAAAGCTATGAGGCGTGTAAGCCCGCAGTTGCTTACCGATCTTTTAGAAACTACAGGCAAACAATACAACCAAATGATGGCTGCTGCTGATTTGTTTGCGTCTGCACCATTTTCAGTAGCCTGGGCAGGTGAAGATAAATCTGTTAACTGGTTTCATATAGCCCGTGAATACACCGAAAAATTTCATCACCAACAACAGATCCGTGAAGCAGTAGGCAAACAAGGTATTCTAACTGCCGAATTGTTTTATCCCTGCATCGATACCTTTATGTGTGGACTGCCGCATGCATATCGTACGGTCAGCGCAAACACTGGTATGCTAATTCGAATTACTGTAACTGGCGAAGCCGGAGGTAACTGGTATCTGCTTAAAATGGCTGATGGCTGGACACTCACCAAAAATGCCGGATCTGTGCCGGATACTATAGTAACTTTATCGCCTGATATTGCCTGGAAGGTTTTCACCAAAGGCATCGATCCGCAAACGGCATTGGAGGCATCCAATATTAGCGGTAATATTAACCTGGGCGAAAACTTGTTTAATATGGTTGCTGTGATGGCTTAACAACCATTTTGTTTAATTACTCTTTAACTGTACAAAACTGTATTCTTTTTAACTCATTAACCAATTTATACAAAAAGTTAAGAATTTGGTTGTGATTGCCTGTTTAAAGCAACCTTAATCGCGTTATAAAAACATAAGCACTTGACTTAGTTAATCAGCATTTTATCTCAAATTTCATATGCTTTTTTTGTTTGATTAGCCTGCCTTTTGGCCATGGGCTTTCTGGTTTAATAAATATTGATGGCATCAATGTTGGATTACCCGGTGTACGTTTTACTTGAATGTTAAACGTATAATTAAATATATAGATATGAAAACAAATTTAAAAAAAGCCTCATTGCTTCTTACAGGAGTTATGATTGGCAGTAAATTATTCGCTCAGTCAACAGATACCTCAGCTACAGCAAAAGATTACGTGAGGCCCTTTTCGGGCGGTGGTGAACTGCGTACCTGGTCAATAGGTGTACATGGTGGTTTGTTAACCCCTTTTACCATATTTGGACGCAATAACAGGCAGGATTTTACCAGCCCAACTGAACAGTTTGGTTACGGCGGATACATTAAAAAACAAATATTGCCATCTTTAGGCTTACAGGCCGACTTCCTTCGCGGTAAATTAACTTCATCAAACAGTCAGCCTAACGCAGCAGGTACTTCTCCCTATGATTCATACTCTACTAAATTAAACTGGTCGGCAGCTTTAAGTGCTAACATTACGCTGGCTAATATCAACTGGCGCCATGAAAAGCCATTTATTCAGCCTTATTTAACCGCGGGTGTTGGTAATTTGAACTATACGCCGAGGATTACCCCTGTTGGCGGTCAACAGGAAAACTTTAAGAAAACCGATAATGGCCATATCAACGAATTGTTTATCCCGGTTGGCTTAGGTTTGAAATTTGACCTTGCACCAGGTATAAACCTTGATTTAGGTTACCAGGTTAACTTTGTACAGGCCGATAACCTTGACGGATACAAATATGGTGCAGGTGATGACAGGTTTTCATACGCACATATTGGTTTAGAGTTTGCCCTTGGTAATAAGAAAAAACATCAGATGGCAACTCATAATCCCGTATCGTCAATGCGTACAGAGTACCAATGGGAAAACCAGCGTACACGCGCCGAACTACAGCAACAGATTGACGCTGAAAAAGCTAAAAACGCGCAGCTGGCCAGCGATCTTGCAACAACCAATGCCAATCTTGCCAAGTTAACTACCGACAGCGACGGAGACGGTGTTGTGGACGTAAACGATAAATGCCCTAACACACCAGCCGGCCAAAAAGTTGATGGCTCAGGTTGTCCTTTGGCTAAACCGGTAGTGTATGTTACTGAAGAAGATAAGAAAGTGGTTAAAGACGCTATCAAAAACCTTGAGTTTGATTTGGGTAAAGCTACCATTCGTGCGCATTCATATCCAAGTTTGGATAGGGTAGCACAGTTATTAGTTGATAAAAACTTTAGCCTGAAACTTGCTGGCCATACTGACAATACAGGTTCGGCTGATTTAAACATGCGTTTATCAAAAGATCGTGCTGAATCGGTTAAATCATACCTCGCAAGCAAAGGTGCAAATCCATCGCGTATTGAAGCAACCGGCTATGGTCAAACACAGCCAATAGCTACAAACAAAACAGCTGCAGGCCGTCAGGCTAACCGTAGGGTTGAATTTACCTTGTATTAACAAAGGTTGTTAAACCTTAAATAAGTAAAAAGCTGCTCAATTGAGTGGCTTTTTTGCTTTCATATTTAGCAACCAAACCAGGGATTGTTTGAATAGGCAGGATTTTAATCGATTCGCCAATACCATCATCCCGTCTAATTTCTTGTAGCAGGAGCGGGTAACGGTTGTGATACCAGGGAATCGTTAACAGCGATCAAGTGTTGAGTATGTGCGCTCAATTTTGTTGCAAATTGATATGTATTAATTTATCCGTGACATTTATAAGCAACGTTATTTAATATCAGTGTAAATTAAAACAAAGTCATTTTAAAGATTACTCAACATAACCGTTTATTGCAGCGGGTGGTGAATAATATCCGCTTTTCAGCTAAAGGTTAAAGTTTATACACTGCCAGCACTCATGAGCATATCAAACTGACTTTTTTATGACTTTTTTAATTACAAATTAAGAAACAGCTCTTGTTATCACTTGTTCAAATCATACATCTCATTATTATAAATTAGCTATGAAAGCAATCCTGGTAGTTCACAATCTCAAAAAAGAAAGCAATTATGCACTTACTTATGCCGGTAATTTAGGTGATAAATTAAAAACCAAAGTAATTGTTATGAACACGGTACCCGAGCCGATGAGTGTTCAGCAATCGGATGCTACTACGCAGGATATATTTGATGATGAGGATTTCAGTTTTAAAGATCAAAATAAAGGCACCGAAAAGATAGTTTTCCTTAACTATCTGGATACTTTGGGCATGTCGCTCCACGCAATTATAGCTAAATATGATATAGGTTTAATTATCAAAGGGGTTAGCGGAACCGCGAGAGAAATTAATGAACAGCTTGTGCCTGTTTTAAATCATTCGTGCTGCCCCTTACTGGCTGTTCCGGAAGGCGCGTCATTCAATATTACCAATATGGGATACCTTGCCGATCTTCGTTATGCCAAAAAGGACATTGTAAGTTTTTTAAGTAAAACGAGTGAAGCTATGGGAGTAAAGGCGTCGCTTTTTAATATAACTGAATCGGGATTACCCCATATGCATAATGATTATGCTGATGCTGTGTTCAGGCAAATGTTCGCCGGTTCAAGGCTGAACCTGGTGAATATTAAAGAGCGAAATATTATGAAAACCGTTGATGTGCTGGCCAATATAATGCGGGTTGATTTCTTTGTATTGAGTAACCGCAGCTCACAATTAAATGGGTTATGGGATTGGGAGAATATGGAGAATGAAGAACATGCCCACCTACCGGCGCTTATCTTCCCATGCTGAAAACAGTGTAAATATAAAGGGAAGATACTGTGATCGATCTTCCCTTTATATATTCAATAAGCCTTTTATAAAACGTAAACCCCATTTGTTTTCAGTACTTTACTGAAAAACAATAAATGCCCGGGCAATGCATTTTGCCAAAACTCCCAGGTATGGCCTCCCGGCTGTTCGCTATAATCATGCGGGGTATGGTTGTAAACCAGTCTGCGGTGTAATTCACGGTTTGGCTCAAGCAAAAAGTCATCAACTCCTATATTAATAACCAATGGCAGCCCGTTTTTCCTGATCTGATCTGCCATGTTCACAACAGAATATTGCAGGTAAGTATCCGGCGTCATAGGCCCCCAAATTTTATCAAGCATTTTGGTAAGCATCTCAAACCTTTCGGGAGGGAGTTTCCAGGTGGTCATGTTTGGGTCGAGCGCTCCGCTCATACTCCCTGCTGCTGCAAAAAGTTCCGGATGCCTGGCTGAAAGATACAACGCGCCAAATCCTCCCATAGATAGGCCGGTGATCAGTCTGCCTTTTTTATCGTTAACCGTGCGGTATTTGCTATCGATAAAAGGAATCACTTCCTTAATAATATAAGTTTCAAACCTGCTGTTAGGATCAATCGGGCTATCAACATAATAACTAAAGATTTCACCTTCGGGCATTACAATAATAATGTTGTATTGATCAGCAAGATCTTTTACCAGTGATTTATCAGGCGTTTTTTGCAGCCAGTCGTCAAAATGGCCATAACCTCCATGCAGCAGGTACAACACCGGAAAATTGGCTTTGCTTTTTGCATATGCCTTCGGAAATGCAATAGCCGCTTTATAAGTTTTGTTCATTGCCGCGCTTGGGATCTGCACCGTATCGACTTTGGCTGCAAAAACCCATATGCTGCTAAACAGGAGGGCAAATATTAAAGCTACTCTTCTCATTTACTTATGGTTTTGGTGCAGCGGCTACTATTTTTAATAATTCATTGTCAGGGTGGTTTTTAACTATGCATTGGTTATCCAGTATCATAGTTGCACCATTTTCGGCAGTGTATGCAGGCCATTTAGGTAACGACGATGTATTAGGGTTACCTGTTTTGGCAAAATTTATCCATGCGCTGCTTATTTTATCAGCAAGGGCATATGCTTCCTTACCACCGCCGGTCATTTCCTGGCAGCGTGCAATGTTGTTAAACTGGAAAGCTATATCCATACAGTGCATGGCTTTATACATGCCTCCATTTACGGGCGATTGCCAGGTAAACAGGTACATATACACCGGGGCCGCGCCACTAACAGCCTTTTCATTGGCTTGTTTAATGGCTAATGAGCGGAAGTTAAATTCGATGTCAGTATATTCTGATGGTTTTGAGATAGTCGGATACGCTTTTTGAGCAGCAGCGATATAAGCGTCGGTTTTATCGCCATACTTTTTTTGAAAACTGGCTTTTAATTCATCCATAGTTTGGCTTTTAGGGCCGGGGATAAATGGAGCGAACTCGTTTTTGGTTGTACCTACCAGCAGCGGAACATTTTTCGATAGCTCTTTAGCTGCCGGATCCGATGGTTGGTAAGGAAGAAAATCGCCGTCTAAAGCGGGTCCCCAGCCGTTCATGGTTTTGCCCTCTTTTTTCAACTCGGCCGAAACCTTGCGCATGGCTTTTTTACCCGCTTCGTTCAGTACATCATAAGGTAGTTTTTGAAGAGAATCAACCTGTGAAGGCTGCAGGTGAAGTTCTTCCAGTAGTGCAGCCGCAATCTTTTGGGTAACAGGCTTTTCGTTGAAGCTGGTAATATAGCTGCCACTTTCAACAATGGCATTTTTAAACAGACCTTTTACTGACGGAGCATTCATTAAAGAAGTAACCTTACCGCCTCCGCCTGATTGACCAAAGATGGTCACATTATCCGGATCGCCGCCAAACTGGGTTATATTTTGTTTTACCCATTCCAGGGCCAATTTCAAATCGAGCAGGCCCGCGTTTGCAGACCCCTTATATTTATCCCCATAGGCTGAAAGATCAAGAAAGCCCAAAATGTTTAACCGGTGATTTAACGATACCAGTACCACATCTCCCTTTTTAGCCAGGTTTTCACCGTCATATGATGGAAGTTCAATTGATGAACCGGCAGTAAAGCCGCCACCATGCAGCCAAACCATTACCGGGCGCTTTTTGCCATCGTTCAGTTTCTGTGTCCATACATTGAGCGACTGGCAGTGTTCATTTGAATAACCCAAATCATGCTGAAAGGCAAATTCAAATTCGTCGTTAACAGTTGTGGTTGGATCGGTAGGACAAACGGGACCGTAAGTTTTTGAACTGCGTACATCTGCCCATGGCGCAGGTTTTTCGGGCGCCATAAAGCGGTCGGCTTTGGCGTAGGGGATACCTTTAAATGTAAAAATGCCATTGTGAAGATAGCCTTTTACTTTTCCGCTTTCGGTTGATGTTACAGCCACATCGTTCCCGGCAACAACTGGTTCGTTGCTGCTTTGGCAAAACGCCGTTACAGGTAAAAAGCAAATGAGTAAAAGCAGCATGAGGGTACTGTTTTTTTTCATAATTGTATTTGGTTAAATTGGTTTACACTTCGCGATCCGAAACTGGCTTCCGGAATTGAAAGATAGTTAATTACCGATTAATTGGAGAGGATGTTTATCCAATGGCAATAGCTATTGTGTAAATATAACACAATGAATTAACCAAATACAACTATATCATACTTTTTACTTTAAAAAAATTTCAGCTGAAAACGTAGTTAATTTAATATAATTATAATCCATAGCTATCCTTATATCGCTGCATCGAAGTTTCAAATATTTCCATCGCGTTGCCCTCGATATCCTGGTTTTCAAATGCTCCATACACAGTATCAAAATTAAGCATGGATGCTTTTTGATATGCTTTGACAAATTCTTCCTTGGCGAGTAATATAATATTAGGATAGCTGTACATAATAGCCATATGCCGTTTGCTTCTGGCTATATTAAAGGTATCACCACAAAGCATAGTTCCGTTGGGTGTAAAGCCTGCAATGTGCAACACACAGCTGCCCGCAAAATGACCGCCGATATGTACTACGCTTATGCCGTCCCAAAGTTGTGTGGTGTTACCACCCCATAAGTAGATATACGGAGAATTAAAAGGTACCCATTCGGCGTCATTTTGGTGGATATAGATTGGGCAGCCAAATTCGGCGGCCCAGTCATTCATATTACTATAATAATGCGGATGTGAAAACGCGATAGCTTTTAATCCGCCTTTAGCCCGGATAAATTCAATTGTAGCATCATCCAGGTACGGAATACAATCCCACAAAATGTTACCTCCCGGAGAGATAAGGAGCAGGGCCCTTTGGGCAATTGCAAAGTCTGGTTGTATTTTGAGTGCATACAGATGTTCACTTAACTGTGTTATTTTGATGGTGCGGTTCTTAAGTTCGGCTGGCGTATTCCATTGCTGTCCACTCTCCGGAATGTATTGTCGGTCATCTGTACAGATCGGGCAAAACTCCGGCACGGCGGGATCGGCTAAAAACTGGGTGCCGCATGTGCTGCATATGATGGTGTTGTTCATAGTTTTATAAAGTTTATTTAGGGAGATGGTTTTAGATTCGGTAAGCAATTTTTGCCAATGCTTTGATCTGTCTCAAATCGGAAGCAGGGTTGAGGTGGTTGCAGTTACCCGCATGTTCAATTGTTTCGGTCACAGGCTTTTTTAACTTAAACTTCCCATACTTTGAAAGATTTACAAGCAATACGCTGAGCAAGATCACAATTAACCCCAAAAGCTGCATTAACGAAATACTTTCATGTGCAAAGCAAACCCCAAGTAATACGGCGATAACCGGATTTACATACGAATGAGTGCTCACCTGCGTTGCAGGCCTTACCTGCAGCAGCCATACATAAGCGCTGAATGCCCCAATTGATCCGAATATGATAAGGTAAACGATAGCCATCCATGACTGAGCCGGAACGGTAGCAAGATTAAATCCGTTAAACTCCTGGTGAATAATAGCAGCCGGTACAAAAGCCAAACCAGCAATGATCATTTGCCAGGATGTATTGACCCTTGCCGGAGCTGTACCGCCTCTCTTTTTTGAATATAATGACCCTGCCGACCAGGCAACAGGGCCTGCCAGTAACAATAGTAATCCTGTTAATTTTGCATGGTCCATAGTACCGGTAACCGATTTCAGGAAAGCTTCTCCAAAAAGGAGCAGGATTCCTGCAAAGCCGATGATGAGGCCGAATATGGTTGATTTATTTTTGAGGTTTACCCGCCAGTTAGCTTTATCTAATATGATGAACCATATCGGGTTCACAGAAACCATAATGGCAACCATGGCACTGGGGATATTGCGCTCGACCCAGATCACTATACCTGTAGCTATGAATAGGGTAAGCAGCCCGCAGATACCGGAGGTGATGATATCGCGCTTAACAAATATATTGTCGCCCTTAATGTAGCACCAGCCAAGTAATAAAATACCCGCGCTGAAAAAACGCAATGCCCCCATCAGCATAGGAGGGAAGCCCTGAATAGCCATTTGTATAAAGAAATAAGTTGAACCCCATACTATATAAACGGTAGCAAAGGCTATGATCACTAAAAGGGGGGATGCTTTTGTATTTGCTGTAGTTGCCATGATTATTTTATAGGTTAAAGATGTTTGCTGATTTTAATTGGTTTGCAATGATTGGTAAGCCGTAAGCTTTTTGTTCACAATACGTGAGGCGAGCCATTTATCGAAGCTCCATGAATATTGGGACATCCCGGCCAGCAGAAAGCTTGCGGCGCTCAAAGTAAAAACTGAATAACCCAAAGGCGATTCGATGCCGAAGGAAATTGCCATCGCGATAGCAAAACATAAACTAAGGATACCGCTCCCGATAGCTGCCATGCGGGTGAATAAGCCAAGGATGAGTAATAAGCCAAAACCCCCTTCGCCAATGGTTGCAATAGTTGCCAGCGGATTTATGATGCCATCGGGTAGGAAACTCATTACCTGTTTGGCATAGGCAATAAAATGTTTCCAGTCGCCCCAGCCAACGTGTGCGTGACCGTTTGGGCCAAATAAGCCGAGGCGGTCGGCTACTTCCCACAGGTAGCTTACTCCAATGGCTAACCTCAGGTATATGGATGATATTTTTTGATTGAGTTGCATAAGTTTTATTTTTTTTATGATCAAAAATACCATGCTTTTGGACTATACTTGTAGTCCAGGAAATATATTAAAGATAGTCCAGAATGATGCTTATTGAAAGTTTATTAAGTGTAGATAAAAGCAGCCAGGTGCCCGTGTATTTGCAAATTAGCAACGGTATTATCAATTATATCAGGCAGGGGACCTTAAAACCAGGCTCTGCACTTCCTGCCAGTCGTGTGTTGGCAGCATCGTTAAACGTACATCGTAAAACAGTAGTAGCTGCTTATGACGAACTTTATGCGCAAAGCTGGGTTGATGTTATAGCGCGTAAGGGGATTTACGTAGCTAAAAACCTGCCCGATGTTGCACCCCGGCCTATTGAAAAAGCTGTTCTGAAACATAGCTTGCCAAATAAAACCTCGTTCAACGTTGATGACAACAGGATCAACCCTCAGCGCATGTTTGTGGATATGCCTGATGGCAATATTACGTTTACCGAAGGGTTTCCCGATACCCGCATTGCGCCTGTCGACCTGATGGTGCGCGAATACAGACGGATGGCAGGTTATCATTTTACGCATAAATACCTGATGTACGGGCTGGAGCAGGGTTCCGAAAATTTAAGGAACGAACTTGCCCGTTTTTTGGGTGAAACCCGTGGCTTGCATGTAACACCTAATGATATTTTAATAACCAAAGGCGTTCAAATGGCACTTTACCTGTGCGCGCAGGTACTGATTAATAAAAATAATATTGTAATTGTAGGTAATCCAGGCTACAGTGGGGCAAATGAGGTGTTTGAGCAAGCCGGCTCCAGGTTGGAATTTGTCCCTGTAGATGAACATGGTATTGATATTAATGCCGTTGAGACTATTTGTAAAGCACAAAAGGTACGTATGCTGTACGTGGTGCCGCATCATCATCAGCCTACTACAGCAACGCTGAGTTCGGAGAGGCGTATGCGTTTACTCGAACTGGCAGCAAAATACCAGTTTGCCATTATTGAAGATGATTACGACTTTGACTTTCATTATACAAGCGGCCCTATTTTACCGCTGGCCAGTGCCGATTATTATGGCAATGTAATATATGTGGGTTCA
>JGI24737J22298_10000331_pt1 | contig 15806 bp, 17 predicted proteins | sample KBSCornC3_FD_22298 | JGI IMG/M metagenome (IMG submission 22298) | reverse complement strand
CTTTCTGCCCGGTCAAACGGTATGCCTGTCTGCGACAAATCATAGAGCATGTTGTTGAGCAGGATCTGGACCGGCGTCAGCGGCAGGAAGGGCAGGAACAGCGACGCGAGCGCCATCGTCAACATGCGGCATTGTCATCGTGCAGCTTGATGAGGCTTGCCTTGAGCGTAGCGTCGAGCGGCATGATCGTTCCGTCTGGCACTTGCGCCTGATCGCACAGGTCCAGGATCGTTTCTGGCGCCCCTTTGACGATCTCGATCCTGTCTCCTTCCCGCTCAGCCAACACCGATACGCGCCGTCTTTCGAAATCAAAGGGCCGTTCGTCGCCGCACATGCTGTCAGCTGGCATGAGCCGCCAGGCTTTTCCTGGCGATTCGGATGGTGGGATCGTCGGGATCCGCGATGGTGACGAAGCCAAGTTCCCGTTCCATGCGCAGGGCCGCCTCGTGATCTGCGGACTCGATAGACTCGATCGTCTCGATCCCCTCCGCCTTCGCATAGCGCAGGACATGTTCGAACAAGGTCCAGCTGAGGCCCTTGCCCTTCATGTCGGTGCGGGTGCTGAGTGCGATCTCCGCGCGGGTGCGATCAGGATCGGTCGCGAGCATGGCGATGGCGAGGAGGTCGCCCTCCTCTCCGAAGGCGACGAAGCTGATGGTGCGGACATAATCCACGCGGGTCATCATCGCGATCTGCTCGCGGCTGACCTTGGCTACGCCCGACATGAAGCGGAAGCGCAGGTCTTCGGGCGAGACATGGTCGAAAAGGGCCGCCACGGCGGGCCCGTCGTCAGGGCGCACCGGCCGCACATGGAAGCGAAGGCCNTGCTCCGTGANGAGGTCGGACGTCCATCCTTCCGGCGGCGCGCGCAGGACAAGGCGGGATGCCGTTGCCGCCCCGGCGGTGATACGCGCCCGTGCATCAAGGGCGATGACGCCGGCCGCGCTCACGATCAGGGGGTTGATGTCCAGTTCCATCAGGTCGGGAAGGTCGACCGCCATGGCCGACACGGCGTCCAGCACATCGGCGACGCTTTCCACATCNGCTGCCGGGACGTTGCGATATCCGGCGAGCATCCGGGAGANATGCGTCCGCGCAATGAGGGCGTCAGCCTGCGCATGGTCGATCGGGAGGAGGTCGATGGCCTTGTCGTCGAGAAGTTCAGTCGCGACCCCGCCCGCGCCAGCCATGATGATGGGGCCGAAAGCCGGATCGGTGCTGAGGCCCACGATCATCTCCCTCCCGTCTTCCACATTTATCATGTCCTCGACGGCGAACCCCTGGATGCGGGCCTCGGGCAAGTCGNGGCGGATGCGCCGTTCCATCTCTCGCGCGGCGGCCACGGCAGCCCCGGCNTCTGGCAGGTCGAGCGCGACCCCGCCCACATCCGATTTGTGCGGCAGGTCGCGCGAGACGATCTTCACCGCATAGGGCGCGCTCAGCCAGCAGCAGGCCTCTTCCACGGCGTCCGCCGAAGCGGCAAAGCGCGTGGGGGCGACAGGGATGCCATAGGCTTCCAGCAGCTTCTTCACCTTGATTTCGGAGAGCGTCGTGCATCCGTCCGCCTGCGCACCGGAGATGATGGCGCGGGCGGCGGCACGGTCGGCCTGCACATCGCGCGACCGGGCGGGCGCTTCCGTCAGGCTCTCGCGCAGGCGGCGAGCCTGGGCCAGATAGCCAAAGGCGCGGACGGCGTCATCGGGTGTCGAAAAGACCGGGATGCCCGCCGCCGCGAAGACGGGCCTTNCCCTGTCGCTGTTGGCGTCACCGAGCCAGCAAGCCAGGACAGGCTTGCGGATGCGATCCTGCGCCGCCGCCGCGACTTCGCGGCAGATAGCCAGCGCCGTTTCCCTCGCTTCGCTGCGTGCGGTCGGGCAGTTCATGAGCAGCACCGCGTCGCTCCCGCTGTCGCGCAGGATGGCTCGTACAGCAGCGGCATAGCGGCCTGGGTCCGCGTCGCCCAATATATCGACGGGATTGGCGCGCGGCGAACCTGCGGGCGTGACCTCCGCAAGGGAGGTGATCGTTTCCGGCGCCAATGACGCGAGCTGCCCATCCGCCTGCGCCAAGGCATCGACCGCCAATATGCCGGCGCCGCCGCCATTGGTCAGGATCGCCAGGCGATTGCCGGGAATTGGCTCACAGGCGCAGAGGATCTCGGCGGCGTCGAACAGTTCCGTCAGGCTGTCCACCAGCAGGATCCCGGCGCGTTCGAAGGCGGCTTTATACACATCATAGGAGCCGATCATGGCCCCTGTGTGCGAAAGGGTCGCTTGCGCGGCGAGCTGGCTTTTGCCGGCCTTGATCGCAATGATCGGCTTATGGAGCGCAGCCGCGCGAGCAGCTGCCATGAACTCGGCCGCCTCGGTGACGCCCTCCACATAGAGCAGAATGGCGTGGGTGTGCGCATCGGCCGCGAGCAGGTCGATCAGGTCGCCAAGATTTGCATCGGTCATGTCGCCTGCGGAAATGATGCCGGAAAAGCCCACCCGGCGGGTTTGCGCCCAATCAAGTACTGCGGTGATGAGCGCGCCGCTCTGCGAGATGAGGCCAAGATTGCCCGGCAGCGCCGGGGTGCAGGCGAAGGTAGCGTTGATCCGCGCATGGGGCGCCATGATGCCCAGGCAATTGGGTCCGACGATCCGCATGTCGTGCCGCTGGGCCGCGGCCCTGATCGCGTGGTGAAATGCGCTGGCATCGTGAAGGCCCGCCGACAGGATGACGGCGCAGCGGGAGCCGAGGGTTCCAAGCTCGTCGATGATGCCCGCCACGGTCGGTTCGGGCGTCATGATGACGGCAAGTTCGGGTGCGGCGGGCAGGTCGGCGAGNCTGGCGACCCATGTCGCGCCTTGTCGCGTCACCGGGTGAGGATTGACCACATGGATGCTACCTTCGAACCCGCCCGCGAGCAGATTGTCGAGGACGAGCGTGCCGATGGCGCCTTCCTCCTGCGATCCTCCGATCAGGGCGATGGTCCTGGCGTGAAGAAGCGGCGACAGATTGCGGATGGTCATGGCTGATTTCGTCCTTGGCTGGGATCGCGCGGGTACGCAGCGATCCTAGGAAGGGCGATGTCCATGGAGATATCCGTAAATGCCNCAGGGCGTCCGGCACGGTTAATGAAAAGCTACTTACGGGAAGTTGCGAATAGGGCGGCGATGCGCAGTTCGTAAAATGGCCTCATCAGCGAGGAGGCGAACATGCAGCGTTCAGGCGACANGGAAGGCGGTGCTCCACGGCACGATCCTGTCCGGGAAACGGTTCACGATCTGCGCAACCTGTTCGCTGTCATTGCTTCAATCAGGCATCTGCTGGACAAGCATCAAGACGGCCCCGAGCGGCAAACCATGCTGCGCGGGCTGGAGGAGGCGGCTGTGCGGGGCAACGAACTCACGTCCCGGCTGCTTGCCAGGCAGAAGGCGGGACAGTGCTGCCCGGTGGATGTGGGCGCGCAGGTCGCACACGCCTCGCCCTTGCTCCACGCCATGGTGAACCACCCGGCGTCATTGGAGATCGACACGCAGATGGCCTTGCCCGATGCTCGGGTAAGCGCCGACCCGGCCGAACTGGAAGCGGTGATGCTGGAACTGGTCGCCAATGCGGTCAGGGCGGGTGCGCGGCATATCTGGCTCCGTTGCCGCAGGATCAACGACTGGATCTGGCTGGTGATTGCGGACGATGGTCCGGGCTTGCAGGCGAACGGCGCTGCGCGACCGCGACTAACCACAGTGGACGGATGCCGTGGGAACGGCTTGCAGCGGGTCCGTAGAGCAATCCGGGACATGAGGGGCAAATTATTCATTCGCGGCGGTGCCCGGGCAGGCTCGGGCACAGTGNTCGCCATGCTTTTGCCGGTGGCGCCTTCCGCCGCCAGCAAATCACGCGCCCGGCATTGGAGCGCACCCATCAACAAGGAGAGTTGCGATGAAGACCGATGGACAGTTGCAGCATGACGTGATGGACGAACTTGAGTGGGATCCCAGCGTCGATCATGCGGATATCGGCGTGGCGGTGAATGACGGGGTGGTGACCCTGTCCGGCTATGTTTCCAACTATCTGGAGAAGATGGCAGCGGAAAAGGCGNCTCGACGTGTCAGCGGGGTCAAGGCGATCGCCGAGGAGATCCAGGTGCGCTTCAAGTCCGAACCCAAGACGGCGGACCATGAAATTGCCAAGCGCATCCTCGACATGTTTTCGTGGAACGTCTCCATCCCGCACGAGAAGATCAATGTGAAGGTGGAGAAGGGCTGGGTCACGCTGTCGGGCGTTGTCGATGCCTATTATCAGAGCGATGAGGCGAGACGGGCAGCCGCCGGGGTTTCCGGCGTGACCGGCGTCAGCAACCTTGTCGAGGTGAAGAAGCTGCCCGTCAGCGCTGACATTCGGGAACGGATCGCCGCCGCCTTCAAGCGTCAGGCGGATCTCGACGCTGCCGGCGTTACGATCGCGACGGTTGGGAACACGGTACGCCTCGGCGGACGNGTGAANGCCTGGCACGAACGCGGCGTCGCGGAGCGGGCGGCCTGGGCAGCGCCCGGCGTGACCAAGGTCGAGGACAATATCGTCGTATCAACATTCTGACCCGGTCCCCCGGCGGGCGCCATTGCCTGCCGGGGTGCTCCATTGCGGGTCGGTCCCTGACGCTATTTCATTGGAGGAGCATATGTCCGTCATAGATCGCGTGCGCCAATCCGCAGACGCCATGTTTCAGGCAGCCATGACCATCGGACTGATGATCGCCATCGCGGCGATGATCCTGGCCCGAATGCCGGGATGACATCCGTTGGATAGCGAACATCTTATCATGAGGAAATCGACATGAAGAACGTGCTCTTGCTCGTCCATGATGATGCCGGTCAGGAGGCGCGCCTTCAGGCGGCGCTGGACCTGACCAGATGCCTTTCCGGCCATCTGACCTGCCTCGACGTCGTGCAGGTCCCGGTGCTGGCGGGCAGCGAATATTATCCGGACGCCGAACTGATGCTGCTTCAGGATGCGCGACAACGGGAAGAGGTCAATGCCGGACGTATCCGGGCGCGGCTACAGGCGGAAGACGTGGCCTGGAACTGGGTTGATCAAACGGGCTTCATCACGCCGCCGATACAGGACAGCGCGATGCTGGCGGACATCATCGTCCTCAATACGTCGCTCGCGGATCGCATGATGCCCGACATGATCCCAATCGTGTCAGATGCGGTGCTGAAATCAGGAAAGCCCGTATTGGCGGTTCCTGACGATAGCCGGGGCATCGACTTTGGCGGCCATGTGCTGGCCGCGTGGGATGGATCGTGCCCGGCTGCCGAAGCGTTGCGGGCGGCGGTGCCACTGCTGGCGAGCGCCGAGGGCGTGACGATCATCGAGATGGGCGAAGTCAGTGGCGAGCTTGCGGAAGATGCGGCGGCCTATCTTTCCCGACATGGCGTCAGGCCGCGGGTTGAGCATCTGGACGAGCCGGAAGGCGGCGTCGCGGCGGGACTGCTGGCCGAGATGAACAGGCGGCGGCCGGCTTTCTGCATCATGGGAGCATATGGACATTCGCGGTTGCGCGAGAGTCTGTTCGGCGGAATCACCCGGACAATGCTGGGGGAAGCGAATGTTCCGTTATTCCTGGCTCACTGAAATCCCATAATGAAAGCATCAATTGAAATGGCTTTGGGTGGAAGGCGGGGAGGCTGTCCAACCTAAAGGCGTAGATCATGGAGTCGTTTAGGTAGTGTAATGACCATCCGGGATTACACGGACATGGCCGAAATATCATCTGTGCCATATCAAAGACTTACGAGGGAATGGATAAGTCGTGTGTTGGAATACGGCCAATGATGTTAGGGTGCGCAGGGCCTTGCCAGGCTGACGTCAAAATCCCGCATAGGGTGAGGCCATGCCGTCATGGAAAACAGCGCGTCCGCAATATTACGCCCTCGCCATTCTGGGGGTTGCTTTAGTAGCGGCGGTCCGGCTGCTTCTTGATCCATGGNTGANCGACCGGTCGGCCTATCTGCCCTATGTCATCGCAATCCTGGGCATCGCGCTCTGGCTGGGCAAGGGACCGGCGATCCTCGCTACCCTGCTGAGCGTTGCGGCAGGGGTGGCGATTACCTATCGGTCGACGCTACAGAACCGCGACCTGATCGAGATCGCGCTGTTCGTCGTGACCGCTGCCGGCATCATCCTGATGAGCCGCCTNGTCCGCCAGTCGAACCAGCGGCTGNAGGTGGCTGAAGTCGCCGTCGAACATGGCGGCGCGGCGAACGAGCAGCTGGCGGTCGAGCTCAACCTGTTGATCGATGGCGCGCACGGGCTGGCGATCTACATGTTGGATCCGGCTGGCCGGGTGATGATCTGGAACCGGGGCGCCGAGCGGTTGAAGGGCTGGACCGAGCAGGAGGTGCTGGGCAAGCCATCTTCCCTATTCTATCCCCGCGAAGCCGTTGCGGCGGGCAAGCCCGAGGCCGATATCGAGCGTGCCCGCGCAGAAGGGCGATTCGAAGAAGAGGATTGGCGCGTCCGCAAGGACGGGTCGGAATTCCTGGCGGCGGTTAGCTGGACCGCGCTTCATGACAAAGATGGCGCGCTGCGCGGCTTTGCGAAGATCGTGTCCGACATCACCGAAAAACGGTCGGCCGAAGGCCAGCTGCGCGCCCATGAAAGCCAGCTGCGCGCGATCCTGTCCACCGTGCCGGACGCAATGGTGGTGATCGACGAGGCTGGCACGATGCTGTCGTTCAGCGCGGCGGCAGAGGCGCTGTTCGGCTATGCCGAGCTAGAGGTGCTGGGCAAGAATGTGCGCATGTTGATGCCGTCCCCTGATCGTGAACGGCATGACAGTTATATCCAGCGCTATCTGGAAACCGGTGAAAAGCGCATCATCGGCAAGGGCCGGGTCGTTTCGGGCCGGCGGGCCGACGGGTCCATATTCCCCATGGAACTATATATCGGCGAGGCGGTGCGCGGGAATGAGCGCATCTTCACCGGCTTCATCCGCGACCTTACCGAAAGGCGGGCGGTCGAAGATCATATGGCGACATTGCAGGCCGAATTGATCCATGTGACGCGGGTGAGCGCGATGGGAACGATGGCGTCGACGCTGGCCCATGAACTCAACCAGCCGATCGCCGCCGTCGCCAATTATGTCGAGGCCGTGCGCGACCAGATGGCGCAGCCACAGCAAAGCGAGTGGCCGATGATGCGAGAGGCATTGCAAGAGGCGGCGAGCGAGGCGCTGCGGGCAGGCCAGATCGTTCGCAGACTGCGGGAGTTCGTGTCGCGCGGCGAGGTGGAAAAGACGATCGAAAGCCTGCCCGAACTGGTGCAGGAAGCATCTGCGCTGGGCCTCGCCGGCGCGCGCGAAATGGGGATCGACGTGCAGTTCGACATCGATCCGCTGGCGTCGCCCGTGCTGGTCGACAGGGTCCAGATCCAGCAAGTGCTGATCAACCTCGTTCGCAATGCGTGCGAGGCGATGGCGGACAGCGCGGTCAAGCAGCTGACCATCGCCACGCGCGCGGCCAAGGACGATCTGGTCGAAGTCATCGTGTCGGACACCGGCTGCGGCATTGCACCGGGGGTGGCGCGACAGCTTTTCACCGCATTCGTCAGCACCAAGCCCAACGGTATGGGCCTTGGCCTTTCCATATGCCGCACCATCGTCGAGGTGAATGGCGGCAAGATCTGGATGGAAAGTCGCAAGGGAAAAGGCACTGATTTCCACTTCACTCTCATTCGAGCGCAAGCCGAGGAGGCATATGACCGTGAAGAAGTTCGTTCACATCATCGATGACGAGGATGCCGTCCGGCGGTCGGCGGGCTATATGCTCAAGACGTCGGGCTATAGCGTGGAGACATGGGTGTCGGGGGTCTCCTTCCTGAAGGAAGCCAGATCGGCCGAGGAAGGCTGCATCCTGCTCGACGTTCGCATGCCCGACATGGATGGGTTGGAGGTGCAACGCGTCCTGGTGGAGCGGGGGATCGCGATGCCGGTCATCATCATGACCGGACATGGCGACATATCGATAGCGGTGCAGGCGATGAAGGCAGGCGCAATCGACTTTCTGGAGAAGCCGTTTGAAAAAGTGGTCCTGATCGATGCGATTGAGCGCGCGTTGGACCGGGTGCGCTCTGCCAAGGGGGCGACGGCCGATGCTGCGCGCGCGGAGCTGATCATCGGGGCGTTGACGGTGCGGGAGCGGGAGGTGCTGGAGGGGCTGGCGCAGGGGCTTCCCAACAAGACTATCGCCTATGACCTTGGCATTTCATCCCGGACGGTCGAGGTGCATCGCGCCAACCTGATGGCGAAGCTGCATGTCCATAGCCTGTCGGACGCCCTGCGCATCGCCTTTGCCGCAGGCATGGGCCGCAAGGACCTGACTGCGATCAATACGTAAAGACTTGGGCGCGCGCGCCATGGCACCATTTTCTCATGTTGCTCACACCAGCGGCGCAAGGCGCGCCGAAATTATCCAGCCCCCCGATTTTCGTCGCCCTGTTGGACGACGACGCCGGAGCGAGGCGTTCGATGCAGCTGCTGTTGCAGGGGCGGGGTTTTCAGGTGCGTTCCTTTGCCGACCCCGAGGCGCTGGTCGCCGATGTGAAGGCGAACAACCCGGCCTGTCTGGTGACGGATTACCGGATGGCGGGATGCAATGGCCTGGAGGTGCTGGACAGGTTGCGCGCGGCGGGATGGAGCGGGCCCGCGATACTGGTCACAGCCTATGGTTCGGCCGAATTGCTGCAAAAGGCGATGGCGCATGGCTTTGGCGCCGTGATCGACAAGCCGTGCAAGGATTCGGCGCTGATAAACGCCATCAGGGACGCGACGATGGGTCAAGTAGGGAATTGACAGGTGCCGTCATGACGAACGCTGGGAAAAAGCAGGCAGCCGCGCGGCCTTTCGCCGTCATGGACCTGCTGTCGCCCCGCGAACGCGAAGTGCTGGCCGCGGTGGCAAGCGGCCATACCAACCGGGAGACCGGCAAGCTGTTGGGCATCAGCCACAGGACGGTCGAGGTCCATCGCGCCCGGTTGATGCGAAAGCTGGGCGTGCAGTCGGTGGCCCAGCTCGTTGCCCTGTATGTGCTTCACGGCCAGTCGCACGCCGGCCAAGGCAGGCCGTCGCATTGAGGCCGATCGCCTGCCCGTCTCGCCGGGCGCAACCGGTCCCGGCGCTGGAGCACCTCGTATAATCCCCAATGTCGCCGGGCATGGATTGTGGGATCATGGCGGTGGGACCCNGGAATAGTGGCCCCTCTATCTTCAGCGATTGCATGCGAGGAAGATGATGACNGAGGCAAGAACCGCCCGCCATTCGACCATGGAAGCGTCCGACGAGCTGGTGCAGATGCTGCGCCGCCATGCCGAGCTGCTGCCTTCGCCCGACGAGGTGGAGGCGTTCGGAAGTTTCTTCGACCGTTTCGGGGATGCGCGCGTCGTCCTGCTGGGCGAGGCGAGCCATGGCACGTCGGAATTCTACCGCGCGCGGGCGGCGATCACGCGGCGGCTGATCGANCGGCATGGCTTTACGCTGGTGGCGGTGGAGGCGGATTGGCCCGACGCGGCGCGCATCGACGATTATGTCCGGCATCAGGCACCGCGCCCCAGAAAAGGCGATGTGTTCGTCCGCTTTCCGACATGGATGTGGCGCAACCAGGAAGTGCTGGCCTTTGCCGACTGGCTGCGTGGCCATAATCAGGGACTGGAGGCACAGCGGCAGGCGTCCTTTCACGGGCTGGACGTCTATTCCCTCAGCGAATCCATCCATGCCGTGCTGGCCTATCTGGACAAGGTCGATCCGCGGGAAGCGGAGCAGGCTCGCCGCCGATATGGATGTCTGACGCCATGGCAGGACGAACCGGCCCAATATGGCCGCACCGTCATGATGTCGGGCGGCAATGGGTGCGAGGACGGCGTCGTGGCGCAGCTTCGCGAGTTGCTCGACCAGCGGCTGGACCTGTTGAAACACGATGGCGANGCGTGGTTCGACGCCTATCAGAATGCGCGCATCGTGCGGGCGGCCGAACGCTATTACCGGGCCATGTATCGCAGCTCGACCGAGAGCTGGAATCTGCGCGACCGGCATATGTTCGAAACGCTGCAAAACCTGATCGCGCATCGCGGCAGTGGCACGAAGGCGGTCATCTGGGCGCATAACAGCCATATCGGCAACGCCGCCGCCACGGCCATGGGATGGCAGGGGGAATTCAACATCGGCCAGCTTTGCCGCCTTGCTTATGGCGACGATGCGGTGTCGATCGGGTTCGGCACCGATACGGGCCTGGTCGCGGCGGCGAGCGATTGGGGCAGCGCGATGGAAATCAAGACGGTGCGGCCGGCGCGGCCCGACAGCTATGAGCATGCCTTTCGTCGAACGGGCGTGGCGCGCTGCCTGACCGACTGGCGCGGGCGGGACAAGGCGGCATTGCGCGATGCGCTGAGCCAGCCGCTGCTGGAGCGCGCCATAGGTGTCGTTTACCGGCCCGAGACCGAGCGGCTCAGCCATTATTTCGAGGCCGTGATGGCGGAGCAGTTCGACGCGTGGGTGTGGTTCGCTCAGACGACGGCGGTGGTGCCGCTGGGCGCCGAACGGCCGCATGGCGCGCCAGAAACCTGGCCTTTTGGATTATGATCATGACAGAGCTTATCGCGAACAGACATGATGTGGTCATTGGCGCGCATCGCCTGTCGGGCTTCCTGGACGTTCCGGAAAACGCAACCGGGCTGGTGATATTTGCCCATGGCAGCGGCAGCGGGCGGCACTCGCCACGCAACCAGCATGTGGCGGCGGGCCTGAACCGTGTGGGCATGGCGACGTTGCTGGTCGACCTGCTGACGCCGGAGGAGGAACGGGACCGACGCAATGTGTTCGACGTGGAGTTGCTCGCACGGCGACTGCGCGAGGTGGCGGAATGGGCGGAGAAGGTGCCGCAGCTTGGGCCGTTGCCGCTCGGCTATTTCGGCGCGAGCACGGGCGCGGCGGCGGCGATCATCGCGGCGTCCATGCCGGGGGATCGGGCCGCGGCCATCGTGTCGCGCGGCGGGCGGCCGGACCTGGCGGGCGCGGCTGCATTGGGGGGCGTGAAGGCGCCCACGCTGCTGATCGTCGGCAGCCTGGACCAGGATGTGCTGGCGCTCAACCATGATGCCAAGACGTTGATGAAGGCGCCCGCGGAACTGGTGGTGGTTCCGGGTGCCAGCCACCTGTTCGACGAGCCGGGGACGCTCGACCAGGTGATCAAGCTTGCGGCGCGCTGGTTCACCTCTCACCTGAAAGGAGCGGCGCGATGAAGCTGCCATCGATGCTGTTCCACGATCGCCGCGATGCGGGTGTACGTCTGGCAAAGGTGCTGTCCCATCTGGCCGAGGACAATCCCCTGGTGCTGGCGTTGCCGCGCGGCGGCGTGCCGGTCGCTTTCGAGGTGGCGAAGGCGCTGAGGGCGGACCTTGACCTGCTGTTCGTGCGCAAGCTGGGCGCGCAGGGATATGAAGAACTGGGCATCGGCGCGGTGGTCGACGGCGCGAACCCGCAGCTTGTGCTTAACGAGGATGTGGTGCGGCAATTGGGGCCGACGCCCGAATATGTCCGGGCCGAAATGCGCAAGCAACTGGCCGAGATCGACCGGCGGCGGCGGGCCTATCTGGGCGACCGGGAGCCGATTGCGGTGGCCGGCCGCACGGTGATCATCGTCGATGACGGGATCGCCACCGGCGGCACGGTGAAGGCGGCGCTCAAGGGACTGAGCAAGGCGCATCCCGCGCGGCTGATATTGGCGGTGCCGGTTGCGCCCGCCCATGTTGTCGCGGGGCTGCGGGAGGAGTGCGACGATGTGATATGCCTCTATGAACCCTATCCCTTTTATGCGGTGGGAGCGCATTANGTCGTCTTTGATCAGACGACTGACGAGGAAGTGGTGAGCCTGCTCAGCGAGGCGCGGGCTTTGCGGAGCGGGTAGTCGGCCTGAGGGCTGTCAGCGCAGTTCGTGCTGCATGATGCCGTTCAGGATGACCCAGAGCCACTCCATGCCGATCAGTTGGAGGACGAGGACGGCAAGGATCAGCGCTACGGCAAGGGTGGCGAGGATGAGCCGGTAGCGCATGGTACGCAACCCGTCAGGGCGTGGNGCGGCTGGTGACGACCGCCGATCCGTTGGGCTGGATCTGGATCAGGTGATAGGCCTTGTCCTCGCACTGGGCGCGCCAGACNACGGCGGGCGAGGGCGCGCCCGGCATGGGGTTGCTGCTCACGATAGTTTGGCACGGCAGGCCCGCATCGCGGATGGCGCGGAAGAAGACGGCGTCGCGGGCCTGCTTGGGCAGCACGGCGACCTCCGTAGCGTAGTTCGTCGCCGACGCATTGGGGTCGGGGGCGGGAGCCTCTGCCTTCTGGGCGGGCTTGCATGCGACCGCCAGCAGAGCCGTCGCCAGTACGGCCATCGTCCGCATCGCACCTTGTCCTTTACTGGTCATCAGCATCCCCCTTTTCCCACGCCCGCCACGCGGGACCAATGGGGACATATACTTATGCCGGCGTGGGCAGCGCGGCGCGCGAGCTGGCCGGCGGCGCGTGGCCGAGATCATGACGGAGTGGAGGGCTTCGGCAAGCACCGCCCGAGCGGGATTGGTGCTTCTATGATCTAAGCCAGCCCGTTGTCCCTCATCGCGTGGGCGATGAGGGGGGCGAGCGCGGCCTTGCTTGTTGGTCCGTCGATGCTGTCGCTGCTGGCGATGCGCGCGATCCCGTGGGCAGCCATGAAGGCGAGGTCGTCAGGGTGAGCGAGGCAGTGAGTGGCGATGGCTTCGATGGAGGTTGCGCCTGCCTGACGCAGCAATTTCGCCGCTTCCACCAGCGTGCGGCCGCTGGAGATCATGTCGTCCACGATGATGGCGCGGCGGCCCCTTGCGTGCTCCACGTCCGGGATGGTCAGGCTCACCTGACGGTCGCTGAGGCGCTGTTTCGTGGCGACCAGGGTTTCGAGGCCGAGCGGTCTGGCGATCGCTTCGGTCCATTGGCGGGATTCACTGTCCGGGCCGATGATGATCGGATTATCCCCGGCGTCGATCAGCGCCGTGAGCAGGGGGGCTGCGGACAGGCTGATNGCGGAGATGCCGGGGATGGCTTCGGATAGCGTGGCGACGCGGTGGAGGTGGGGATCGACCGTCAGGAGCGCATCGANATGGCTGGCGAGCAGGCCGCCAATGACCTTCTGGCTGACCGCTTCGCCGGGGTGAAAGGCTTTGTCCTGCCGCATATAGGCAAGATAGGGCGCGACGAGGATGACGCGCTCCGCCCCGCTGTCCCGCGCGGCGGAGGCTGCGAGCAGGAGTTCGATGAGCTTGCGGTCGGGATCGTCGAGCGAACGATACAGGATGACGCTCTGCGCTGATGCGGGAATGCGGACGAGCGCTTCCTTGTCAGGGAAGCGGTGGACGGCGACGTCACGAACCGGCAGGTCGAGCGATGCGCCCAGCCTATCCGCCGCCGCCATGCTGTCCGCGAAGGCGAGGATCACCGCGCTCACCGTGCCACCATATAGCCCGAATCTTCCGCCGCGAGGTCGCGCGCGAAGCCAAGGCCAGTGGGCGACTGGGCGTGGATGCGATAGAGCGCCTGCCCCTTTCGCACCTGCGCGCCGACCTTGTGCAGTAAGTCGATGCCCGCGCCCTTGTCCATCGGTGCACCGGCGAGGCGGGCGATGCGCGCGATGCGATGGCAATCAATCGCGCTCACCCGCCCTTCATGCGGCGCGACCACTTCATGGACATGGTCGCCGAGGGCGAACTTCACCGGCTGCCGTCCCTGCGCGTCGATCAGCCTTTCCATGGCAGCGAGCGCCTTGCCAGAGGCGAGCAGGTCCATCGCCCGCGCATAGCCCCGGCCGCCGCGCAGGGCGGGATCGAAGTCGAGGACGCGGCCTGCGAGGAACAGTGCATGCTCGCGCAAGTCCTGCGGCGCGTCGGCATCGTTGCGCAGCACCGCCATGACATCGCGCGCCTCCAGCACCGGGCCGACGCCCCGGCCCACGGGCTGCGAACCGTCCGTGATCACGATGTCGATGACGAGGCCGATCTCGTCTGCGATATGTTCGAACAGCTTGCGCAGGCGAACGGCGTCGTCCTGCGTGCGGACCTTTGCGGTGGGTCCGAACGGTATGTCGAGCACCAGATGGGTGGACCCGGCGGCGAGCTTTTTCGACAGGATGGAGGCGACCATCTGCTCGAATGTGTCGATGCGCAGCGGGCGTTCGACGGAGATCAGCACATCGTCGGCGGGCGACAGGTTCACCTTGCCGCCCCAGGCGAGCACGGCCTTTTCCCTGGCGACGATGGCGCGCATCGCGTCTTCGCTGAGGTCGACGCTCGCCAGCACTTCCATCGTGTCGGCGGTGCCGGACGGGGAGGTGATCGCGCGCGACGATGTCTTGGGCATGATGAGGCCGTGCGCCGCCACGATCGGCACTACGATCATCGACGTGCGGTTGCCGGGGATGCCGCCGATGCAATGTTTGTCGACGACCAGCGGGGCCTTCCAGTCGAAGCGGTTGCCGACATCGGCCATGGCGCGGGTGACGGCAAGGGTTTCCTGCGTGCTCATGAACCCGGCGCAGGCGACCAGGAATGCGCCGATTTCCATCGGTGAATAGCGGTGGGCGGCGATGTCGCGGATGATCGCGGATATCTCGTCATCCTGAAGCGTATCGCCGTCGATCTTGCGCCCGACAAATTCCAGGCTGCGGGGCGGCATCGCCTGTTCGATTGCAACGGCCGCGCCTTCGGGCAGGGCGAGGCGCCGGAATGCCTGCTCGCCAAGGCCGATTTCGCCCGGCTTCAGCATCGCGGGTTCATCGACCAGCGCGAGGGTGGCGAGGATTTCGGCGCTTCCGTCACTGATGCGGATCTTGCGCAGCGCCTGGAATTGCTCGGCGGAATAGCCATTGCTTTCACGCAACAGAAAGGCGGTGTTTTCAGGGTAGGTGTCGATGGCGAGGCGCTTGATCGTCAGCATGAGGATCAGCTGCCGTCGCCAAGTTGCGGCGGGACGGGTGTGCCATGCAGTTCCTGCGCGACACGGGCGCAGATACTGGCCGCCCGCTGGCGCACGCGGGCAAGATTGTCCTTGAAGAAGTCGGCGGGTGCGCTGTCCACGACATTGCCGATATACAGCGCCTCGCTCGATTGCATGGCGAAGGCGCGGAACAGATAGGTGCCGGCGAGATTGCGGAGCGCTTGGGCCTGGCCTTGCGATTGCAGCCAGTCCTCCGGCGCGCCGGAGGTGGTGATGGCGCACAGATGGCCGTTGCCGAGCAGGCCCGCGCCCGCGCCATGCTGGACCTGGCCTATGGTTGTTCCCGCACCCAGCACCCGGTCGATATAGCCGACGAGGATGGCAGGCGGCATGCCGAACCAGACGGGAAAGATGAAGGTGATGACATTGGCGCCGCATAGCAGGGCGAGTTCGGCCTGCACGTCCGGGGAGAGGCGGAAGTCGCTGCGGCCCGGGCGTTCATGTGCCTTCAGCACCGGATCGAAGTTCATGGCGTAGAGGTCGCGCAGGATCGCCTGCTGACCCGCCGCCTCCACCGCCTCGCAATAGGTTTGCGCGATGACGGCGTTGAAGCTGCGGGGATCGGGGTGGGCGAGCACCACCGCGTGGCGGATGGGAGATGGGGACGCGCTGGGCATGGCCGAGTTCCTCATTTGGCGTGCTGGCGCTGCTTCGCCTCTTGATAGGCGTCGAGCACGCGCCGCATCCGCGCCAGCGCATCGCGGCGGGCGCGTTCGCTGCGGATGCGGCCGAGATGCTGTTTCAGGTGGGTGAT
>JGI24737J22298_10000328_pt1 | contig 15971 bp, 14 predicted proteins | sample KBSCornC3_FD_22298 | JGI IMG/M metagenome (IMG submission 22298) | reverse complement strand
CGATGGTGACTTCACGCCAAAGAAATTCATTACTGCAGTCCATGCGTCTTGCGCCATGGAGAGCAGTTTTGTGCCAATTCGTCCACCAAATGCGGCAATACCATTAACAACGCCTTGAACCATCGCTTCGGCCAGATTTGCGCCAGCGTCTCCCATTCGAGGTCCACCGTTGCGAATGGTGTTAGCCAAAGAATTGATGAAATTGATCGCAGCATCTGACGCAGCTTGAGCAACCCTTCCGGCGTTGCGCCCGATACCTTGAACAAATGCAACAATAACCGCCGTACCTTGATCGATAACGGCGCCTTCATTGTTCGCGATTCCGCGCAGGAATCCCACAATGATTTGAGATCCCTTATCCACCATTTGAGGAACGGCGTCGGCCAAGGTGGTGAGAATCTTGATGATTAGTTGAACGATAGTATCGACGATCTTCGGAATGACTTCAAGAACAGCGTCCAAGAACGCGTCCATGACAGCCTTCATTGCTTGGAAAATTTGAGGCCCTGACGTTGCAATGACTGTCGCGAATGCGACAATACCAAGACCCAGTTGTGTTGCCATATAAGGAATGAGCGCAATCAACGACACAACGAGCCCAATGACAACGGCCGTTCCGGCGGCGCCCACTGTCGCGAGAACAGAGATTGCTGTGGCAAACGCAAGAACACCAACTCCGGCTAGTGCCGCACCCGCTCCAAGAAGTAGAACAGCTGCGCCCAAGCCAAGCAATGCGGGAACCAAAGGGGTCAGAAGGAGTCCCGCAACACCAATGATGGTGAAAGCACCAGCCATAGCGATAAACGCCTTGATGATGGTCCACAAATCCAAACCACCCAGTGTGGTCAAGATTGGTGTAAGAATTGCCAATGCCGCAGCGGCAACGACAAGTGCCGCGGATCCAGCAAGTGTGCCATCCATAACAACGAGGGCGGCGGCGATGATGAGAAGAGAACCCGCAAGGACAATAAGACCCTTAGCGATTTGTTCCCAACTCATGTTGGCCATTTTACCCAGCGCATTTTGCACAATTTCGAGCGACGCAGCGACGACAAGGATTGCTGCGGCATTCAAAAGCGAGCCTTGAGGGAGAAGATTCAGCGCTAGCGTTATGGCAGCGAGAGAACCTGCCATGACCGTGAGACCTCGTCCTATTTGATCCCATTGCAGACCGGACATCTTCTGCACACCATCGGCGATAATCAACAAAGCTGATGCGATAACGACAACGCCAGCAGCTCTGAGAACAGAACCTTGGGGAAGAAGGTTCATCGCCGCGGTGACCAATCCGAGACCGACAGCAACACCTGCCATGCCTCGCGCCATTTCTTCCCAGTTGAATTTAGTGAAATCACTCACTGCTGCCGCTAGAATCCGGAGACCTGTAGCAAGCAGAATGATTCCGGCGCCTTGTGCGATACCACCGGCATCTGCTTCGGCGAATTTAGTGAAGAGAGCCAAAGCACCCAACAATGTGCCGACTCCCACAAGACCCTTGGCGAGCGATTCCCAATCCAACGTGCTCAATGCTTCGACGGAGGAAACCAGAATTCTAATCGCGGCAGATATCAGAATCAATGCCGCACCAGAACGAATCATTCCCGGAGCAGCCGAATCCATAAGATGGCTGACCAAGATCAAATCACCCAGCAGAATCGTCACCGCAGTCAAACCTTTGACCAAACCCGCGAAGGGAATGTCGGCAAGGATCTTTACTGAAAATGCCAGAACGGCAATAGCTGCACCCAAAAGGATCAATCCGGCAGAAAGTACTCCTATTTTGAGCGCAGAACCCGTTGATGTGATTTTGTTGAACACGAAGAACGCTGTGCCCAATTGAGTGAACATTGTGGCGATTGCGATTGACCCTCGAGCCAAACCTTCGGCATCAATCTTCGACAAACCAATTAATGCGAGCGTCAGAATACCCACAGCAAGAGCAATGCCGAGCAAAGCGCCCGCATTCAACGAATTCTGCATTCCCTTGAGAGCTCCAGTAAAGCCCTCAAGCGCTTCGTTGATGTTCTTGAAGAATCCACCGCCATCTTCGAACAATCCCTTGAACTTCTTCAAGAAATTGCGGAGCGAGAGAATCAATACAGCGAACAAACCGGTATCGATAGCCCCAGTGACGGCGCTGAAATTCAGTCCACCCTTGAATACACCGGCGATTGCTAGGCCAACTCCTCTGGCCCATGTGACAAACCCCGCGGTAAGAGTAGCTATTTTATTTGTGATGATTGTCAGAATGTTTTCGATATTGTGCCATACATCGGCGATTTCTTGTCCGATTCGCTGTATGGGGGTCAGCGCATTGGACAATTTGCCAACAGAACCGCCGATTGCCGAAGCACCATTGTCAGCGTTCTTGAACAGTTCATGAAGAACGGTAGACAATGCCTTGAACAACGCGATTGGCACTGCCAGAATCTTTTCGATAGCGCCGAAGATCTTACCGAATGCATTGCCTTGTTGAATTGCTTGTCGAAGAGATACCAAGAAGTCGCCGACTCTTGCGGTGAAGTTCAAGAATCCGCCAGAGCCAGCCGAAAGCTTCCCAACAAGATCGCCGATGAATTTAGCACCGGCTTTGATCAGATCCCAACCAATTCCCAATATCGCAAAGAATCCGGCAAAAGTCCTCCGGAGGTTATTGGCAGTATCTGCTCCTATTTTGAGCTTCGCCATGAAGTCTCGGAATTCCGTCGACAAAGCGACAAGTTGTTGTGCTGTCGCTGGCGGAAAAATTTCTTGAAACGCGTCCTTGATCGGCGCTAAGATTGATTTCAACGCATTAAAGCCATTGACTATCCCGTCAATGACGGCCTGACGGCCGCCCAGATCTTTCCATGCCGTAAGAAGTTCATTGAGCGAATAGACAGGAGCCGTGAACGCGTTTTCCAATACATTGTGCAAACCGCTGAAAAGATCTTCGGCTTGATTGAAGTCGCCGAAAATTGTTTTGAAAACTGCGGCCCATGCCGTGGCCACTTCTTCTTTCAACGCTTGAGTCAACTGCGACATCGTCTTAATCTTTGTCGCAGCATCGACCGCTATTTGTCCGGTCTTAAGGATTTCTTGGGCTTGTTGTTCCGTGAAACCCATCGCTCTGATTTGGGCATCACTCAAGTCACCTGTGAATTGCGCCAACGTCTTCGTCAGAATGTCTGACGTCAGCCAGCCCTTTTCCAAGCTATTTCGGAAACTTCCAGCCTTCTTGATGATGCTATCGATAGCAACGCCGCTAACGCGAGCAGTATTGACTAGCGCATCCTGGAATGTCTTTCCGCCAAGTCCAGCATTGACAACGGAATTCCAGTCTTGAAGATTGACCTTCCCAGCCGCAATAGCTTGAGACAACTGATACATCGCGGTAGTGGCTTGTTGCGAACTCGATCCGGAAAGAGCGGCCAAGTTGGCAATACCCTTGATGGATGCCACTGAATCTTTCAAACCAACACCGGCGGCAGTGAATGTACCGATATTGGCTGTCATTTCACTGAAATTGTACACCGTTTGATTGGCATACGTATTCAATTCGTCAAGAACTTTAGTGACATCTTGGAGCTTTGTTCCGGCAGAAGCGGTATTTGCCAGAATTGTTTGAACGGCATTGATTTGCGTCTCGTAGTTTTCGAACCCGGCTGTCACAGGTTCGAAAGTAAATGCTTTTGCAATTTCAACACCGACATCAACCACCCGGTTGATGATATTTGACAATGCAGTGATAGCAGCTACTTGCAAAGCTGTAAATTTTGCACCGAGCGATGATACTTGACCTTGCGCACCCGATGTGTCGAATTTGTTAAGTGTGCTACTAACATCGCTGAGACCTTGAGAGGCGCCTTCCAGTTTCAGCGCTTTACTCAAAGCTTGCAGCAGCGACATGGTGGAGTTGACGCCATTGGCGAATGCCGCGTTGTCGAATGTCATACGAACGATGCGTTCGTCAATGTTACTCATGCAGAGGTCACCGCCTTCCACACTGTCTCTGCGATACTGTCAAATACAGGTCTCATGGCGGGATTGATATAATCTCGCCCCGTAATATACCCACCGGTTCCCGTGCCATGACCATATTGAATCATCAAAGCGACAGGAAAGCCATTTTCCACATCTGAGTTCGTCCAGCCGATCATGACAGAACCGGCAGAACGAACAATCGTATACCCCCACGAATTTGCAGCTAGACCCGAATCTCGAGGAGTAGCTGCTTCTAGAGCTTGAACACCTTTTCGCGCTTCTGCTTCGCATATTCTGCCGATATCGAGCTTTCGCACATTACCGAGAAATCGCATCGTTTTGCTGAAATCGCCTTGAGACGAGAAGGAGAACATTCGCCCTCCTTAGTCACTCAGGCGCGTGATGGTGAAGTTGCAGCGGTTGTCGAACGTTCCATCGATCTGGTCCGAAGCGCCACCGGTAGGAGCCTGATATGCGACACCAAGAGAGTCGCCAGCCGCACACCGAATGCGCACCATAGCCTGATTCGTACTCGTGATGGGGATATTGCACAGCATCCGACCACCGGTTGTATCGTTATCCGCGACTAGTTTGTACAGATACAGCGATCCGGCCGTACTCACCGTGGTGATGAAGTTCGTTTCGACCATGTATTCGCCGTCTTTGTTGGTGATGATTCGGCGAGCAGTAGCAAGTCCCGAAGCAGGAATGCTAAACCATTCGTTATCGGGGTTATAAAAATCGATGGTCGAATCAATACTGTTCCATGGAACCAGCGTTACCGCACCAGCGGTGTAACTCGTTCCGCTTGTCTTGAGTGCACGAATCTTCGGCAACCGCTTATGCGCATTGAGCGAGATTCCAATCCATGAGTTGGTGCCCGTCTTAATAAGACGAACGCCCCCATAGTTTGGATAGCCGTTTACAACCCCGCTCATCGTCACACCCGAGCCAGGAATAACCTTGGCGCCACCAGCTCCGATGGAAATAACCTCGATCACGGCACCAACAGGAAACGCGACACTACCAGTGCCGGAGTTGGGAGGAATGGTGACCATTACTTGGTTCGTCAAAGAGGAATTGTTGACGAAAACCATGCCATTTTGATCTGTCAGAGCCAATGTCGTCGCAGCCGTCACAGTTCTCGGTGACAACACCAAACCAGCAGCTTGCAACTGAGACAATTGAACTAGATCATCCGATGCTGCAGCAGCCGCGGCCTTTGCGGTTCCTGTCGACGTCCTCTTGACGAGCATGTTGGCCGTTGCGGCTGTATCGGCTTGATATGCGGTCAGATAATTCGTCGGATCGACGCCATTCAACAAAGCAGAATCGTCGGCCTTGCCATGCAAAGGAAGAAACTGCGCTTCGAACACGATAGGAAGATCCACCCAATGAGTGGAACCGTCACCGATCTTGATTGTTCCCGTGTCCTTGGAAACACCGATTTCTCCATCGGCCAGGATGTAATTCGACGTCACCCATGTGGTCTCAAGAGCACGCCGTTGCTGCATTCGTGTGCCAGTTGCCATTACGGCGTACCTCCATCAATGGTCGTGACGACCGCGGTAGTCGTATCGCCTGCATCATAAGTGGCGAAGACTTCGGTGTACGGTGTGCCCGCATCATAAACGCTATCCAGATATGAGTCGAACATGAACAACAACTCGCCGGGCGATGGTATCGACGAGTTTATCGTGTCAGTGCCGTACAGAATGTCTTCCAGATTTGCGAGAAGTTCTGCCGGAACATCTCGAGAATCCACAATGAAATGCGCTGTTGGTCGGTAACCATCAATCACAGCAGCACGAGATGTGATTTTCCAGCTGAATGTGATTGGATCATTTTGATCTTTGAGGGATTGGTATNCTCGATCGGATGGTTCTGCGGTCAAGTTGTAAAGAAGATGAAGCTTATAACCGAGTTCCAAACCTTGAATTTCATTTCCCACTTTGGAGCGGTAGGACATGCTGAAAGGACGACGCTTTTGCTGTGCGATGCGCAAACCGTTTTGAGCCGTATACGTCCCGTCACAGCGTTCAAATTCCAACGGGTACGTATACGCTTCCAAAGTTCCTTCGAATTCTTCGGGAGCTGTGCGATTGCTGATTTTGATTCCATCAAGGTATCGCGGTGAGCTTTCACCTCCAGAATTTTTCTCCGTAAAACCCACCAGTCCGATCCATGGGACACCTGGATTTGAATCAACAAACAATACGCCATAATCGATTCCCGCTTCAAAAAAGCGTTCTCCGGTCTGGCCCCAATCCAATCTTGTCATCGCACCTCCCTCACCCGCTCGTCTTATACTGAGCGAGACGTTCTCGGTTCAGTTTCCCTCGTTCTTGGGGAGTCATGTTCTTTGGCGGGGTGTTTTTGAAGTTGACAGTTCTGATCAAAGTAATTAATCTGTTCAGATGCCAATGTTGAAATTCGACCGGGATGCCTAATGAGATCATCCAGTAATAGATTAATTCGGTCGTGATAGTTTCTCTTGATGCTGGAGCATTAGGATCGCTATGCAGTTTTGTTGCAGTCATCTCATCCGAGATGTAATCTTTGATTTTGTCCAAATGATGCGTGATAATCTTTGTGAGGATGTCCGGAGACAATTCGTCGTTAAGAATCATGCATTTGACATACGAAATGGTTTCTTCTACAGTCTTATCTTTCTCGCCAAGAAAGGGCTTTTTCCAAATTGACTCCCATTTTGACGCAGAAACCAAGGAATGCTCAAGTTTTACCTTGACAGAGGAGTAAGCGATAAACCTGCTCGTCTCTTCATCAAACCCCTCATCAATCGGGATGGCAATCTCAAGCATTCCTTGGCTCCTATTCGGTTAGCTGAAGATGATGCCCCATTCGGTCTGCGTCTCCGCCGGGAACTTGTACCCGAGGGCGGGCTCCGCCTTGACGAGCTTGTTCGACGTGATCGGACCGAACGGACCCGCGGGAACGAGAGCACCATCGATGTAGTACTCGACACCAGTGACGGACGGAATGGTGATGATGTCCGTACCTGCGTCGTACGTCGGCGCCGTCGGGGTGGCCGAAGTCAGCGTAGACGCCATGATCGTGATGACCGTAGCAGGCAACGGCAGAGTCGGATTCTCAGAAGACGTGCCGTACAGGTAGCCTTCCAGCGTAGCCAGTTTGGCCGGATCGACCTCCGTGCTATCAATAGTCATGCTGGCCGTCGGAGCGTAAGGAACAGCCAGAACTGTACCCACAGACGTCGGCGTCGTGGAGATGTCCCACGAGAATGCAATCGGCGCCGGTGAGTCATTCACCGTGGAATACGCCTTCTGAGACGGCGCAGCCTGAGCGTTCCAGACGAGATGCAACTTGTATCCGTACGCGTTTCCCTGAGTGTCGTTCCCCTTGAGCGACTTGTAGGAGAAACCGAACGGCTTGCGAGCCTGCTGCCCAATGGTGACACCAGGAGTCGGCGACGCAGAACCATCGTTCTGCTCGAACTCGATCGGATACGTGAAAGCCTCGATCGTCGCGCCAAACACCTCGGTGGCGATCAAGTTCAGGTACTTGATGTTGTCCGCGTACTGGGGCTTCGCATCGGCGCCCGACGGCTTCTCGGTGACGGTGGTGAGACCATTCCAGGCCACACCATTGATGTAGGCGCCCGTGTTGTCGATCTGATACAGAACACCGTTCGACACACCGGTCTCGTACGTGCGTTCGCCCGTCTGATCCCACGTGAGTGCGGTCATGCTGTGTACATCCTCTCATGCATAGATGTTGAACACATCGTGGTTCAAGTTGTCAGCAACGAAGAACCGTTCGTGCACACACTGGGGTAGTGCGGCGATTGCGTCGAACGCCGATTCATCCGGGTTCTGGCTGATCAACGTCAATTGATATTGTTTGGTGACGAGATATGATTCGTTGTCAGCGTGAGCCGTATTGGCTCGTGCTCTTTCGTATGTGATTGCCGGATACACCATCTGCACATTCTCAGGAGGCTGAAAATATACATTAGGCACAATAGTCTCAAGAGTTGACTGCAGCTGTGCCCTCGGGGCCATTGTACCTACCTCCCAACTTCAGTATCAGGCGGGGGCTCTCGACAGAGACCGAAGTCACCTTCCAGAGAGCCCCCGACCATTCCACATACCGAATGGCAGAGAAATGTTCGTTCGCGTGCGAATCCGACACAATCGAGATGGAATTCGAGACAGTCAGATCACTATTGACTTTCTGATCGTTCTCGGTATTCCTGTAGTTACTCAGGACATCGCCATAGTAATATCGATAGGCGATATCACCCGAATAAACTCCATTTCCTTGATTCTGTGCCTGACCGAACCCGACTTTCCCATAATACCGTGCCATTCGGAACCTCCATTACGACTTGGTGAAGGACCAAGTGGCGTCAGTGAGGTGCGGGAAGTAGTAGCCGGTGTTCGGGACAGCCTCGATGGCCTGCGTCTGACCGGTGGTCAGGGCGGTCTGCGCGCCCGCGGACAGAACCGTACCAGCGGCGCCGAGAGGACCAGCAATCTGAACCTCGTAGGTGACACCAGTGACGGACGGAATGGTGATAACACCACTCGTGTTATCGAAGGTCGGGACAGTCGGCGTAACCGAAGTGCCGGCACCGCGGACGATGACCTGAGCAGTCTTGTACTTGGTCAGACAGCCGGACATCCGGGTCTCGATCAGGTACTTCCACTGGTTGTAGTCGATGTCGAAGAAGTCGAACGGAGTGATCTCGCCGCCGCGGGTCGAACCCACAGCGTAGTCGCTCAGGTTCGCGATGATCATCTGGATCTCGGCGCCGTCACGCATGGCACCTTCCATGACCGGAACCTCAACGATATCGACAACGCCCAGAGCACTGGCCAGATCGGCCTTGGTGTTGTACAGACGACGGTTGAAGCCGTCCTTTGCCAGCAGCATGTCGACCATGACCTGATTCGTCATGTACGCCGTCGGAGCAGTACCCTTGTAGGTGTATCGAGCACGAAGAACAGCCTCGACGAGATCCCCAGCACTGACATTCGCCGGAACATCCACGACATCGGTGTAGAAGCTGTCGTCGTATGCGATGGGACGGATCTTGTCTTCGTCGATCTTGTCCGGGTCGTCGATCTCGCGACCGTCACCGATCAGGATCGCACGAGCGACCTCCTCACGGAGCATGAAACGCATTTCGACCCAGAGCCACGCGACGACATCGAAACCAGTGATGTCCGTGATGTCGTCTCGGTCGAGACGCTGCTTCTTGTAGATGGTCTTCGGGCTGGTCTCACGCTTGGCTACCGCGAAGAACTGCTCCTTCTTCATCGATGCCTTGATGTAACCCTTGGCGCGAGCGGTCTCATACGTCAGGTCAGCCGAGATCGACCTGATCTTCGACCACGGGATCTTGCGAGTGGCGTTCAGAACGCCCTCGACCCATTCCATCCGCCGCGTGATGAACTGCGGCGTGTCGTCGATGACCTTGGCATCGGGGAACAACACCTCGATGTTGTCGATGCCATAAGTTCCTGCGTGCTGCAAGAAGGCTTCGTGAAAGGAACCCAGCTTCTTGGCGTCGGCGATCAAATCATTGTGCAGGGTCTCAATCTGAGCGTGAGTCAGAGTTCCGCCGCGCTCCAGCTGCGCAACGCCCCCGCCACCGTTCTGCTGATTGTTGTTCTCGAAGACGTTGCGCGTCATCGTGCCATCCTTATCGCTGTGCTTGAGCGATGAATCCTTGTCGCCGGATTCATCCTTATTGTCTTCGTCGGACTTCTTGTCGTCTTCACCCTTGGCGTGCTTGTCATCGGCCGAGTGAGTGGCAGCAACATCCGCCTTGTCTTCGGCGGTATCCGCGGGACCAGGTTCGTCCTCAAGAGCCTGCTTGATCATGAACTCGAACAATTCTTGCTGTTCAGGATTAAGCGTGTTGAAGACATCCTGATACGTCTTGGTGTCGGTAGCTGCAGTAGCCGTAGCGGCATGTCCAAGATCCAGCCCGGCATCATAGCCGGGGTAGATGACGCCTTCATCGGCCAGATCTTCGTAATCGCCATCGCCATGCGACACCCGAACGAAATCAATCTTGGCGCCAGGATTGGCGCCCTTCATGACCACGCTGACCTCGATCAGTTCTCCGTGAAGAACGACCTTATTCTTTTCGATGAGCTGATTGGCGTAGATCGACAGACAATCGACATCGCCGTGCTCGACAAGAGCCTTGGTGTGTTTGCCCGCAGATGTGTCGTTGAAGAAACACGACGCGTACATACCATCTTCGCGGTGCTGTAGAGTCGCGTATCCCAGAACATTTTCTGGATTATTGTGAACATGATGCCAGACGAGCGGAATCTGCTTCCCGTCCATGTGCTTGAAAGCTTCGGGCGTGATCGTTCGCCCGTCCGAGCACTTGAGACCGAACTTCGTTGCGTACCCGCCACAATCGGGTTCCACCAAAGTCGAAGTCACTACGGTCTCCTTTCTTCATCTCGTGTCGAGCGACTAGCGCTCAGGACGGTGGCGCCAACGCTTGTTGCTTTTGCAGCGGAAGACGCTGCGAAGTTGCGCGAATTGGTTGATTCGGTTGCTGCAACTGCGGAGGCGTCGGCGAAGGAGTAAGCCCGAGTTTGTCATTGGGCATGTTGCTATTACGAAGTTGATCGGCCTTGGGGTCCTTCTTTGGAGCCAAACCAACGATTTGGCGGATTTCATTCGACGACGCGATCTCGTTTCGAGTGAACTTATCGGCAAGATCAGCCAAGTTCTCAATCGGAACCAACGAAAGGAGATCGTGGAAATACATAATGCTCTGACCTTGAGTTCGGCCAGTCTTTGTGAGGAACGATCGCTTCATCGCCTCGACGATGGCATCGAGAATGGGTTTCTGTGTTCGGTTGTAGTAGTTCCGCATCGTCTTCTCATCTGCGGTTCCATCCATAACCTCTTTGGTGATACCCAGCTGACTGTAAAGAAGCTGTTCCAAATACTCGACCTGAGCCATCAGATTGTTCTCCGACGGACGGTTGAGTTGAGTGATCTTCTCTGTGCCATCAGCGTAAGCGATTCCGTACTGGCTGCCTTTGAGCTGAAACTCAATATCTTGCCGTCGCTGTTCAGCTTGTTGGCGTTTCGCTTCAGATCTGATTGTGTAAGGAAGTTGGATAATCAAATCCAATTTTCCCGATGCCGATTGTTCATTGACGGCATCCAATTTATGCAGCGTTCGAATCAATCGCTGTAGCGTCGAATTTTGTTCATTCATGACCGCATACAGCGGATTTTCGATGATCGCCGTATTACGTTTCGATACCGTGACTTCTTCGCGTAGTCCAGTATCTTGGTTATACAATGATACGGTGATTCGTGTGGGATACCATCGAATAATTCGCCCAACCCGCATTGTCAGAATATCATAACTTCCCGACAAGTTGGGATTAATCGTTGTATCCACGGGAACAATGGCGATGACGCCTTCGTCGAACAGAGACAAAACCATGTCTCGACGAAAATGCTGAGCTGCTTGATCGATGTTCGCTTCCAGCGTCAAACATGAATTCAATCCGCTATCGATATCAGAACTATAACGGCCTTGATCATCCAATTTGACGTGTTTCATGACAACACTAGCAACATCGATCGCCATTCGAGTGAGAATTGACGACAGAATCGTTTTCTCAGCACTGAACCTGAGATATTGCCTGTCCGGTCGAGTACCGTAGGAGGCCACCACAGATTCGAACGGCTCACGCTGATCCAAAGTTGTAAATACGTTCCACGCGTGCGCCAGCCGACTCATTAAACTCATACGTTACCTCCTCCCGTCACTCGAACGCCTCCTTGTTGAGTTTGTAAGCAACGTAAGCGTCCATCAGGGCCGCCACGTTGTCGATCTTTTCTTCCGTACGCTTCTTCCAAAGCTTTCGGTTGCCGTTAGTATCTTCGAGAGTGATTGCGTTGCCCATAGTGAACGACATGAGTTCTTCATCAAAAATGAGGAGTCGCTGTTCGCTCAGTTTCTTCAATTCACCCAACGGAACGGATTCGGTTCGAGCACCTTGAATGACTTTCTCGATACCATACGGACCATTGTCTTGTTCGTACCGCGTTACAAACTCTTTCGAGTTGTATGGGTCGAATCCCAAGCATCGCAGGTCGTATCGCATAATTCGGGCATGTTGATCGAGATCATCATACACGTCATTCATGTCGAGGACGGTTCCCTCGAACACATGAAGGCTTCCCTCTTGCCGAAACGTTTCGTATTTGTATCGAAGAGCTCCGGGCAATTTCATTAACGTATGCGACGAGATATAACTACGCGTTTTGATGCCAAATTCCCCGCGCGCGAGCGGGAACAGGAATGTGAAAGCACAGAAGTCGTCGCCTTGCGACAAGTCCGCGCCCAACGAGCAAGGAAGATCCCAGAATTCATGACGAGGATGCGGAAGCGTTTCTTCGTATGTGAAGAAGTATGTGTATCCCTCCATAGGAATACCAAACCTCTTCGCCAAGATATCGTTTCTCGCTGCTGGTGCTTTTTCGGCGCGTTCGACATCCAGCTGATATGTTTCGTATGTGACAGTTCTGCCGATGTTGGGTTGTGCCTTAACCCACATATCAGGGTTGGCGACTTCTTGAAGTTCATCAAGTTTGTAATGCCAGATCGAAATATGAGGTGCTGAGTACTCACCCTTGAGGATCTCCGCCAACTCCATTTTGATTGTGTCGCCGGAGCCGTTTCTGACCGTGCCTTCTGAACTGATGGCGATAATCAGATAATCGTCAAGCTTGGAGGCGCCTTGCTCGAGAGCACCGATCACATCTTCGCGAATATCGCCAGACAACCATTCGTCAATGGTAGAGATTTTCGGACGTAGACCCTGAAGCTTCGCAATGGACATCGGACGGATCTCGAGCAAAGATCCAGTCAAAAAGTTTTCGATGCCTTTCTTCGTTGCAGCCAGTTTCTGCCGCAACATGCGATTTCCTGTAGTGTTCTGCATCGAGCCATTCGTCAGGAACTTGAAGAGTGGGCCCTTTGCGCGAGTAATAGCCGTTCGAAATGGCGCCATCACCTCCTCTGCCTGTTTCATGGTCGGCGCAGTCGTGATTTGGTGGGTAGTTGTCACGTCAACATTCAGAAAAAAAGCCTGAAAACATTGGGCGTACATGGATTTGGCGGCACCACGTGCAACGATCAAGTACTGTTTAGTCGTGAGTCGTTTCTTGATTGTTCGCGTGACGTAATGACCACCCGATCCATCTTCGCCAGGTTCCCAGATAGATCGATCGACGTAATAATACCAACCGAGAATTTGTTCTGCCCACAATTTGAATGTCGGCAAGAGATGAAGATCTGTGCCGTCAGTAAGAGTCAGTTCTGCTTCGCAGTATTTGATGAAACCATCGATGGCGCACGAGTCGTACCAGAAAGCAGGATTCGCGATAAGCGCGTCGATTCGGTTCATCTCCGCGGAGATCTCACGGTTGACGGGAATTTCGCCCCGGAGGACTTGTTCCCGAAACAATCCGTAATAGTGCGGCGTCGCCGTATTCGACAGAGCCATCGTTCACCCCCTTTCCAATACTAAAAGTCGATACTGAAAATCGCCCGTTGATCGCCCCAACATGCCGCAACTTTATTGAAATAGAGCGTGCTGGGAATCTCATTGTTCATTGCTGTCGGGTTAGTCGGACCAATGGACGCATGTGGCAAGAAATTTTTGAATTCGGATTTATTCCATTTCTCAACGAAACTTCGAGCCACAAGAAGTTGAGGTGTTGGATGAAAAACCAACGCATCAACGATGGGATTATCCAAAGTACCTTGGCCGAGCTGCTGAATACCGACGACAGGTAGCGAGAATGCTCCAGTTATTCTGCCAGCAGAAATTGCGTCTTTGATCAAAGCGTTGAAATCACCGATGGGTTGCTCATCGATCATTCCGCCAAATACCAATGTCATGTGCGGGAAATCCTGCCTGCACCATGACCCATCAGATGGAAGAAACGCAATCATTATGCCATTGCTCACGCAGCACCGCCAATCGCAACCTTCTTGGCGATGGTGGTGGCAACCTTCTTACCGATGGCCACCTGAACTTCGCGCTTGCCGACCTCCAACAGCGTGGAGGAAATCCAGCGCTTGACGGGATGTTGTTCGTTCACAGCAAGTCGCTTGAATTGCTGTTCGAGATTCATGCGGTTGATCGCCGTCTGAAGCTCGGCATTGGTCAGAGCTCGCGGCTTGCTTCGTTTCGCTCGAGCTCGCAAATCGAGCGCCTTTTGAGCGTCAGCCGAAGGACCTTCTTTGGCTCCCTTGCGGACGCCCCACTTCATCCCCTTCACGCCATGGTGAGTGAGGAAGTCTTCGACATATGACACAGCAACCTCCTCTCCATTTTGACGTGAACTTTCTAGAGCCTTGTCCATTCGCATTCATCATCGTCAGGGATTGGGGGAGGCGGATTAGGATTAACCCAAGCCACGCCTTCTCTCCGAACATTGATGCGCCATTCGAGTTCCTTGATCTGCGACTCAAGCCCACTGATCGTGTATCGAGTCGTCGGTGGATCGAAGAGCAGTTTAAGTCGAAGGAACATGTAGCTTTTGACGTTGTTAAGCCGAGGATCGTCCCCGAGGAAGGCGGACCATGTCGCAACATTATCCTCGATTGCGAATCCCGGATCAAGTCCGACACCTAATTGATTTAAATCACTCAGAACGGAATTGATGTGCATGATGATATCAGCATCGAATGCCGTGTAATCAGGAGCAAGACCCAAGACTTTCTTAATGCTGTCAAGGATGCTGTCTGTCATTGTTCACCTCCCTCGGAGACTATCCGTTCACAAAATGTCCTCAGGCGGTCTTCGCAGTGATGTCAACCCCGAGAACACGAATGTCTTCGAAGTCCTGCACGACCTTGGGATCGCCGCCCTTCTGACCGATCCACCACTGGAGACCCTCGAGCTCCGTCGTGTCGGCCACGTGACGACGGGTCAGACCATTGCCAACCCAAATGTCCGGGGTGCCCTTTGCCTGGGCAAGAATAAGATTCTGCACTTCGTCGTCCCCTACTGTTGCACTGGTGTTACTTCTTCCGGTGAACTGACCGTAAGCCTGCTGAGCAACCTGAATCAACTGTGGCCACACCGAATCCATGTACGGACCCGGGCACTCGGTTGAGTACCAATGATGATGCGGCACCAGGTTACTGTTGTCCGGTCGAGTTCCAATAACGTGAGCGAAAAGCCAACCCGCAAGGCGGGCAGCTTCGCGCCATGTGGTTTCCGCGACTGGCCAAATACCGCCAGCCGTGGTGTTCGACATTTCGATTGAGATGGACTCTTCGTTCCCGACAGTATTGCCGCAAGCCCATGCGTATTCATCGACCTTGACGTACTGAGCCACGGCGCCGAAACGGTCGACGTCGAAATGCGCCGATGCCGGACGAGTCTGCCAAGTGGCTAGTACTTCTTCGTGACTGAGCACTCCACCGTTGTGGTGGATGGTCACCATCAACTTCCGATATGAATCATGGTTGACATGTCCGGTCGCGTTCAAGCCAGCGATCAAATCCTTGACGGGCTTGTCGTATCCGATTGTCGTCATTTAGACCTTCTGGAGCTCGTTCATGACATGAGTGATCGTGGGGATGGTGAAACCGGCGGCAGAAAGTCGCTGACGAAGACCCTTTTCGCTACCCCACTCGCCGTTCTTCACTCGCTGCGGCAAATTGATGTGGCTTACCTCGTAAGCGGTAGGAGCACCACCAGCGAGACGCTTGTTCACAAGCGTAAATACCGCGGTCACATCGTGACCGGCGTCTTCGAGGTTGACGCGAGCAATTTCATGCTCACCCCATAGACCACCAAGGACTTCGTGAGCAAGCTGCTCGTTCGACTTACCGTCAGACGGCGGAGTGGTGTCGGGCGCCGGGGTCGGCTGCGCAGGCGCAGGCGACTCGGGGGTCGAGTCCGGAGTCGTCTGGGGGTTCTCCGGTGCAGGGTTGGTCTGCGGCTCGTTCT
>JGI24737J22298_10000321_pt1 | contig 16053 bp, 12 predicted proteins | sample KBSCornC3_FD_22298 | JGI IMG/M metagenome (IMG submission 22298) | reverse complement strand
AAATATATAAACGGAAGGATCACACCCTGCACATGTTCAACAAAAGTGAACTTTCCGTACGATTTTAAAAAATCAACAATCAAGCCCAGCGCTATCAAAAAGTTTAAGCCGGGTATCAACAGCATAATAAACCACCACGCCGGCCTACCGGTTAACTTAATAATGATAAAAAAGTTATAGAGCGGCACAATGCCTTCCCATCCCGGTCTTCCTGCTTTCTCAAACAGTTTCCATAAACCTGCAAATGGCAGTACTATAAAAAGAACAAATGCTATTATTAATCCTATTCCGTTCACTTTGGTGTTTTTATATTTTCAATTAATGTATGCCCCTGAACAACCGGTTCCACCTTATTTTATTAAAGAAGCTGGCTGTACTGTCAATACTCATCCAGGTAAATAAAGCTTTGCCTACTACGTGATCTTCCGGAACAAAGCCCCAAAAGCGTGAATCTTCCGAATTGTGGCGGTTATCGCCCATCATCCAGTAATAGTTAAGCTTAAAGGTATAAGTATCGGCTTTTTTTCCGTTAATCATGATATCCTTACCCACAACATTTACTTTGTTGTTTTCATAAATCTCAATAGCGCGGCCATAAACCGGGAAAGTCAGGCTATCCAGTTTAACTGTCCAGCCTTTTTTAGGGATAATGATTGGGCCGTAGTTGTCAACATTCCATTTAAAATCAGGAAAATTAGGTGTGATCTTATAACGCGGGTACTTGGCAGGGTAAACCGGGTTCAGCGGGTCACTGGTACCCTTAAGCGTTACCGCAGGCACAATTGATTTTACATTTGAATAAGTTTTCAAAGTAGCTGCCGATTCTTTCCCCATCATCATTTCATAACGGTTGCCGGTATTGCCCCTGATATCTATCTTAAGTTCATTCAAAATAGCCGGGTTAAATTCCTGCCCATTGGTTTCTACAAAATAACCTTCCTTCCCTCTTTCCGGATTTGGAGCGGCCTTACCATTAATATTCACTTGTGCATTAACAACACTTAATGTATCTCCGGGGGTACCCTGGCAGCGTTTGATAATGTTTTCGCGCTTATCCACCGGCCTGAAATAAGGAGAATCGGCCTCTATCGGCGCGTTAAAAACCACGATGTCCTGCTTTTTTATATCACTTAAACCCGGCAAGCGATAATAAGGCAATTTTACCCCTCCCCAATAGGCCTGAGTCCCCCAGGGAGTAGTATGGTGCATAAACGGAAACGAAACAGGCGTTATAGGCATCCTTGCGCCATAGTTAACCTTGCTTACAAACAGGTAGTCGCCAATTAAAAGTGAGTTTTCCATCGAGCCGCTGGGGATAACGTAGGCCTCGATAAACAGCGTACGGATGAGGGTAGCTGCTATTACTGCAAATATGATAGCATCGCCCCATTCACGAAGCGCGCTTTTTTTCTTTTTTACTTTAGTTGAATCTTTCTTTTTCCAGAATTTCCAGTTCATATGATGTATCGAATGTGCAAATTTCAGATGTGCAAATGTGCAGATTTTTTAATGTTTATATTTTATGTATAAGATATATGTTACACGTTATATGTTACGCTCTCTCATATTAATTATAGATTCCTATTATTAGGGCACAAATTGATAATTATTTAATCTCTGCACATCCGGCATCTGCATATCTTCCCATTCATCTGCACATCTAAAATCTGCACATCTGCATATCTCTCTAATTAATCCTCCTAAATACCCTGTCCCATCTTATTTTACAAAATGAAGGCGAATTGGCATCCCAGCTCATCCATACCAATACGGCTTTACCTACAATATGATCTTCGGGCACAAAGCCCCAAAAACGCGAATCTTCGGAGTTGTGGCGGTTATCGCCCATCATCCAATAATAATCCATTTTAAAGGTATAACTATCGGCCTTGATCCCATTAATAAAAACTGCGTTCCCTTTAACCTGCATCTTATTATTTTCATACACCTCAATGGCCCGGCGGTAAAAAGGCATGGTCATGCTATCCAGCTTTACCGTCCAGCCTCTTCGCGGAATAATAATTGGCCCCAGGTTATCCTCGTTCCACCTAAAGCGCGGATCATGCGGAAAAACCTCATGATCGTACACCCCTCTTAACTTAATATCAGGCTTCACCGCCTTGATATAGGGATATGTTTTTAGCTTCTCGGCTGATTGTGCAGTCATATTCGCTGTAAAATCAACCCCGGTAAACTGTTGAATATCCGACAGATGAAGGTTATATCGCATATGGGGGCCAAACCCTCCTCCCGAACCATTGGTACGTACCCGGTATTCCATTTCTCCGTTAGGCGGGGCGGCTATTAAACGGTTATTTACGTATACCTGGCCGTACTCCAGCTTTATGGTGTCGCCAGGCGTGCCCTGGCACCGTTTGATATAATTTTCCTGCTTATCTACAGGACGGTAAAACGGCGAATCGGCATCCATTGGATAGTTAAATACTACTGCATCACCCTTTTTCACTTCGCTGAAACCCGGCAGCCGATAGTAGGGCAGCTTAATACCATCCCAATAGGCTTTAGTACCGGTGAGCGGCATAGTGTGGTGTGCAAATGGAAATGCTATGGGGGTCATAGGCAGGCGTGCACCGTAATTGATCTTGCTCACAAATAAAAAGTCGCCTACCATTAGTGAGCTCTCCATAGATGACGAAGGAATGGTGAAAGCCTCGAGGAAAAGCCCGCGGATAACCGTCGCCGCTATTACAGCGAAAAGGATAGCTTCCGTCCATTCTCGCACAGGTGATTTATCAAGATCATGGTATTTTTCCCTGAAATCGTCACTTGCCGACGGGCCAACATACCGGGTGTTTTTATCAAAACCCCATTTGGGGATAAAAATAAATGGCAACAGCACCGACATGGTGATTTGCCCTATGCCCACCTTTCCAAACGATTTAATAAAATCAACGAGGATGCCGATGCTTATAATAAAGTTTACGCCCGGTATTAAAAGCAACAAAAGGAGCCACAACGGCCGTTGGCTCAACTTAAGCATAATGTAAAGATGGTAAACCGGGATCAGTGCTTCCCACCCCCGGCGACCGGCTTTTTCAAAAAGTTTCCAGTATCCGGCCAGTATTAAAATCAATAGCGGGCCTGTAATGATATAAAACCCTATATAGCCCGCTATTGCCATTTATATTAAAAAGCTATTAGCTGTTAAAATCAAACATGGCTTCAACAGAGTAAAAACCCTTTTTATCGTGCAGCCACTCGGCAGCCAGTACAGCTCCCAAAGCAAACCCATTGCGGTTATGGGCGGTATGCTTAAATTCGATGCTATCCACTTCCGAATCATAAATAACAGTGTGTGTGCCCGGTACACTGTCAATCCTTAATGATTCTATAAGCAATTGGTTAGGAGCAACATTCGCATCGTCATCGCTGTCGTCGGTAGTTAACACATTAATCCACTCATTTTTGGTATCGGTGTTGTTAATGATGCCTTCGGCGATGGTTATTGCCGTACCGCTTGGCGAATCCATTTTTTGGGTATGGTGGATCTCTTCAACCTGTACTTCGTAATAAGGGTACTTGTTCATGACTTTAGCCAACAGCTTATTCACGTAAAAAAACACGTTAACGCCAACGCTAAAGTTTGAAGCCCACAATAATGATTTATTCCCCTCAATACATTGCTGTTTTACTTCCGGTAATTTCTCGTACCAGCCTGTAGTACCAATAACAACAGGCACATTGGCATTAAAGCAATGCTCGATATTTGATAATACGGATGCCGGGGTAGTAAATTCAATTACCACATCTGCTTTTTGCAGGTTTTCGGTTGTAAGGTCATGAAGGGTTTCATGATCAATGGTAAGTACAATTTCATGCTTGCGGCTAAGGGCTATCTTTTCGATGATTTTGCCCATTTTTCCGTAGCCAAGTAACGCTATCTTCATTTCAGGTATAGTGGTTTTCCTTATTAAAACGTAAAGGTAACTTTTATACCCGGAATATAAGCATTATTAGCGCCCTGCGCATAAACCGGCTGATTAATTATACCCGGAGCTACTTTGAACGACAAATTATTATCCACCGTGTATGAGTGGATGAACTTGGCATCGATATAAGCATCAATAGCCTGGATACCCCATACAGCTAAAAAGCCCAGTATGCTCAAATCACGGTTACGCCTTGAATTTTCACGGGCATCGCTCAGGTTGGCATCGGGCACATCTTTATAAAGGTTATATTCTGTATAATAAGGGTCGCCGGGATTAGGAGGAGTACCCTGGCGGTATCTTGATAATGTTAAATATTCCTTGTAATAATGCTGGTTATATATAATGGCCGAGGTTAGCAAACCTAAACCTCCGTAAATTAACGGCACTTTCCACCATCTGTGGTTGTACACCTGTCCCCAGCCCGGTATCATCAAAGAATGTATTACCGCTTTATGCGGAATATGGGTACTATCGGGATGATAGATCTTTTCTTTGGCGGGATCAATTTTTGGGGCAAATGAGCCCGACGGGGTTTTAACAGGATGCTTTACTTTCAGCGTATCACTTTTTTTACTCCCCGTACTATCAACTACCTGAGCCTGTGCAGCAGAAATAAAAAAAGCGGATACAACTAAAAAAAACAGGAATTTATACATTTTTTAAATTAACAATTACCAATCAAGCATTTCAAGGATGCGGCCAAGGTCATCTTCCGAAAGGAAAGGGATCTCGATAACACCGCTTCCGCGGCTGCCAACTTTTAGCTTTACCCTTGTACTAAATTTTGAAGCCAGGTCATCCTGGATCTTTTGCAACTGATATGATACCGGCTCGGGCTGTTTGCCTTCCTTTTTTACCGGCGACTTTTGCATCTCTCTTACCAGTTCTTCAACCTTACGAACGGATAAACCTTCCTTTATAATATGCTGATGTATAAATAATTGTTTGGCAGGATCGGTTAGCGTTAAAATAGCTTTGGCATGCCCCATTGAAAGCTCGCCATCACGAATAGAAGCCTGGATAACCGGCGGCAACCTTAACAGGCGAAGGTAGTTGGTTACTGTTGAGCGGTTTTTGCTCACCCTGTCGCCCAGTTCTTCCTGCTTCAGGTTACATTCCTCAATCATGCGCTGAAAACTCAGGGCAACCTCAATAGCATTCAGGTTTTCGCGCTGAATGTTTTCAATAAGTGCCATTTCCAGCATTTGCTGATCATTGGCGGTGCGTACATAAGCCGGGATCTGGGTTAGGCCGGCCAGCTTTGACGCCCGAAAACGACGCTCGCCTGATATCAGCTGATATTTATGTGCCCCAATTTTCCTAAGCGTTATCGGCTGAATTAAACCCTGCAGTTTGATCGACTCTGAAAGCTCGGCCAGTGCCTGCTCATCAAAATCGGCACGTGGCTGAAACGGGTTAACCTCAATTTCGGCCAGTTTTATTTCATTAACCGAGCCAAGGTCATTTACCTCGGCCGGGCTTGCTGTTTCCCTGTTTCTGTTTTGGTATGGTTGTACGTTAGGCGTGTCGTTTAATAGCGCACTCAGTCCCTTGCCCAGGGCATTTCTCTTTTCACCACTCATTTACTATACTGTTGCTGTAGCTGTTGCCTGTTCACCCTTAACCAACCCGTTTTTTTCCAGAATTTCGCGGGCAAGGTTTAAATAATTTATTGCACCCTTACAGGTAGCATCATGCATAATTACCGATACGCCAAAGCTCGGGGCCTCGCTTAAACGGGTATTACGCTGTATAATGGTATCAAAAACCATATCTTCAAAATGGGTCCTAACTTCGTCAACCACCTGGTTGCTCAGGCGTAAACGCACATCGTACATGGTTAACAGGATCCCTTCAATCTCCAGTTGCGGGTTAAGGCGCGATTGAACTATTTTAATGGTATTTAACAATTTGCCCAAACCTTCCAATGCGAAATACTCGCACTGTACCGGTACAATTACCGAATCGGCAGCGGTTAAAGCGTTAATGGTGATCAAACCTAATGACGGCGAACAATCGATAATAATAAAATCATATTCATCCCTCACTTTTTCAAATACCTGTTTCATTTTAAACTCGCGGCCGGTTAAATTGATCATTTCAATTTCAGCACCTACCAGGTCAATATGTGCGGGTAATAAATCAAGATTAGGAGTTTCAGTTTTCTGAATGGCCTCATGAGGATCAACCTCATTGATGATACATTCATAGATACTGTTTTTTATATTGCGAGGATCGAAACCAATACCCGAAGTTGAATTAGCCTGCGGGTCGGCGTCAACCAACAAGGTTTTATAATCTAATACAGCTAAACTTGCAGCCAGATTTATAGATGATGTAGTTTTCCCTACGCCGCCTTTCTGGTTGGCTAAAGCAATAATTTTACTCATTCTATAGTTTAAAAAAATTTATAGTTCTGTGATTTATAACAACGTTAAATAGAAACAGAAATTTCTACTTTCGTAAAGTTTTTATCCGGTGATAAAGATACGGAATTAAATAATGTAGAATTCCACAGCTTTTGCCTATTTACAAACAATATTGATCAATTAGTTAACTATCAATGCGGCAACTAATAAATATTATTACTTAATCATATTTATTACTAAAGTATTCATTAACAAAATATTACAAATTATTCAACAACGATATTACTAATTTGATCAGTCAGAAATTTACTAATAATAAATGATAACCATAATATCGTCAACCAACAGGCCAGGAAGCTCAACGCTCAAACTTGCTAACGTTTACCAGCAAAAACTGCAGGAAAAGGGTGTTGAAGCAGGCATCTTATCACTTGCTCAACTGCCTCCAAATGTTATTGAAACCGACCTCTACAACAAACGCAGCGCCGCATTTGAGCCTATCCAGCAAATAGTTACCAATACGGATAAATTCATATTCCTTATCCCCGAATATAACGGCAGCTTCCCGGGTGTACTTAAAGTTTTCATTGATGCCTGTAGTTTCCCCGAAAGCTTTTATGATAAAAAAGCGGCGTTGGTAGGCCTGTCATCGGGCAAGTACGGCAATATCCGCGGTGTTGATCATTTTACCGGCGTTTGTCACTACCTGCACCTGAACATTATGGCGCTTAAACTGCACATAGCCGCCATTCACAAAGAATTTGATGTAGAAGGGCACCTGTTTAAGCCCGATACCATAAAGTTTGTAAACGAGCAGATAGAAAAGATCATTAAGTTTTGATTTTGGTTTTGGTTTGAGGTTACCCGTTGGATTGATTTCAGGCACAAATCAATTTATTTGCTTTAGGCTTTGCGCACTCTGCTTTTAGCTTTATATAATCAGCGCACTATAAGCACCCAGCCCGATAATAGCGGCGCCCCACTTTTAAGATCAATCACATAGTAGTAAGTCCCGGGTGGTAAAGCATATCCTTTATAAGCGCCGCTCCACGGTTTATTATAACCTGTAGAGGCATATACTTTTTGCCCGTTTCGGTTAAAAACATTCAGTGAACATTGCGGATAGGTTGATAAAGCCTCAATATCCCAGTTATCATTTAAACCATCTCCATTGGGCGAAAACGTTGATGGAATAACGATCTTTTTATAAACCCGCACAAAAACTGAGGCATTAACATATCCGCAACCAATACCTGATGAGGCTTTCAGGGTATAAGTAACATCATCGGTAGGGCTGGCAACAGGATTCAGTTTGGTAGGATCGTCGAGTCCATCCGCGGGGCTCCATAAGTACATATCTGCATATTTTGCCCCGGCATCCAGTACTACCGATTGCCCTTCAAAAATCTTTTTCTGCGGACTTATACTTGCTTCGGGAGTGGGCATAACTGTTACAGTTACTGTTTGGGTTGCAGTACAATCCCCATTGCTTGTTACTGTTACTGTATAAGTGGTTGTTTCGGTTGGCATGGCAGTAGGGTTTGCCGCAGTTGGATCAGACAATCCTGTAACCGGCGACCAGCTATAGCTTTTGGCATTGGGCGTAGTTTCATTGAGAATGATTAGGTCGCCCTTACAAATTGGAGCTGGGGTGAGAACAGGTATAACGGGTTTTAAGTTAACAATTACTGTAACTTTATCTGATAAAGTAGGACAATCACCAGCCGAGAACACAGTAACCTGATAATCGCCATTAGCAGCAACAGTGGCATTGTCAATTACCAGAGGATTTTGAGCTTTATTATTATCGGTAACGCCTGGCCCGGTCCATTCATACCTGATTGCCCCCGGCGTTGCCGTAAGCATAAGCGCATCCCCCTCGCACACCGGCGCAGCGGTTATAACAGGTTTGTCCAGGTAATCGTTAACCGTTACAGTCCGCACATCCGAATAAACACGGCAAGTTGACGAATTAATATTATCCCCCTCGGCAGCAGCCATCCTATACTGATAAATGCCCACCGGTTTATCTGAACCAAATTGAAATGAATAGCTGAGATTGGTCGCTCCGGGTATATTTGTCCACGTAACACCGCCGTCTGTGCTGTTTTGCCATTGAACCTTAGGATTGCTATACCCGTTATCCAGATCGGCGATAAGGTTATAATTTTGAACCTGGCCTTTACAGGTATTTTTTGGCTGGGTGTCGTCAACCGTTGTAAATCCTATCTTAATGGTGGGCCCGCAAGCCCTAAATTCAATATCATCAAGCAATAAGTCATTTCCATAGCCCCCCGGACCATTATTTCTAATTTCCAATACAATTTTTGTAACACCTGCACCTGTTGAAAATGGCACACTATATTTAACCCATTCCGGATTTGCGGTAGGTTGTATGGTGTTTGTATCATACTCCGCTAAAACTGTTCCGTCGGTTTTTTTTATGGTAAACAATAAATCAGGCTGCACGGTATTTGCATTACTTGATGAAAGCTTGAACAAATTAAGTACATATGCCGAGAATTCATAGGTTGTATTTTCGCAAAGGTTAAGATCTTTTGTTTCGGTAAAGAAAATGCTTGGCGCGTATGACGCGTTTACGAGCATCATGTATCCGCCGGCGTTGCCTGTATGGTCATGATTTACCGTATGCCAGGTATCATGACAGCCGGTTTGGCTGCTTACAATGGAATATTGACCGTCGTTGGCGCAGTCTGGAACGTAGGTCATGCTCGTAATGTCCGACGATAAAGGGCCTCCAATAGTATTAACTCCCGATCCGAAATCAAGTTTTACTACCGGGTCGCCATAACTGCCATTACAAACAGCCGTTTTCACTCTAACTTTTGGAAAAGTAAAAGCAAACAAGATCAACAGAAATAATTTAATGAAATTAAAAGGCATTAACCGGTTGAAGAATATAAACATCGAACCATCAAAAATATATTTTTTTGGTTATCCCAGCGTATAAAAGCAATTAAACCACGAATATATTACTCACTGCAAAACAACCACTTATCGTGAACAGTCGTTATCTCCCAAAAGTTAACTATTAGTATACAAAAGCCTGCTAATATGAAAAACAAGCTAATCATATTTCTTTGTGTTGCAGGTGTCATGTTTATGGCTGCAAGCACAAAAAAGCCTGCTACGCCTGGCTCCAGTTGCGCGCTGGTTAAGGACTGTTTTTTATTCTCCCTTCAGGTGGTTAAGAGTCTCTATTCTTTCTTATAATCCTTATGTACAATCAAGAAACTCGCACGCTCTTCCTTATGAAAAGGAATATTCCAATTACCCTGGTAGGTAATTTTTGTAGGTAGCGGTTCGCCCTGGAAATTATTAAGCTCGATGTCCATCTGCACATTAAAATCAAAGAACATGTTGCTGAATTTCATATCGATATAGCGGCCAAGGATCTGAAAGGTACGCTCATCAAAAATGGTGGTCATTTCCTTGATCATGGTATCGCTGTCGGATGTGCTCGGCTTGCATCTCACCTTAAAGCGGTAAACAGGAATGGTGTCGAGGTATTTACCACGCGCAAATTCATAATAGTAATACTGGCGCATATCATCACTAAAAATTTCTGTTTTGCTGCTGATGAAAGGGATCCCACTTACTTTGCGGCCCGGCGTAAAGATTAAGGTTTTGAGTTTGCTTTTGTACGATTCATTTTTACCTCCCGATCCCGGCAGGGCATCCCCCTTGGTAAAATCGGAATTATACGCGTTCATGAAAATAAAATCGAACATCTCAACCGTGTACAGTTGGTACTTGCCGTTTTTTTTGTAAACGTCACCGCTGTCCTTTTTAGCAACGTATTCTATTTTATGTTTACCGGCTTCATTGCTGTGGAGTATTTTACGGTAGATCCGCCCGTTTACCCGGTTCTTGCTGTCGTAAGTAAAAATTCGGTTTTCGGCAGTAAAGCCAAAGCTTTTCATATTCCGGAAGGCCTTATAAAAGCCTGTATCGGCCAATACCGCATCAATAAAATCCTGCACATTAAGTTTATGTGAGCGGATATCAACCAACGAATCGATAACAATAGTACGGATAGTATCCGGGTTAAAGCGATTGATTTGCTGGGCTTTTGTTAGCAGGCTGGCAGTAGTAAGGATAAGGATCAGGAGTAGTTTTTTCATTGATTGCTTTTTACAGCATGTCATTGCGAGCGTAGCGCGGCAATCGCATACAATACAGAGCGGATCTGCAGAGTTCGCGATTGCTTCGTACCTCGCAATGACATGTTTTTAGTTGCCGAGTTGTTTCACCGCCAAATAAGCCATCAAACCGGTACTTATTTTAAATGCATCTTCTTCCACATCAAAAGTAGGTGTGTGCACAGATGAAGTTATTCCCCGGGCTTCGTTACGGGTACCAAGGCGATAGAAACAGCTGCTGGCAGCCTGCGAGTAATAAGCAAAATCTTCGGCAGCCATCCAGATATCCAAGTCGAGCACGTTTTCTTTCCCCAGGTAAGCTTCGGCATGGCTACGGGTGGCATGGGTTAATTTTTCTTCGTTAATTAGGAATGGATAACCACGCATGATATTAAAATCGCAGCTTCCGCCCATGCTTTCGGCAATGCCTTCGGCCATTTTTTTCATGCGTTTGTGAGCTTCCTCGCGCCATTTCTCATCCATGGTGCGAAAAGTACCTTCCAGGTAAACCTCGTTAGGGATCACGTTGGTAGCCCCATTGGCTATAACCTTACCAAATGATAATACCGACGGACTTTTAGGATCGGCAAAACGGCTCACCACCTGTTGTAGCGCGGTTAATATATGTGCAGTGATGATAACCGGATCGATATTTTGCTGCGGCTGAGCACCGTGACCGCCTTTACCTTTAACAGTAACATAAAGTTCATCAGTTGAGGCCATATATTTACCTGCACGGAAACCAACTTTACCGGCATCAATCAAAGGCATTACATGCTGGCCCAATACGGCAGCCGGTTTGGGGTTTTCCAAAACGCCTTCTTTAATCATGAGGCTTGCACCGCCGGGAAGTTTTTCTTCGGCCGGCTGAAAGATCAGTTTAACGGTGCCCGCAAACTGACTTTTCAATTCGGTTAATATTTTAGCTGTACCTAATAATGATGAGGTATGCGCATCATGGCCGCAGGCATGCATCACGCCCGGGTTTTGCGATTTATACGGAACATCATTGGCTTCCAATATCGGAAGCGCATCCATATCGGCACGCAAGGCAACCACATTGCCGGCGTCAGACGGTTTTTCGCCTTTAATGAGGGCTACCAAACCTGTATCGGCCATCTTATGGTATTCCAGGCCAAGCTCTTCAAGCTTGTTGGCTACAAAAACCGAGGTTTGCAATTCATGAAATGAAAGCTCCGGGTTAGCATGCAGGTGGCGGCGATTGGCCACTACCTCATTGAATATTTTTGCGGATAATTCCTGTATTTGCTCTTTAATCATTATTAGGATCCGTTTTAGGAAGATTTATTTTTTCGGAAATGATGAATATGCTCGAAAACGACGAGCGCAGTTCCTGTACCAGTTTTTCAGCTTCGAGACGTGTACGAAAATCGCCTGCTTTCACTTTAAAGTTGGGCTCGCGATAGCTGATGTAAGTACGCAGTTCGGGATATTGCTGTTGCAACCGATTTTGCGCGTTATAGGCATCCTTTCGGTTTGAGCCGCTGAAGAATTGTACGCGGTAGCCGTAGGATGAATAACCGGCAGCATCGGTACCTGCTGTACTGTTCAGCGTAAATCTTTTAGCTATCAGACTGTCAACCAGCGGGTCTTTGATCACTTCAACCTTGCCGCGTGTTTGGGCAAAGGTTTGGGTTGACGCAAGCAGTAATAAAACAAAAAAGCAGTATCTGATAATGGCTGGTTTAGCTTGATGATCAAATACTGCTTTTTTCATTGGTAAATTTGTTTTAACGCTTCATTAGTAATGGGAATGACTTAGGGGTAAGCCTGTCACCCTGAGCCTGTCGAAGGGTCGCGTGTAAGGGCCCTGCCAACCATGCTTCGACAGGCTCAGCATGACACCCTTTTTTAACCGTCATTGCGAGGTACGAAGCAATCCCCCGATTGGCAGAGCAGCTATAAAAGCTTGCCCTGTACAGTTTGGGATTGCTTCGTACCTCGCAATGACGTTATTTTTTATTGCCCGCTAAAACGGGTTTAATATTAATTCTGCCCTACGCCGTGGCAGTTTTTGTATTTTTTACCACTACCGCAAGGGCAAGGGTCATTACGGCCAATTTTGTTTTCAACCCTTACCGGGGTAATTTTTTGCTGCTCCTGCGGAAAATCGTCCATCGGCACACCGTTACTTTCGCTCACTACTTCGGCCTTGGTGGTTTTCATTTTGCGCAAGTCAAGCTTTGGCTCGGGCCTTGCTTCCCTTACCTCTTCGGCCTGTTGCTGAACCGGGATCCCGCCGCGGAACAGGAAGCTTACAATTTCCTTGTTCACGTTAGCCAGCATCCCCCTGAATAGTTCAAACGCCTCAAACTTGTAAACCAACAGCGGGTCCTTTTGTTCGTAAACCGCGTTTTGTACCGATTGTTTTAACTCGTCCATTTCGCGCAGGTGCTCTTTCCAGGCATCGTCGATCAGGTATAGGGTAACGTTTTTCTCGAAAGACTTAAATACCTCGTGACCGTGGTTTTCAACCGCTTTTTTAAGTGGAACAGCTACCTGGATGCCGTGGATCCCGTCGCTGAACGGAACAACAATGTTTTCAACATACTGGCCGCGGGTTTCATAAACGTCTTTAATAACCGGGTAAGCCTGTTGTGCAACTGCTTCCTGTTTACGTTTATAAAAATCCATTACCGTTTGGAACACTTCATCAGTAAGTGCCGGGATTGATTTAGCGGTGAATGTATCCGCATCAATCTCCATATCAACCGAGAATAAACGGATAACTTCAAGCTTAAAGCCTTCGTAGTTGGCACTTTCTTTATATTCGGTAACAATGTCCTCAACCACATCAAAAATGGTGTTGCTCAGGTCAACGTCCAAACGCTCACCAAATAGGGCGTTTTTACGTTTGGTGTAGATCACCGTACGCTGTGAGTTCATCACATCGTCATATTCCAGCAAACGTTTACGAATGCCGAAGTTGTTTTCTTCCACTTTTTTCTGTGCACGCTCAATTGATTTGGAGATCATGGAGTGTTGGATCACTTCTCCTTCTTCAATACCCATACGTACCATCAGGCTTGAAATCCGCTCTGATCCGAATAAACGCATCAGGTTATCCTCTAACGATACGAAGAACTGTGAAGAACCTGGGTCACCCTGGCGACCAGAACGACCGCGCAACTGCCTGTCGACACGGCGCGATTCGTGACGCTCGGTACCCACAATGGCTAAACCACCGGCTTCTTTAACGCCGGGGCCCAATTTAATATCCGTACCACGACCAGCCATATTGGTAGCAATGGTGACAGTGCCGGCTTTACCAGCTTCAGCCACAATATCGGCTTCTTTCTGGTGCATTTTGGCATTCAGTACGTTATGTTTGATACCGCGCAACTTAAGCATACGGCTTAATAATTCAGAAATTTCAACCGATGTTGTGCCAACCAGTACCGGGCGGCCAGCCTGGGTAAGGCTAACAATTTCTTCGGCTACCGCGTTGTATTTTTCACGTACAGTGCGGTAAACTAAATCCTGTTTGTCTTCGCGGGTGATGGCGGAGTTAGTTGGAATTTCAACCACATCCAGTTTATAGATCTCCCAAAACTCACCAGCCTCAGTAACAGCGGTACCAGTCATGCCGCAAAGCTTATGGTACATCCTGAAGTAGTTTTGCAGGGTGATGGTTGCAAAAGTTTGCGTAGCATCCTCAACCTTAACGTTTTCTTTAGCTTCAATAGCCTGGTGTAAGCCATCAGAGTAACGGCGGCCGTCCAATACACGACCGGTTTGTTCGTCAACTATCTTTACCTTGCCTTCGTCAAGAATGTATTCGGTATCTTTTTCAAAAAGGGTATAAGCTTTCAGTAACTGGTTAACCGAATGGATACGTTCAGATTTGATGGAGAAGTCACGCATCAATTCGTCTTTACGGGCGATCTTTTCTTCAGCGCTTAAGGATGATTTTTCAATTTCAGCAATTTCGGTACCTACATCAGGCATCACAAAAAAGTGAGGATCTTCGCCGGATGCGGTGATCAGCTCGATACCTTTTTCAGAAAGCTCAACCTGGTTATTTTTTTCGTCAATAACGAAGAATAACTCAGAGTCAACCTTAGGCATTTCCTTGCCCTGATCCTGCATGTAGTGATTTTCTACTTTTTGCAGGATGGTACGGTTGCCGCCTTCACTCAAAAATTTAATTAATGCCTTGCTTTTTGGCAAACCACGGAAAGCACGTAACAAAGCTAAACCACCACCATCAACATCGGTATTACCATCGTTAATAGCTTTTTTAGCTTCGTTCAATACGCCATTAACGTAGTTTTTTTGCGCATTAACCAAACGCTCGATGCGTGGTTTCAACTCATAAAACTCATGCTCATCACCACGTGGTATAGGGCCTGATATAATTAAAGGTGTACGGGCGTCGTCAATTAAAACAGAGTCAACCTCATCCACCATGGCATAATGCAATTTGCGTTGTACCAGCTCTTCCGGGCTGCGTGTCATATTGTCACGCAGGTAATCGAAACCAAATTCGTTGTTGGTACCAAATGTAATATCGGCCAAATAAGCGGCACGGCGCTGCTCAGAGTTTGGCTCATGTTTGTCGATGCAATCAACAGATAAACCGTGGAATTCATACAACGGGCCCATCCACTCACTATCTCGTCGGGCCAGGTAATCGTTCACCGTTACGATGTGAACGCCTTGTCCGGCTAAAGCGTTAAGATATGCAGGCAGCGTGGCTACCAGCGTTTTACCTTCACCTGTCGCCATTTCCGATATTTTACCCTGATGCAGTACAGTACCGCCGATCAGCTGTACATCATAATGAACCATGTTCCAGGTAACCTCGTTGCCGGCTGCTATCCATGTGCTGCTATGAAAAGCTTTATCGCCTTTAATAGTAACGTTTGGTTTGCGGGCAGCAAGCGTTCGGTCAAACTCGGTAGCGGTAACTTCTAATGAACTATTGGCAGCCAGGCGGCTTGCTGTTTCTTTAACTACCGCAAATGCCTCGGGCAATATATTCATCAATATATCTTCAAGTTCTTTATTACGGTCTTTTTCAAGCTTATCAAGCTGAGTATAAAGCTCAACTTTTTCGGCTACATCCATATCAAGCTCGTTTTCTGTACGATCTTTAATGGCTTGTATTTCACTGTCGATACCAGAAAGGCCTTCGGCAATGGTTTCTTTAAAATATATGGTCTTAGCCCTAAGCTCATCATTACTCAGGGAGCCAAGCTTAGCATATTCAGCCTTAATTTTCTCAACTATAGGCTGTATACTTTTTACATCCCGTTCTGATTTGCTTCCGAAAAGCTTACTGATAAAATTTAACATATTATTTTATTATGATACAACCCGGTTCAACAATTGCGCCATAGCAGCCGTTAGAGCCAAATTGACAGGCAAATGTAAGATTTTGTGCCGAATGCCGAAAGGATAATGCTTTAAACCGTTATGCGGGGATGCAAGATTGACATTACGGTGTTTGTATTTGTTATTGCTTGGCTCAGAATGTCTGAACTCGAATTAAACGAATTAAAGAATTTTCGGAATTTGCCTGGCATCCGGTTAATTCATTAAATT
>JGI24737J22298_10000320_pt1 | contig 16058 bp, 15 predicted proteins | sample KBSCornC3_FD_22298 | JGI IMG/M metagenome (IMG submission 22298) | reverse complement strand
GGGCAGGTCAACAGCCACTTCCTGTCGCGCTTCGGCTCTTCGATCCTATTGTCCATCCTCGGCGGCGCCGGCTCGATCGCCACAGGCGGTGCATCGACGGTGATCGTCGGCGGCGCCGGCCAGAGTGCTGCCTCTGTCGCTGCACAACATGACGGCCAGCGGCCGCCGACAATCAAGGTCCGTCAGGGTGAACCAATCCGTGTCTTNACNGCGCGGGACCTGATCTTCCAGGCGGAGGGAGCGAACGGATGAGCGAAGCCGAGGCGCTTCCCTCCACCGACGGCATTGATCCGTTCCTCGACGCTTATCTCGAGCCGTTCCGCGGCTGGCTCGCGCAGGACGACGTCACCGAGCTGCTGGTCAACCGGCCTGGCGAGGTGTGGATCGAGCAGCGCGGGAAGATGACTTGCCATAAGGCGCCGAAGGTCGACGATGCGCTACTGCAACGCCTAGCCGAGCAGGTGGCGCGCGTAAGCCATCAAGGAATCAGCCGCGAGCGGCCGCTGCTCGCGGCAATGCTTCCCAATGGAGCACGCGTCCAGTTCGTTGCCCCCACCGCCACCCGCGCGAACTGGGCGCTGGCGATCCGCCGGCACTGCCTCCTCGATATGCCTTTGGAGGCCTACGCGCAGGGGCCGCTGGAGCCGGTGCAAAAGGCCGCGTCGAGCTCGCCCGAAGAAGATCCGATCGGTTTCCTTCGCGAGGCGGTCAAGGAGCGCAAGACGATCCTGATCAGCGGCGGAACGTCGACCGGCAAGACCACGTTCCTCAACGCGTTGCTGCGCGAAGTTCCAACCGACGAGCGCGTGATCGTGGTCGAGGATACGGCCGAAGTGCAGCTGCATGGGCCCAACGACCTTGGCCTCATCGCAGTCAAGGGCGAACTTGGCGAGGCGCTGATCAATACCGACGATCTGCTTCAGGCAGCGCTGCGGCTGCGGCCCGACCGGATCCTGCTTGGCGAACTTCGCGGCAAGGAGGCGGTGAGCTTCCTTCGCGCCGTCAACACCGGTCACCCGGGATCGTTCAGCACGATCCACGCCAATTCGACCAGCGGCGCGCTCGAGCAGCTCGCCCTGATGGTGATGCAGTCGGGCCTCGGTCTCTCGCGGAGCGAGACGATCGATTATGCTAAGTCGGTAATCGACGTGGTGGTCCAGCTCGGCCGCGAAGGCGCGCAGCGCAAGATCGTTGCTATCGAGGAGCTGGCACCGGAATCTTCGGCCGCCGAGATCGTGGTGCGGAAGATCCTCAACCGCGCCGCGGCCTAGGACCTGATTCTGCCGATTTTTTGATCACTCGCGCGCGAACGCCGACCGCCGTACAACCGGCGGGTACATCGTCGACGACGACCGCATTGGCCCCGATTCTAGCGCCGTCGCCAACCTCGACCTTGCCGATGATCTTGGCACCGGCGCCAATGTACACACCGTTTCCGATCCGGGGGACTTGACCCGTGCCGATCATCCCGATCGTAACCTGCTGCATGATCATGCAATCATCGCCAATGACCGCGTCTTCGTGAATGACCACTCCGTTAGGGTGGGGGAGCATAAGACCCCGCCCAAGGTTTGCCTGCGGTGCGATATCCGACTGTGTAATGATGCTCCAGAACAGGTGGCGCATGCGCGCGACCTTTCGCATCATTCTGTGCCAGGGTCCGCGGCGCGCGCGACGGTATTGATACGCCTCGATGCTCGCGAGCAGCCGGTAGCTGAATGCGATCATGAAGCCTCAAAGCGCCTGCGTTCGGCTTGGTCGAGATCGCTCGGCAGCATGGATGCGATATCATCGAACAGCTGGTAGCGACGCCGGTACATTGCACGCTTCTTTGGTGCGACCTCGTCCAGGTCTCTGCGAGTGCCGGCAAGCGGAAGTTCGAAATGGGAGTCCGCAACCCTCACTCCGCCACGCTCGGCCCAGACTTCATCGTAAAAGAGTCCATGCGCGCCCTTCCGGCCGAAATAAGGGTGCCGCGAGATTTTCATTGCGTCGGCAACCGCATAGATATGCCGCGCGCCGATGCTGTTGGCGAACAGCCGCAACGCCTCCAGCATGAAATCGCGAGGGCGAACCCCGTGGAAGTCCTTGGTCATGTCCCGGTACAGGTCGAGAATCGCCTTCTCCTGACGGCCCTGAATGCCACCGATGAAGACCTCCGTTTGGGGATGATTGAATAGCGAGAAGGACAAAGTGAAGGCGCGAAACTCGCCTTTGAACAGGCTGAGCGTCAAATGTCCTTCGCGCGAGAGCCATTTGGCGCGGTCAAGCACCAGCCTTGTGTCCGGGCTCACCGTCCCAAGATCAGCCAATATCATCTTTTCGTCGGGCGCCAGGCTTAGGCCCGGGGTCGCCGCGACCGCGGCCATGTGACCGTCGATACGCGCAAAGCGGGTCGGCGCGTCCCACGCAGCGCATTGATACGGCCACAGCATGTATCCAACGGTGTCCGGCCACTCGCAAGCGAGGCTGCCTAAGGGGGAGCTTGGATCGAGGTGCTCGAGCCGCTCCGCCAATGAAGGATTCCGCAGCGCCGCGAGGACGAATTTCGAACGCAGCTTCCAATTGCCGTCGAGGCGCGCGCTGGCGCGCCATGCCCATCCGATCACCAGCTCCGCCCCAAGAGAGCGGACTCCATAACGAGCGGCTCGGAAATTCGGTCGCGAAGCTGTTTCATCCGAACAGCCGATGGGCCAGCCGCTGCAGTTTTGGTGGCACCCAGTCTTTCACGAAGTGATAGCGTCGAATCTGCCAATCGAGCCTGTCCTCGCTGCCAGGCCGCGGTCGGAAGTTGGTCGTGCGGCGCGGCAGGGCAGCAAGGCCATCCTCAGCGGCTGTATAATAATAGGTCGCGAGCGATCGGCGGGAACGATCCGGAGGGCAGTTCAGCGGGTCCGGGTGCCCGTGGAAGCTGTCGAGATCCGTGTTGAAAATGACTGCTCGGCCGAACTCCGGCTTCACGCGAACGACGCACTTGCGCATCTGTTTGTCCCACAGCTCCAGCTGGCCACCGTAATCGTCTTGCCAATCCTCGTTTAGGTAAATCAGCAGATTGAGACGACGCTGGACCTTGAGCCGGCCGTGAATGTTGAAATCCGCATGAATTCCGAGGTGACCGCCGCGCTTGGTCTCGTGCAGTCCACCGCCGTCGAAATACGGATCTGAGATAAGCCCCTCGATCCCGGTGAGCTCCTCGAGAAAACCAAGGAAGGCCGGGCCATTGAGCTCGGCAAAGATGTTCTTGATCAATCCCGATGGGATCTCGTGCGGCGGGTATTGGAATTTGTACCGCTCCTGATCCCGGTCGAAGAAAGGCCGATTCTCACTCGAGGGAAACTCCTCCAGGACGCTCTTCAGGACCTCAGCATTCAAGATTCCATCGATGACGATGTGCGGGAAAGGGTCCGCATTGCGATAAGTCTCCGAGAGTGACCGTCCCAATGCTCGGCATTCCTCCGCATCCAATGAGAGGTAGCCTTTGATTGGTTTCATGTGCAGCATGACGGCCATTCTATAATGCTCTTGGTCAAGGCGAAACACGGGCGCCGAAGTGCTCCCCGTGACTGTCGCATTTCGAAACGGGCTTTGCGCGGCTGTTGAAATGATATTGTATCAATCGCATCGCTCCTAGTCCGGAATTCAATTGATAGTCGGTCAGCCTCCACCCCCCATCAATTCGGACGTCGCCGGGGCGCAAGTCGCCGTCGTGATCGTCAATTATCGCACGCCCGACCTCACCAAGCATTGTCTCGCGGCGCTTCGGCGCGAACGGGACCGGCTCCCGAAGCTGAAGGCGGTGATCGTCGACGGCGGTTCCGGCGACGAGTCCGCCGAGGTGCTGGAGAAAGCGATAGTCGATCCAGCGTGCGCCGACTGGGTCTCGTTCATCCCACTTGCGATCAACGGTGGCTACGGCTGGGCGAACAACCAGGCGATCTTGAGCCTTGCTCGCGAACAGAACCCGCCCGAATTCATCCATATCCTCAATCCCGATGCGGAAGTGCGCGAGGGAGCCCTCGCTCACCTCATCAACGAGCTGCTGTCTCATCCGAAGTGCGGCGCGGCGGGGAGCAAATTGCTTGCGCCGAGCGGACGCGAAGTCGCATCGGCCTTCCGCTTCCCCTCGATTGGACGTGAACTCGTCGCGGGAGCGCAGTCGGATGCCCTTGGGCGGCTGCTCGGCGTCGCCCCGACGGTGGTCAGCTCGAACCAAAGCACCGAGGTTGATTGGGTGAGCGGCGCAAGTGTTATGTTCCGGGCGGAGACTCTGCGTGACGTGGGCCTCTTCGACGACGGCTTCTTTCTCTATTTTGAGGAAGTGGAGCTGATGCACCGGATGAAAGCGAAGGGCTGGAGCGTCCTGCATGTCTCGGAAAGTCGCGTCGTGCATATCGAAGGCGCGTCGACAGGTGGGGCTGCGGCCCGTGCCCAGCCACGGATTTGGTACGAATCACGCCAGCGCTATTTCGCGCTGACCGGCGGCCCAGTCTCGATGATCGGCGCCAATTTGGCATGGCTGGTTGGGCGTGGGGCAGGGCTGCTCAAGAGCCTCCTTGGACGATCCAGCCATGGTGACGGGTTGCGGATTTCCGACCTTTTCCGGTTCGGTTTCGTATCTCTAAAGGCGGAACCGTCGGTGCCTTCGTTGGGTGATCCACCAGGCGAGCCGCCGGCGTGGATGGGGCGGCGATGACTTTCCAAATGGCCGCGGTCGTGATCGGCCGCAACGAGGGTGAGCGGCTCGAGCCGAGCCTGCGTTCGGTCCAGAATGCCGGCCTGCCCCTGGTCTATGTGGATTCAGGTTCTGCCGATGGCAGTCCGACGGTCGCGCGGCAGCTCGGCGTTCACATTGTGGAGCTTGACCCGCGCCGGCCCTTTTCGGCGGCGCGAGGTCGGAACGAAGGGCTGGACGAGGCGCTCCGGCGATGGCCGGAAATTGAATACGTGATGTTTCTTGATGGCGATTGCGTGCTGAATCACCTCTTTCCGGCCGCGGCGACAGCGACATTCAAGCAGGATCCAGACTGCGCTATTGTCACCGGGCATTTGTCGGAGCGACACCCGGAAGCTTCGATCTACAACCGGCTGTGCGCGATCGAATGGCGCTCACCGGCCGGCCGCATTGAAAATATGAACGCGCTCGGCGGGATCATGGCAGTGCGAATTTCCGCATTCCGCGAAGTCGGCGGTTTCAATGAGCAGGCAATCGCCGGTGAAGAGCCGGATCTTGGGGTACGCCTCGGTCTCGCCGGTTTTTCGATCATCAAGATCGACAAGGCGATGGCCACGCACGATGCCCAAATACTGTCGTTCGGCCAGTGGTGGATCCGCGCAGTGCGCGGCGGGCATGCGCTGGCGCACCGCTATGCGCGGCACGGTCGCACCAGGTTTCGCGACGGTCGCAAAGAGTTGGCAAGCGATCTGTTTTGGGGACTAGGGCTTCCCGGACTCGTCCTTGTCCTCTTCTGGCCAACGCGCGGCCTCTCGCTGCTGCTTCTCGGCGGCTATGCAGTGCTCGGCTGGCGAATATATCGGCATTACCGACGGAATGGTTTGAGCGGGTCTGACGCGCTGCTTGTGGCCCGCTTCATTGTCTACAGTAAATTCGCGCACCTGGTCGGCATCGCCCGCTACTATTTCAACCGGCGGCGCGGCCGCTTTGAGATCATCGAATATAAGTAGTCGGCCATCGAAACGGGAGGGGGGACTTCCGTACTTATCTCGGCGTACGCCGACGCAAGGCCAGCGCGTCGACCAATAGTGCCGCATTGCGCGCGGCATCGTGCATACGCCGCACCCGCTCACGGCCGATTGCGCCTTTCGTGGCAAGTTCCTCCGGCGGCGCGTGAAGAGCCGATTTCATTGCATCGACCAGCGCGTCCTCGGATCCAGCCGGGATGAGCCAGCCGCACTCATCGTCGACGAGCTCGGGAATGCCTGCGATCGCCGTCGTGATGACAGGCCGGGAGAGCGCCAGCGCCTCCATGATCACGACTGGCAGGCCTTCGGCGAAGCTCGGCAGGACGAAGGCGCGGGCTTTGTGCAGATGTTCGCGGATCTCTGCTGAAGTGCGGACGCCAGCAAGCGAGATGAAGTCCTCGAGCTTACGACGCCGAACCTCCTCTTCGAGCGCTGGGCGCATTTCTCCGTCGCCGACAATGGTAAGCGAGAATTGCTCGCCGTTGGCTCGCAGACGGTTGCAGGCAGCGATGAGCAGCGGCAATCCTTTTTGCGCCGAGAGACGGGCGACGCAGACAAATTCGGCCGAATCCGCAGGCACGGGCCTGGTCTGTGTCTCAAGAAAATGCTCGTCGATGCCGCAGCGGATCACCTCAATCTTGTCCCATTCATTAGGCGCACTCCAGCGCATCAGCTGGCTTCGGCCATAGCTGCTGATTGCCGCGACGAAGCTGGCAGCCGCGATCTTTGCTGCCAGGCCGAGCGCTACGGGTGCATCAAATTCGTCCGGCCCATGAACGGTGAAGCTGAACGGCGGACCTCCCCAGGCGTGTGCGATCGCCGCGACGGCTGCCGGGTTNGTGCCAAAATGCGCGTGAAGATGTTGGATCTTCAGCGCTTCCATTCGCCGGATTAGCCATGCAGCCTCTAACCAGTAAGCGAGGTGACGGAATTTCTGCTTGAGACCAGGGCCGGCGAGCCGCTGCGCAATTGCAAGCGCTGATACGGATTTTCCGGGGCGGGAAAACGCCAGAACGATCGCCGCGCCGAGAAGCGCCATGACGCCGCGGTCGAGCACAGCCTCCGTTCGCCTGGCTTCGCTGAGGTCGTCATCGTCCTTGAGATCCGACCGCGCGGGTCGCAGCGAGAAGCGGTGAACCTCATGCCCGAGGCGCTCGACGCCCTCGATTTCTCGCCGAACGAACGAATGGCTGACTGCCGGATAGAGATTGCACAGATAGGCTAGGCGCACTCTCGCTCCGCTCTTTGCTGGGTCCCCCGGGCCTCCATAGCAAAGGTTCGGGCGATCACAGAGGCGGATTGTCGGTTAGCGGTTGGCGAACGTTAGATGTGGCCGGCCGAAAGCGCTTTGGCGACCAGGTGCGGCTTGTTGCGCGCGTTGAGCTTGTTGCGGAGATTCTCCACGTGCCGCTCCACCGTGCGCGGTGCGATTCCAAGCTCCTGCGCACACTGCTTCGAGGAGAGGCCGCTGGCGACGCATTGAAGCACCTCGCGCTCACGCTCCGACAGGGTGACGAAGTCTTCCTGTTGCCGCGGAAAATTCACCATGCGTCCCCTTGTTGGGAATTCGGTTTCTATCCGTCCAATAGGCTTAGGTATCACTGCCTTACAGGCACTTGAACGCGCCCGTACCAAATTTGGACAAACTCTATGTTGTAAACGGCGGCCGGCGGGGGTTTCATCCTTTCCGATACGTGCGGCGGCGATATTTCCATTCGACGTGAACATCCTGATTTCAGGCACTTTTCACGAGAGAACTGTCCCCAGAATGGGTATAATTGCTAGGAGAGATTACCTAGCAATAAGTACTATGCAATTACCCATCCTATGAGTTAACGCAAATTTATTGCGAATCGTTAAAAATCTGTTTATCGCAAATCAGCTTCATCGACGCTTACGCAGGCGAACGTGGAGCCGGGATGTCGCCCACCTCTCGATCGAGAGCGTGGGCGGACCTTTCTTAGGGGCAACGAAGGAAATTTGTTATGCGACGCGCATTGAAAATTGCACTTGCGACCGCGGCTCTCGGCCTGACCGCAGCTGCGAGTCCGGCCTACGCTCTCGGATCGGTTGTCGATCCGTGCAGCGCAATCTACGTGAACGGGGCAGTTGCCTGCCAAGGCTATTACGGGGGCAACCTGATCACGGGTAGCACTGGTTCGGCCACGACGGCCGATCAGCTCGCCATCATCAACCTGCTGCTCAACGGAACGGCATCGACTGGTGACAGTTCGCCGACCAACAACACGGGTGCCTACAATCCGCCTTATACGGGCTTGGATTACGACACCGTCCTCGGCTCGCTCGCCAACTTGAACGGTACAGCGACCCTCGACTTCGGGTCACTTACGCTATCGGGTTTTACGATTCTCGGTGCACACTTCGGCAACAATACCGATTCCGACGTGAACAATGTGACTGCGTTCTGGTTGCTCGATCTTGGCAACACCACGACGCACACCATCACGCTATCGGATGGTGCGGGATCGTCGAACGCTCAAATTTTTGCGACCGGGACTCCTGCAGTTCCCGAGCCGGCGACCTGGGGCATGATGCTTCTGGGCTTTGCCGGGATCGGAATTACGCTCCGGCGCAGCCGCCGCAGCAACGGCACGCTGATGCAGATCGCTTAAATCAAGCTGTCACGTCTCGCTAACCTTGCGGCCCGGTTCACGCCGGGCCGCTTGCGTATTCAACAAGGGCCCTCCGACGTGGCATCTCCTTGTGCCCTTTTTTGGGACGCGATGATGTTGACTCACGAAGGTGGGTAATTCTTACCATTGCGAATCGTTAAAAACCCGTTTACCAAAGATTGGCTTACTCGTGTTAATCGCGAGTATGAGCGGGGCCGTCATCTGTGATTTCTTCCCACCTGATGGTCCCTTTCAGGGGCAATGGAAGGATTGATCTATGAGACGCGTTTTAATGGCAGCAATTGCTGCAACGGCTATCGGCCTCGCGAGTCCTGCGCTTGCGGATCCGAATGGGTCGACGTTCGCTGATTATAATGGACCTGACCTGTCGATAGCGATCCACGCGAGTCACGACGCTGGATGGGCCGATACCGGACCGACGGTCTACGGCTCGACGCAAGTTAACACGGGGCACGACGTCGTGTTCAGCGGTTTCAGCGCATACGATGCGGGAACGGGCACGGGAACGGCGACCGACATTGGCATTACCGGCGGGTCCGGCTTTGCACAGGTCAACGATCTCGACTTCGACTCGAAGGTTGATTCGACACAGAACCTGTTCGCGCTAATCATGGATCCGGATCCGGCGTTCACCGAGTATGAATTCAGCATTCAGCTCGCGGAAGCCGGCGACCTCAGCATTTATGTGATGCTTACCGGCAGCTCGATCTGGGAACTGGTGACCGGCAGTCCGATCCACCAGAACGCAAACCAGAACAATCAATACCTGTTGAGCGGCCTGACTTCTGGCAGCTTCGACAAGGTCCTGATCAGTTCGACGAGTGCGATCTTCCAGGTGAAGCAGAATTCAATCAACCTGGCGCCAGGTGCGGTTCCCGAACCGGGTACCTGGGGTCTGATGCTGCTCGGCTTTGCCGGCATCGGCATGGCCGTCCGCCGCAGCCGCAAGCGCAATCCAGCGTTGCTGCAGATCGCATAAGAACAACAACTCACGTTTGCCTTACTTCGCGGCCCGGCTCACGCCGGGCCGCTTTCGTCATGCGTTGGGTAAATCTTACCATTGCGAATCGTTAAAAATACGTTTACCAGTTGACCCCGCTTACTCGTGTTAACCACGGGTTTTCCACCGGTTATCCACGGGTATGAGTGGGGCCATCATCTGTGAGTTCTCCCACCTGATGGCTCCTTTCAGGGGCAAGGAAGGGAGTACGCTATGCGACGCGTATTGATGACAGCACTTGCGACGGCGGCAATCGCCATCGGGACTTCTACAGCTGCACACGCCGATACAGTCTCGGGAGACCAATTTTTCGTACCTCCAGTGCATTCCGGCCAAGATTGTCCTGGGACCGGTGGAGCCGGAAGCGGTTTCGATGATTGCTGGGCGACAACCGGCGGGGTCGTGTACTCTGTGCCGGATGACCCAAATGCGTCCCTTTCGGTCGCAAAGGTCGGCCCGAACGGTCTGGAGGATGTCAGCGACAACTACACGACCATTACCGCCGATGATCTCGTCGTCTCGCTCGAAGATAACAACACCTTGCTGTTTACATATCTAATGGACCCAGACGACCCCATCCTCCACTATATCACCATCAAACAAACCGACGAGTATGCGCTATTTTATGACGCTGCTGGGTTCACGTCGGGCACGACCTACTCGTTTAACTTGAGTACTTACTGGCCGAACAACCCCGGTTTCTCGCACCTGACGGTTTACGACGAGACCGGAGGAGCGGTGCCGGAGCCGGCCACGTGGGCGATGATGCTGGTGGGCTTTGCCGGCATAGGCATGACGATCCGTCGTCGCCGCAAGGCTGATGGCCGTCTTCTCCAAATCGCCTAATTACAGACTTCACCTTGTAACCCTGGCGGCCCGGCCAAAAGCCGGGCCGTTCTTTCTTTGGGGTGGAGTCAGGGAGCGAACCGGCATCGATTGCGTCGCAATCCCGACCGGGAACGACTGGATCTCCAGCTTTGCTCTGGGGCGAGGCGGTGGTTTCAGCAGCCGGAGTTGTTACCGCCGGAACGCACATCGTTGGCGCTCATCGGCGTCAGCTGCTTGCGATCGCCTGTCGCAGCGCATTCACTCGAAGACTGCCGCCGAGGCGGAACGGCGACCGGTGCCCGTCCGTCCGCTAGCAAAGTCGGAGGGGCAGCATCGGCGACCAATGTCGCGGCGGGATCGGCGGCTTTCTCGACGTCCGGAACTGGGCTACTGACGTTGTCACCGATCAACGCGCTTGCCAGCGTCGCCGCTTCGGAGGGCGTCGGCAGCTCGGCGGGTGGGTGCGGCACAGGAAGCTGCGGCTCCGCGCCGGCGTAGCGCTGGAAGAAAGAACGGTCATCCCCGTAGGTACCGGGCAGGCGATAGAAGATATGACGGCCGATCTGGACCGTCTTGTCGAGCGCGTCGGCCCAGTAGGGCAGCACATAATCGGCATGATAGGAGGTGGCGTGACCGATCGGCGCGAACACGCGGCCGGAAAGCGATTCCTCCGCAATCTTCCGCGAACGGGCCCATAGCGCCTGGATCGGCTGGCGGAGCAACGACCCATCGCAGGTGAAAGTGAATTGGCAACCAGTCGTTCGATCGGAGCCCTGATAGACGACTCCGCAAACGCTGGAAGGATAGCCCGGGTGCCGCATCCGGTTGAGCACGACCTGAGCGACTGCGCGGCCGCCGTCCACGCCTTCGCTCGCCGCTTCATAATAGACTGCCTGGGTGAGGCAGGTCAGCGCACGTTCGCGATCCTCAGCGTTGGTTTTGAGCACAAACTTGCCTGCCGCGCTGTCAGGCCTGTCCACGAAGGGCCGTTCGGCATTTTCCTTCGTCGCTTCCTCCGGAGACAACGGTCGAAGCAGGTCGGGAGGCGGAAGATTAGTTATCACGCTGCTGCTCGGCTCGCCGGCTCCGGCCCCTTGCGCGGCCTGCGTCGGCCGGACCTTGAAGCTGGCCCCGTAGATCGAGAACGCGGCGACTGCCGAAATAGCGGCCGCTGCGACGGTCCAGCTTTTCCATCCGGGCGCGCCGCGCCAGCGCAGATAGATCGGGAAGATTCTGACCCCGTCCACGAGGTAGCGGCGCCAAAGCCGTCGCGGGTTGGTCACAAGTCGATGTGCCCATTCAAGCCCGAATGTCCGCAGGAAGCGCGGTGCGCGCTTCTGTTCGCCAGTCAGGAATTCGAGCGCTGCGCCAATGCACAGCGCGACGCCCGTTGAACCGGGATACTCGCGTGCTTCCTTGGCGATCATCTCCTGTTGCGGCGAGCCCACGGCGACGAACGCGAAGCGGGCTCCCGCCGAGGCTAGGAAATGGGCGGCGGCGCGGCGAGCTTCAGGATTGTTGCGAAGCCCCCTCGGCGGTTCGTGATGAAGAAATTCGACGCCGGGGTATCTTGCCCGGAGGCGCTTGAGAGTCTTCCGCGTGCCGCCGATAATGGCGACGTGCTCGCCTGGTCGAATCACGTCCGCGAATAGAGCAGCGGCCAGATCGCTTCCGGGGACAAGCGGGAGCCTGATTCCGCTGAACCGCGCGAGCAGCCGCAATATCCGGCTGTCGCAAACGCAGAGGTCGGCTGCTTCGTAGAGGTCGCGCAGTTCAGGTTCGCGGTGCGCTCGGACGATGTGGTCGACGTTCGGCGTCACGATGTAACGGTAGGGCGTCGCCTCGGTAACAGTGCGGAGCCGACTCCTGACTTGCTCGAATGTCAGGCCGTCAAAGGTCAGATCCAGGAACTGGACGCGTTTAGTACGCATCAACATCGAACAATACCGCGCGTACGGTTGCGAACAGAATCCAGATGTCGAGCCAGAAGGACCAATTGTCGACATAATATTTGTCGAGCTCGATGCGGCGCTTGGCGCGCTGGATCGTGCGGACCTCGCCGCGCAGCCCCTTCACCTGCGCATAGCCGGTAATGCCCGGCTTCACGCGGTGCCGTCCGGCGTAGCCGCGGACCGCTTCATGATAGAAGCGGTCGCCGACCATCATTTCGGTGCCGTGCGGCCGCGGCCCTACCAGCGACATGCTTCCTTGCAGGACGTTGAGCAGCTGTGGCAGCTCGTCGATGCTGAAGCGGCGTAGGATCCTGCCGACAGGAGTAACGCGCGGATCGTTTTTCGTTGTCGTCTTCCGAGCTCCAACGTCGGTCATGTGCGTGTACATGGTTCGGAACTTGAAGACGTTGATCGTCTCATTGTTGAAGCCGACGCGCGGCTGGACGAAAAAGACCGGCCCGGGGCTGCCGAGGCGGATCAGCAGAGCAGCAACGAGCAGCACCGGCGAGAGCAGGATCAGCGCGAGCGCGCTCAACGCGATGTCTTCGGCGCGCTTTACAACCTGGTTCATGTCGCGGAACGGGCGCTGCCACAGCGTAAGCACCGGCACAGTGCCGAGCAGATTCACCCTATAGTTGGGCGAAAGTTCGATCGCTTGCGACGGGATTAAGGAGACGTCGACGCAGACTTCGCTGAGGCCCTCGACGATCTGCTCGAGCCGCTTGGGTGTGAAGTGGGCGCCGCTGATCAGCACCTGGTCGATCTCGCCCTGCCTCGCGAGCTCGCAAAGCCGCGGCAGGTCACCAAGCATTGGTAAATCGTCAAACTTCGTTGCCCAGGTGCGGTCGTCGGCGATGCCGACGAAGCGCAGGTGCGGGAATTTCAGTGATTCCAGCAGCTGACGAGTGAGCGCGACGGAATCGGGGTCCGCACCATAAAAGGCGATCCGCTGCTCAATCTGCCCGCGTTCCGCGAGGGACGTGATGATTCTGCGGAGGATCGGGCGCGAAACCGAGAGGCTGAGGACGACACTGAGGAGGAAGAGCAATGTAACTCCGCGCGAATAATCCTCAACGAGGCCTGCCTGCCAGATCAGAGCCGACGCAATAAGGCTGCTGATCACTGCATCGAAAGTCGTGTCGCTGCTGTCACCAAGGTCGAGGAGGCTTCGGCGATAAGCCTGGCGCGATATCCGAATGAGCAGAAAGCTGCCGAGCATAAGGATGAAGGCGGTAATGTGTACCGGTACGACAATGCGCTGGCCGCGGAGGAGCGAATAAACCTCGAGCGTGATCGGCGCGCTGACAATGAAGCAGAGGATGTCGGCGACCAGGTACAGAGACCCGACAACGTTGGATGTGAAGCGAAGACCTCCAGTCCGACGTGCAGGCGATTCCAGCGCCTGCTCGGCGCTGGGCCCTGAGGGCGGAAGGCAATAGTTATCGTCCAAACGCATTACAGCAGCCCCCGGCGGAGATTCGCGCTACGCTGACGTTCGAACTCCGCCTGTAGCTGGTTCATGGCTTCGACATTACCGTTTCTGGTCGAACGAAGCGCGGCATAAATATGCTCATCGCCAGGAATGTCCTGGAATGCGGCCCAAAGAGTGCGTTCGGTCCACGCTCGATTGCCAGCTGCGGAATAGGCGCGTGCCAAGAGCAGCCGGTCTGGCGCCGACGTGGGAAGAACAGCGACGAGCTTCTGCGCGTCCTCGATGGCAGCATTGGCCTGCCGAGTTCTGATCTCTAGCTCGGCGCGGGCCCGAAGCGCGGTCGAATTGCCGGGATCGAAGGCGATCACTGCATCCAGCCTGGATTTCGCCACGGCGAGCTTGCCTCCTCGCAGCAATGCATCGCCGAGCACGGCGTTAGCCTCGGCGTTTCCAGCATTCACCGGGAGGGTCGCAGCTGAGTTAACTAGCCGGACCGCGTCGGCCGGGCTTCCGATCCGCGTGAGAAAGCCCGCATAGATAAGCCGTTGCTCCGGGCCCGCGCCGGCCGCAAGGCGCTTCGCATCCTCGATGCGTTGTGGTGACGGCCAGAAGTCAGTCCAGCGATCAAGGACCGACCTCACGAGCGTCGGATCAGCCTGCGGCTGAAGAAGCTTGAACGAAGCTTCCCGTGCCAGTCGGACGTTGCCGGAACGGAGGGCCGCTTCAACGAGCAAGAGCATGTTCTGTTGGTCTTGCGGCGCGAGCTGAGCGATGCGCCGAGTGATCTCCGCGACCTTCGGCCAGTCAGTCCGCCGCTGGTAGATCTTGGCCAGAAGCATAAAGCTTCCAGCGTCCGATGGCTGCGCCTGCACCTGCTTGGTCAGAAGGTCGAGCGCTTCGTCTTCGCGGTTCAGTCCGGTAAGCGCGCGCGCTTTTAAGATAGTCGCCGAGGGATCGAACGGTGTGGCTGCGAGAAGCTGGTCGCTCACCGCGAGTGACTGGTCGAAGCGGGATTCGCTGAAGGCCGCCCAGCCCTTGACCAGCTTCACCCACGGATCGCCCGGATTAAGCACCTCCAGCTCCTGCGCGTGCGCCTGCGCCGAGCCAATATCGCCCGATCGAAGAGCGAGCTCCGTGAGCACGCGGACCAGGCCGGGATTGCTCCGGTCGAGCTCATAGGCGCGGGTGAATGCATAATAGGCGTCGCCGTAGCTGCCCATCGCCGCCTGGACCTTGCCGAGCTCCGCCCAATAATCGGCCACATCGTCCTTGGCGCGCACGAGTTTGAGGAGAGCATTGCGCGCTCCCCACATGTCGTTAGCCGCCGCTGCAGTCTGATATTCGCCCAGCGCGGCCTCCGCACGGCTATCGGACGAGCTGCAGCCCGGAATTAGGAATGCCACGGATAGCCAAGCGACGGCGCGCAATATAGGATGCGTCGGCAAAGGCATTGATTGGCTACTCCAGGGGCGGGGATTATCCTTTTCTAAATTTAACAAGGCAATAGAGTGATTCCAATCGACTCACCGGCGGTTGAGCGCCCCCGGTGAGTATGTGTATCAGAAGGGGACAGTGTGTCAGAAGGGGACAGTGGGTGATCGGACGGGGAATTGCGCTCCTGATTTCGTGGATCGCGCTTTTAAGTATCACGGCAGGTACTGTCGTTCAGGCGGCACAGCCCGCTCCGGCGGCGGTTTCGATGCCATATCGAATCAACCCCGGCGACGAGCTCGAGATCCTCGTCTGGGGCGATGAACGCCTGCAGCGGACCGTGCTGGTTCTTCCGGACGGTACTTTTGCGTTCCCGCTGGTCGGGCAAGTGAGCGCTGCTGGTCGCCTGCCGAGTGAAATCCAACGGGTCATCACCATTGGGCTACAACCGCAATATAAGGGGCCGGTTCCGCAGGTGACTGTCTCGGTCAAACGAGCCAGTGGGTATCAGTTTTCGGTCATCGGTAAGGTCAACAACCCCGGGACGTTCACTCCCGGCCGATACGTGAACGCGCTCGAGGCGCTGGCGATCGCCGGCGGTCCCGCCCAGTTCGCTAACACCGGCTCGGCCAAGATTATTCGCAAGGCGGGCGATCAATTGTTTGTTCTTCCCATTCATCTTCAAGATGCGCTTCGCGGCGACACCAATCGCCTTGGACCCAATCAGATCCCGCGCATCGAAAGCGGCGATACACTGGTGGTGCCCTAATGAGCGCGCTGATTGCACTGACGGCCGCGCTTGCGACGCAGACGGCACCGCCGGCCTCCACCGAGCCCACTTCGGCTGAGGAGCGCAAGGTTGGTAAGTCGGCCTATCTCGATGTCGAGGCTGGCGCTGGGTACGCCACGAACCCGCAGCTTTCGTTCACATCAGGCAACGGACGCGCTTTCGGCCGTGTCTCGGCGCATGCGGTGTACGCAAGGGTTAGCGAACGCAGCACAACCGTTGTTTCTGGCTATGCGCAGAACCTGACCTACACCAGCCGATATGGCTCCCAGCA
>JGI24737J22298_10000316_pt1 | contig 16178 bp, 7 predicted proteins | sample KBSCornC3_FD_22298 | JGI IMG/M metagenome (IMG submission 22298) | reverse complement strand
AGGGGCGCACTGTTGATGGCGAGCGTCGCCGAGCCCCCGGCGGGCCAGGTCAGGCGCGCCGCGCCTTCCTGGGTATGCGGACCATCGATCGGTTCGCGCGCGACGCGCGAATCGGATGTCCAGGAGAACGGTGCCGGAACCTTGCCCTTGGCGAAGAATTGGCTGGTATTGGCCAGCCCGGGATCGATACCGGCCACTTCGCCGAGCACGCCGACCTTGCCGGGTTTGGCGTAGCTCAGTCCGTAACCGAATGGGAACAGCGGGTCGTAGCCCGGTTGTCCCGTGTTGAGGGTGAACTGGCCCGCGGTCTTCGGCCAGCTGTACGACAGCCGACCGGTGAAATCCTTGCGCGCCTTGCCGTTGCGCGTGCCGATCAACACGTCGGCGATACCTCCGCCTTCGCTGCCGGGCAGCCAGGCAGCGACGAAAGCATCGGACTGGTTGAGCTCGGGGTTCACCCATAGTGGCCGACCCGACAGGAATACCGACACCGTCGGTATGCCGGCCGCGCGCAGCTTCTTGAGCAAGGCCAGCGCCTGCTTGTCGCCCGGCTGGAACTCGAGCGTCCTCACATCGCCGCGCATCTCCGCATAGGGCGTCTCGCCGAAGACGATGATCGCGGCATCGGGCTTGCTCGCGAAGCTGCCGTCCACCGACAGGGTCGCCGATCCGCCGCCCGCTTTCATCGCCGCGGCGATGCCCGAATAAATCGACTGCGCATTGGGGAAATCGGAGTTGCTGTTGCCGTCGCCTTGCCAGCTCAGGGTCCAACCGCCCGATTGCATCGCGATCGAGTCCGCGCCCGGGCCGGCGACGAGCACATTGGCACCCGCCTTGAGCGGCAGCACGCCGTCATTCTTGAGCAGCACCAGGGTCTTGGCCACGGCTTCGCGGGCAAGCGCGCGATGCGCCGGCGAGCCGAGCACATTGGCGCGCCCTTCCCAGGGCCGCGCGTCGTCGAATAGGCCGAGCGCGAATTTGACGCGCAGGATACGGCGCACTGCATCGTCGATCCGGGTCGTCGGGATCAGGCCCGATTTCGCTTCCTTCAGCGTGTTGTCGAACAAGTCGCGCCAGCTGTCCGGCGCCATCGCCATGTCGAGCCCGGCGTTGAACGCGACTGCGCAGTCGGTGTTGCTGCAGCCGGGAACCTGGCCATGGCCGTTCCAGTCGCCGACGACGAACCCGGCAAAGCCCATCCGTCCTTTCAGGACATCGGTCAGCAGCGATTTGTTGCCGTGCATCTTTTGCCCATTCCAGCTGGAATAGGACGCCATCACGGTCATCGTTCCGGCGTTGATTGCCGACGGATAGCCTTGCGCGTGGATCCGGATCAGCGTCGCCTCGTCGATCTGATCGTCGCCCTGATCGATCCCGTCTTTGGTTCCGCCGTCGCCCAGGAAGTGCTTGGCGCTCGCCGCAACATTGCCCAACTGGATGCGACCCTTACCTGGGTTGCCTTGCAGTCCGCGGATCATCGCGCCGGCATAACGCGCGGTGATCGCGGGATTTTCCGAATAGCCTTCATAGGTCCGGCCCCAACGGTCGTCCTGCGGCACCGCCAGCGTCGGCCCGAATGCCCAGTCGATGCCTGTTGCGGCGGTCTCCTCAGCGGTGGCGCGACCGATCCGCGTCATCAGCGCCGGATCGTTGGCGGCACCAAGGCCGATATTGTGCGGAAACAGCGTGGCGCCGACGACGTTCGAATTGCCGTGAACCGCGTCGATGCCGAACATCAGCGGGATCGCGATATGGCCTGGCCGTGCCTCATTTGCGACAGCGGCGAAGGCCCTGGAGGTCGCGACCCACGGCGCCTGTGGCGAGCGGTCGGGGCTGCCCAGGGGCGGTGAACTACCGCCGGCGAGGATGCTGCCGAGCGGATATTTCCGGAGATCCTCGGGCTTGATCGAGCCGATATCGGCCTGGATCATCTGCCCAATCTTCTCCTCGAGCGACATCTTCGCCATCAGCGCGGTGATCTTCGCCTCGGTGGCGGGACGCACCAGGCCGCGGCTCTTCGCGGCCGGCCATAATGCCGGATTGGCAACGGTCGGCGCGTCCGGCGCGCCGGCGACCGCAGTCGCGCCGATCATCGTCGCGGATAACAATGCCATTAACCCCGTCTTTGCCCTCATCGTAACCCTCTTCACCGACTGTTCTTTCCCTGAAATCATTTGCTGGTGGCGATCGCCCGGAACGAATGCGGCGGGAGGTCGAGCACGAAGCGCGTCCAGCCTGGCTGGGCATCCTTGCCGCCTGGCACCGGAGCGGCGGCAGCGATCGGCGTGTTTCCGGACAGCTCGACTGCCTTTATTCCTTCGCCCTTGATCGTCAGCGTTGCCGCGACGGGCTGGTCGCGGAAATTCTCCACGACATAGGATCCGTTGTCATAGGCGAAGATCGCGACATTGGCGGGCGCCGCGAGATGGGCGGGAAAATCCTGCATGGTCATCGCGCGGATATGGTCGAGCGCAGCGGTCGGCAGGTTGTAGAGGTCGCTGGGGTTTTCGGGCGTCGCCAGCATCATCAGCGTGCCTTGCGAATATCGGTTCATCAGCAGGATCGGGAATCCCTTCTGCCCCGACACTCCGCGCACGACCGCCCAACTGTCATTGGTGTAGAAGCGCATATCCGGGAACAATATCGGCCGCGCCGAACCGCCCGGATCGTCGAGTAGGCGGCCATTGCCCGCGCCGAATCCCTCGATGAAATGGTCGACCGCGACGGTCCGTCCGGTCGGCGTCCATTCCGCGAGGTCGGCGAAGCGTGGGCCGAGCGCCGAGACAAAGCCCGACGTGACGATCACCGTCGCGCCGCCTTTCAGGCTCGCTTGCACTTTCGCGACGATGCCCGGATCGGCCGCGGCAGCCTCGGTCAGCAGGATCGTCCTGGCGTCGGCGGGATAGGTCGGCGCCAGCTCGATCGGGATACCGATATTGCCGAGATAATTGTGCAGGAAATCGTCGCCGCTCGACTGATACGGCTTGTAGCTCGCCACCCCGATCGGTTTGCCGAGTTGCCCGAGCACCGAATCGACCGCGTCGAGCGACAGCCCCGCCGCGCGCGCCCAGCCCGCCGGCGTACGCGAACCCGACCGCCACCAATCGCGCATGGCCGCCGACCAGTCGAAACTGGTCCCCATATTGGCCCATGGCCGCTCGCCCTCGTCGGCGCCCGCATCGGATGCCATCGGGCTCCAGTTGAACAATGTGATTTCCGGCGCCTTGGCCAGCATCGTATCCCACAATTGCTCGGCATAGCGATCGAGGTAGCGCGTGCTGAACGTATCGACCCAGCCGCCGCCATTCGCGCCCGGACGGATGTTCGCGTAGTAACGATAGACCGAATAGCTCTCATATTGCTGGAGTAGCTGATCCGTGATCACCGGGTCGCGCGTTTCGGTGCCGGTATAGATGCCGTCGAATGCCTTGGCTTCCTGGTCGAGGTCGTAGCCCAGGCCCTGAAAATGCTCGTACCAGTTCGGATATTTGATGATCATCCGGACCTTGGGATTCTCTGCCTTGGCCGGGCGCAGCACGAGGTCGCGCGCGACGCCGCGCATCGTGTCGAGCCGGTATTGCGACCAGCTGCGCTTGCCCTTGGCGGCGATGTTGGCGTCGCTCTTGGAGGTGAAGAAGAAGAAGTCGTCCAGGATGACCTGATCGAAATGCCGCGCCGCGAGTCGCACGGCGCGCTCGCATTCAGCGCGGTCGTCACGATCCTCGTAATCGAACGTGCCGAACTGGCCGTTCCTGCCGCCCGCCGCGAGTGTGATGCCGCCGGCGACCTCAATGCCTTTCTCGCGGAAATAGGACGACACCTTCGCCAGTTCGTCATCGGTCGCGAATTGGTGGTCGCGATAGGCCTCGACATAGACCTTGTCGAAATGGAGCTGGCCGGCGACGCGGGCATATTCGCGGTCGAACGTCGCGCGGTCGGCCAGCGCGCGTACGTTGCCGACGACGACATAGATCGCGACCTTGAAGTTGCGATATGAGGCNGCAGGGGAGGCAGGCGCCGCCTGCAACAGGGGCGGTGCCGCGGTGACCGGTGTCGCCGACAACCCCGTGATCGCCGCNAGCAGGACGGCACGCGCAATCGGTCCGGAACGTCGTCGGCGAGCAATTTCAGGCACGCATATCTCCCCTCCACGCCGGGTTGTTCCCGAGTCATTGGGAGCGCTACCATAAGAGTTGTGTCAATAGCAATCGGATCGTGTCGGAATGTGACGAAGGATTTTGGCTGGGCTTGACGCGTAATGCTGCGCTACACGCACGCGGATGAGCGGGGGAACACCACAGAAGCGCAAGGGTCGCGGTGGCGATGCGCCGAGGATCGAGGACGTCGCCAAGCGGGCGGGCGTCTCGCCGATGACGGTGTCGCGTGTGATCAACGGCGCGAGCCATGTCCGCCAAGCCGCGCGCGACGCGGTCAACGAGGCGATCACCGCGCTCAACTACGCTCCCAACCGTGCGGCGCGCAGCCTTGCCGGCGGCGGTCAAGTGCGTCTTGGACTGCTCTACAGCAATCCCAGCGCCGCCTATCTCAGCGAGTTCCTGGTCGGCAGCCTCGATCAGGCGAGCCGCTCCGACGTCCAACTGGTGGTCGAGAAGTGCGACCGTGGAGAAGGCGAGGAGACGAGCGCGCGCCACCTGATCCGGAGCGGGGTCGACGGCATCCTGCTGCCTCCGCCCTTATGCGATTCGCAACCGCTGATCGATCTGCTCGCGGCCGAGAACGTGACCGCGGTCGCGGTCGCCACTGCCCGGCTGGCGGACGGCATCTCGACCGTGTCGATCGACGATTTCGCGGCGGCCGAGGCGATGACGCGGCACATCATCGCACAGGGCCATCGGCGCGTCGGCTTCATCATCGGCAATCCCGACCAGACCGCGAGCGCGCGGCGGCTCGAAGGCTATAAGGCGGCGCTGGCCGAGGCCGGGATCGCGATCGACGACGCGCTGATCAGGCAGGGGCTGTTCACCTATCGCTCCGGGCTCGAGGCGAGCGAGGCGCTGCTCGATCTGCCCCAGCCGCCAACCGCCATCTTCGCCAGCAACGACGACATGGCGGCTGCCGCGGTAGCCGTCGCGCATCGCCGCGGGCTGGACGTGCCGGGCGACGTCAGCGTGTGCGGGTTCGACGACACCGCGCTCGCCACCGCGATCTGGCCAGAGCTCACTACCGTGCGCCAGCCGATCGCGGCGATGTCGCGCGCCGCGATCGAAATGCTGGTCGCCGAGGTCAACGCACGGCGGCAAGGCAAGACGCCGGAACCACGCCGGCTGGTACTCGACTTTACCTTGGTCGAGCGCGAGTCGGACGGACATCTAGGGGCCTAGGTTCGCTGCTATCCCCCGATCGGTAAGCGGAACCCGGTCGCCGGCAGCCCGTCCGGATTGTAGAGGTTCACGATCGGGCTTGCCTGCCACAGATAGCGGACTTCGCTCGCCTTGCCGTCGTCCGGGACCAGCACCGTATCGCCGCTCGCGACCGCATTGGCATAACCGCACTTCCCGCTGGCGTCGCACACTTCGAACCCGATGACCTGGCCGCCGCCGACGGTCACCAGCGGACCATGGGCAAAGCGGATCGCGATCTTGCCATCGCGCCGGACGACTGCGGTCGGTGCGGGGCCCCGCGCCTCGACTTTTTCCCCCAAGGCGATGGCGCGCGCACCGAGCGCGAGGCGATGGCCCACGTCCTGCTTGTTGGTCGGGTGGATGTCGGCGACCTGACCGATATCGAGCGCGCTGGCTAGCCCGACCTTCGGGTCGGCATCGGCGACGCGGCGCTGGACGTCGCGCAATTGCGCCCAGACGTCATCGACCGGCCGTGAGGTAAGCGGCCCGAATCCGGCAAGCTGGACCATCAGGAACGGCGCGGCGCCGAAGCGCTTGCGCCAGTCGGCGATCAGCAGCGGCATCAGTTCGGCATAACCGGCGGCGTCGGCAACGTTCGCTTCACCCTGATACCAGGCGAACCCTTTGACCGGATAACCATCCAACGGTGCGATCATGCCGTTGTAGAGTGTGGTCCGCCCGTTCCCGCCGACCCACGGCACGCCGGGCGGCATACCGATCGCCGCGAGCGCGTCGCCGCGCGCGAACTGCCAGTCCTTGAGCGGAAGGACCGTCCCATCGGCCAAGGTCAGCGTGCGTGGCGCGGTGCCCCACAAACCGCCGCCGCCGCCGGTATCGATCGCAGCGACGTCGATCACATTGTCACCGGCGTGGAGCAGACCGGGCGCGACCGGATAGCGGCGCAGCGCTTGCCATCCCTCGAGCGTGCCGACCGCGGTTCCGTTGACTCGCGTGACGTCGATATCGTCGACCGCGCCGATCGCCAGTTCGGCCTTGCCCGCCTGCGCCGCGGTGAGCGTCACATGCGCGCGATAATAGCCGATGCCGTCGAAGTTCGCGAGCGCGGGGTCGCCCCAATTCTCCCAGGCCGTAATCGAGGGTACCGAACGCCAGGTGGCATTGGCCGGCGCTGACGCGCGCGCGCCGAGCCAATTCTCGAGCCGCGCGTGCCATTGCCGCGATGCCGCCGCGGGGTCGCGCCCGTAGAGGTCCAGCAAGTCGAGCGCTGGTCGATAGCGCGGCAGCGTCGCCAGCGCCTCGCGGCTGATCCAATCCTCGATCACCGATCCGCCCCAGGACGAGGCGATGAGCCCGACCGCGATGCCTTGCCGCTGCTGGAGGTCGCGACCCATGAAATAGCAGGTCGCCGAGAAGTCCGCCGCGCTGGCGGGCGCCGAGACCTGCCAGCCGACGGGGGTGCCGAAGCCTGCTTGCGGCGTCGCGCTCGACTGGCGCGGCACGTTAAACAGGCGCAGCAACGGATGGGCCGATTGCTGCACCTCGGCATCGGTATTGGTCGCGTGGCGCAGCGTGAATTCCATGTTCGACTGGCCGGAACACAGCCAGACGTCGCCGACCATGACATCGCCGAGCGTCGCGCTCGCGCCGCCGCTCGACGCGACGAGCGAATAGGGGCCGCCGGCGGGCCTGGCCGGCAAGGTCGCGCGCCACGCGCCCTTGGCGTCGGCCACGGTGCGGACGGTCGCGCCGGCGAAGTTCAGCACGATCTCCGCCTTGGGCGCGGCATGGCCATGCACCGCGATCGCACGATCACGCTGCAGCACCGCATGGTCGGTGAACGGCGCGTCGAACGTCACCTGCGCCGCCGCCGGCGCTGCCGCCAACATGCCGAATGCCACGATCATCCACTGCATCATCTTTCCTCTCCTGATTATTTCGATTGCAGCACCGCGGCGATCACGCGGTGCAGATCACGCCGCATCTCGGGCGAGACGGCGCACAACATCCCGCGTGCACGCTCGGGCAAGTGGGCCGCCTGTCCGGCATCGTCGGCGAAAACGAGATGGTCGAGCAGCCACGACCGGCCAATCGCGCGCCTGTCCGCGCATTATGGGGTGGGCGGCCGCTACCGGGCGGGCAAGCCGCTCAGGGGCGACGCTGTCGTTGAGGTCCAGCGTGATCGCTCGAATGGCCGTCACGCGCTGCGCCCGCCGCGACGCCGACCGATGTTGCCATCCATTTGCCACTCCTCCCCATCGCATTGCTAAAAAGGAAATGCCGATTCCGCCGATGTCGGCGCCAGAAACGCCTAGCATCAAAGGTCTAACAAAAAAATTGGTAGCGCAACCACTTATGATGAGGTAGCGGTACCAGAGTGATATTCACACAATCAGCCGAGGCACCAGACCACGGCGGCAGAAAGCACCCCGGGAGGTGCGCGTGGAGAGGAAACCGGATGCTATCCGACTTATCGTGCTCGCGCTTCCCTGGCCTGCCTTCAGGAAGGGAAGATGAATGTTCCAGTCGAATATGCTTAAAGGCGCGACGCAGCCGACCGCCGATCGCCACAACTTGCGCGCAGGCATGAGGCGCAATCCATTCATTCTCGCGGGAGCGTCGCTCGTCGCTATCGTCGCGGCCGGATATGTCGGGCCCGCTTGTGCGCAGGACACGTCGCCTGCTGCGGGCGCATCGGACGCGCAGAGTGCCGGCGATGTTCCGGCGAACAGTGGCAGCAAGGACATCGTCGTAACCGGTCGTCGGGCAGCGCTGCAGGCCGCCGATGAGCGCAAGCGCCGCAGCGAGACCATCATCGACTCGGTTGTCGCCGATGACGCCGGCAAACTGCCGGACAACTCGATCACCGAAGTGCTGCAGCGCGTGTCGGGTGTCACCATCGTGCGCTTCGGCGCGCTCAACGATCCCGATCACTATTCGGTCGAGGGCACGGGCATCCAGGTGCGTGGCCTGACCGGCGTTGCGTCGCGGCTCAATGGACGCGAGATCTTCAGCGCGAACAACGGGCGCTCGCTGCAGTTCGGGGATGTCACCCCGGAAATGATGGCGGCGGTCGACGTGTACAAGGCATCGACCGCGGACCTGATCGAAGGCGGCACCGGCGGCCAGATCGACCTGCGCACCAAAGTGCCGTTCGATTATAAGGACGATCGCTTTCACGTTTCCGCGACCGGCGAGCTCAGCATGGGCGATCTCGCGCGCAAGGGTGATCTGTCGGGTTCGATCCTGGTCACCAAACGCTGGTCGACTCCGATCGGCGAGATCGGCATCCTCGGCGACGTGGCGTACAGCCGTCTGAGCTCGACCTCGGACTTCTTCCGGGTGGAACCCTATTACCGCCAGCATATCTCGGGCGCCGATTATTATGTTCCGGGCGGCTATACTTATGGCGAAGAGCAGTTCCAGCGCACCCGCACCGGCATCTATGGCGCCGTACAATGGGCGCCGTCCGATTCGCTGACGTTTACCGGCACCTTCTTCCAGTCGCGCTACAAGAACCGGTCGGGCGACTGGGGGGCGTTCGTATCGTCGCAGTCGATGGCCGTCGATCCTGCGAACAGCAAGTTCGACAGCAACAACATGCTGATCTCGACGCCGGAGCTGTTCAATCGCGATCAATCGACCTTCCTGCCGAGCGGCGTCACGACGAGCGGCGGCAACAAGGGCGCCTATGCAAGCAGGACGACGACCAAGGATTATTCACTGAGCTTCAACTGGTCGCCGGCGAATAGCCCGCTGTCGATCAAGGGCGCGCTTCAGCGCGTCGATTCGGCTCAGATTTCGCATCGCATGGATGTGTTCCGCGACGTCGCGTTCCCGGGAGGGTTCGGCTTCGACCTCAGCGGCGACCTGCCGCTCGTCACCATGCCCGCGGGGTCGCAGGCGAGATTCAACGATCCCGCCAGTTACTTCTGGTCGGCGTCGATGCCGCACGAAGAGGACAATAGCGGGCGGCTCGATTCTGCGAGCCTCGATCTCGAATACAAGTTCGAGGATAGCTTCTTCAAATCGATCAAGATCGGCGGCCGTGCCGCCAAACGAACCGAGCGCGACTATAATAACGGCTACAATTGGGCGGCGCTGGGCCGCGGCTGGAACGGCGATCCGCAGCTCACCTATGCCAACGCCGCGCCGGGCGACGTCGAGCTCCACGTCTTCAAGAACTTCTTCCACGGTGAGGCCGCACTGCCTGGGAATCTGATGTTCCCGACCGATGAGCTCGTCCGTCGCTTCAATCGCGCGCAGCTGACCGCCTCGCCGCCCACGAACTTTTGCGGTCCACCGCCGACCGACACCGCGCCGAATCCGCTTTGGAACGATTGTTCCGCAGCCGGTCCGCTGCCGCAGACCGGCTATGGCGGTGCGTCGGGCATCCGGCCAATCGGCTTCGTGCTGCCGTTCGATCGGGTCGATAACGAGACCAAGACCTACGCCGGCTATGCGCTGGCGCGGTTCGGGTCCGAAGGCCCTGGCTTTTCCGGCAACGTCGGCGTGCGTGTCGTCCACATCGAGAACGAAGGCAGCGGCTTCGTTCAGCAGAACGGCGCGACCTTCATCCGGAATGGCCAGCTGCAGACACTGCTAAACGTAGGGGTCCCGCGTGGCGGCAAGGCGTCCTTCACGCGCGTCCTGCCGTCGATCAATTTCGATTATGCGCTGGCCCCGAACGCGAAGCTTCGCTTCGGATACAACATCACCATGGACTTGCCGTCGTTCAATGCCTTGCGCGCGTCGGGCTCGACCGGCGCGGCCACGATCGGCGGTGCTAACCCCGGTGATCCGAACATCTTCACCAATTTTACCGCCGACACGGGTAATCCGCTTCTCAAGCCGACCATGTCGAACAATTTCGACCTGTCGTTGGAATATTATCCCCGCCCCGGCACCTCCTTCCACCTGGCGCCATTCTATAAGCGTTTAACCAACCTGCCGGTTTATTCGCTGACGCAACGAAATGTGACATTCGTCTTCCAAGACGGGACCACTGAAACCGCGCTCGCCGCGGCGACCGACTATATCAATTCGCCCAAGGCCGCGACGGTCAAGGGTGTCGAGGTCGGCGGGCGCATCTTCTTCGACAAGCTGCCGGGCTTACTCAGCGGGCTCGGCTTCGAAGGCAATTACACCTTCGTCGACAGTAAGAATCCGGGAGATCTGTATCGCGACATCAACGGCGGAATTCACAGCAACGCGCCGCTGGTGGGATTGTCCAGGCATAATTTCAACGCGGTGCTGCTGTACGAGCGCAAGAGCGTCTCGTTCCGCGTCGCCTATTCCTGGCGGTCACGCTATCTGCAATCCACCAACAGCAACGGCACAAACCCGTCCTATAACTACTTTTCCGCGCCGGGCGTGATCACAAATATCAACACTGGCAAGGCAGAAGCAACCCAGATCGCGCTGCCGATCTATGGCGGGAGCTACGGCCAGTTGGAAGCTGGTGCCAGGTTCAAGGTTACCGAGAACTTCTCCTTCTCGATCCAGGGCACCAACCTGCTCAACTCGATGCAGCGCACCTTGATGGGCGGGTATCCCGGCGACAAGCTGTACGGGCGTAGCTGGTTCCAGACCGACCGGCGCATCAGCACCGGGATCAGTCTCGCATTCTGATGCGTCGCCTTCGGCCGCCGGGTTGGATAGCCTGGCGGCCGAAATGATCGGGCGGACAGGACATGATGAAGCGGGTGATTATCGTCGGCGGCGGGACCGCCGGTTGGCTGACCGCGGGGTATCTCGCCAAGAGGCTTGGCGCCGATCTGCCCGGCGGGGTCGCGATCACGCTCGTTGAATCGAAAGAGATCGGCATCCTCGGCGTGGGGGAAGGTACCTTTCCGACGATCCGCAAGACATTGGCGACGATCGGCGTCGAGGAGGCCGAGATGATCCGTCGTTGCGGCGCGACGTTTAAGCAAGGGGCCAAATTCGCCCATTGGCGGCACGCTCCGGGCACCGTTCGGCACGATCACTATCTCCATTCGTTCCAGAGCACCGAGGATCGCGGAGGGCTTGATCTATTGCCCTATTGGCTGCTTGGTCTGGCCGGCGACGAGAATTGGGACGAGGTCAACACGCCGCAAAAGAAGGCATCCGACGCGCATCGCGCGCCAAAGCTGCCGACTCATCCCGACTATGTCGCGCCGCTCAACTACGCCTTCCATTTCGATGCGGTGACGCTCGCGCAATTGCTGCGCGACCAGGGCATCGCCAACGGCGTCACGCATCTGATCGATACTGTCGAAGAGGTGTTGACGGGCGAAGACGGCATTGCCGGCGTGCGCACCGCCGCCAACGGCGTGCTGACCGGCGACCTTTATATCGATTGCACCGGCTTTCGGGCGGAACTGATCGGCAAGGCGCTGGGCAGTCCGTATCGATCGTGTCGCGATGTCCTGTTCTGCGATACCGCATTGGCGATTCAAGTGCCCTACGCAACTGAGGACGCGCCGATTGCTTCCTATACCATCTCGACCGCGCAGGAAGCGGGATGGATCTGGGATATCGGGCTCGACCAGCGTCGCGGTATCGGGCACGTTTATTCCTCGTCGCATACCGACGATGCCCGCGCCGAGGCAGTGCTGCGCGACTATGTCGGCCCGGCCGCCGAGCGGCTCGAGACGCGCAAGATTCGCTTCGAGGGCGGTTACCGCGAAACCAATTGGGTGAAAAACTGCGTGGCGATCGGTCTGTCGAGCGGGTTCTTCGAGCCGCTCGAGGCGACCGGCATCGTCTTCGCCGAAGTCGCCGCAGCGCTGGTCGCCAATCTCTTTCCCTGGGCCGGCGATTTCGAAACCTCGGCGCGCCAATTCAACCATATCATGCGTCGCCGCTACGAGCGTACGCTCGATTTCATCAAGCTGCATTATGCGATCAGCCAGCGCCGGGACAGTGACTTCTGGCGCGATAATGTCGATCCGTCGACGAGCCGTGATTCGTTGCACGAACTGCTCGATCGCTGGCGTTTTCGTCCCCCGACCGAGATGGATATCGACACCAATATCGACATCTTCACCGAGCCGAGCTGGCAATATGTCCTGTACGGCATGGGCTGGAAGACCGATCTGTCGGCCAAGTCCGGCGTTTACCGCTATCATGACGATGCGCGCGCCGCCTTTGCCGATGTGCAACGGCAAGCCGATTATGCGATCCGGACGTTACCGAGCAACCGTCAGCTCGTGCAATATGCGCAGACCGCCGGATTCGGTCCGCAGGGGAAGCGGGCATGACTGGTGGGCGCGGCGAAGGGCCGATCACGCGTGTCGTCATCGTCGGTGGCGGCACCGCCGGCTGGATGACCGCGGCGGCGTTGGCGCGGCTGACGGCCGCCGGCGTCGCGGTGACCTTGGTCGAGTCCGACGAGATCGGCACGGTCGGCGTCGGCGAGGCGACGATTCCCACCTTGCACGATTTCAACCGCCTGCTTGGCATCGACGAAGACGATTTCGTGCGCGCGACGCAAGCGACGTTCAAGCTCGGCATCGAGTTCGTCGGCTGGGGCCTGCCGGACGACCGCTATATTCATCCGTTCGGGCGGCTTGGTCGCGACGCGGTGGGGATCAAATTCCACAACATCTGGCTGCGCCAGACGCGCGCTGCCGCCTCCGCGCGCGAGACGGGGCCGATCGGCGATTACAGCATTGCCGTGCAGGCAGCATTGCGCGGCCGCTTCACCCGGCCGGCCGGCGATCCGGCATCGGTCCTGGCGTCGCTGGGCTACGCCTTCCATTTCGACGCCGGGCTCTACGCCCGCTATCTTCGCGGACTGTCCGAGCGGAATGGCGTGACGCGGGTCGAAGGACGGATCGAAAAAGTCGACCTCGAGCCGGAGAATGGCTTTGTCACCGGGGTGGTGCTCGCCGATGGGCGACGTATCGAGGGCGAATTGTTCGTCGATTGCTCCGGCTTTCGCTCGCTCATCCTGGGTGGAACGCTCGGTGTGGGGTTCGAAAGCTGGCAGCACTGGCTTCCGTGCGATCGCGCGATCGCGGCGCCTTGCGCCAATCCCGAACCGCCGGTCCCCTATACCCGAGCCACTGCCGACGCGGCCGGATGGCGCTGGCGCATCCCATTGCAGCATCGGATGGGCAACGGCTATGTCTATTCGGGCGCGCATCTCGAGGATGATGCGGCCGAGGCGCGGCTGCGCACCACGCTCGAAGGGGCGTTGGCCGCGGAGCCGCGCCGGCTGCGCTTCACCGCCGGGCGGCGCGATGCGCTTTGGGTCAAGAATTGCGTCGCCATCGGATTGTCGGCCGGTTTCCTCGAGCCGCTCGAATCGACCAGCATCCACCTCATCCAGTCGGGCATCGCCCGGTTGCTGGCCTTGTTTCCCGACCGGAGTTTCGCGCAGCACGAGATCGACGAATATAACCGCACGTTGCGCCTGGAATATGAGCAGGTGCGCGACTTCGTCATCCTCCATTACCATGCCACCCGCCGCGACGACACGCCGTTCTGGCAATATTGCCGGACGATGCCGGTGCCCGACAGTCTGGCCGAAAAACTCGAATTATGGCGCGGCAAGGCGCGCGTTTTTCGGCGGCAGGACGATTTGTTTACCGAAGATAGTTGGGTTGCCGTCCTCGTGGGCCAGAACGAGGTGCCGCGCGGCCAGGATCCCTTGGCCGATGCTTTGCCCGCCGATGAATCCCGCGATTTCCTCGCCCATCTGCGCGAGGTGATCGGCAAGACCGCCACCGCCATGCCGACCCAGGCAGAGTTCATCGCCCGACATTGCGCGGCGCCGCCGCTGGCGGATTGACGGACCACAAGGAGATGATCGGAATGTGTGCCCGCGCTGAAGGATTAGAGCATGATAACGTGATTTTACGTGCGGGCCCCTGGGAAGCGGGGCTGCTCCCCAGCCTGGGCGGTGCGATCACCTACCTGACGCGCGACGGCCGCGACGTGTTGCGGCGTGCGCCTGAGGGGGTTGATGATCCGCTCGCGACCGGCTGCTTCCCGCTTGTCCCTTATGCCAATCGTATTGCGCATGGGCGTTTCTCCTTCGCCGGCGAGGCGCATCGGCTGCCGCTCAATTTCGGCGATCACCCGCACAGCCTGCACGGTATCGGCTGGCAGTCGCCTTGGACGACGAGCATGACGGGGGAGGCCGAGGCAGTGATGGCGTTGCGCCATGCCGGCGGCGGCGGTTGGCCATGGCCGTTCCGCGCCGAGCAGCGCCTCGCGCTGGACGATGAAGGCCTGACGGTCAGCTTGTCGCTCATGAACGAGGGCGACCGGACGATGCCCGCCGGTCTCGGCTTTCATCCCTATTTCCCGCGCGACGCATCGACGCGGCTGACGATGAGTACGCGGCGGATGTGGGAAGGCGACGAGACGATGATTCCGACCCGGCCGGTCGCGGCCGACGCGTTGGGCGACTGGAGCGCGGGCGCGGGCTTTCCCGATCGGCTGATCGATAACAGCTTTGACGGCTGGACGGGTCACGCCACGATTGACGGCGCGGACGGAGTCACGCGGATCGTCGCGATCGGCGCGCGGACCGTCCATCTCTACGCGCCGCCAGGCGAAACCTTCCTGTGCGTCGAGCCGGTGTCGCATCTGCCCGATGCGCTCAACCAGGACTTCGCGATCGACACGCTCGACCCTGGCGAGACGCTCGCGCTGAAGATGCGTATCACGAGCTGAACCATGACATTGCGATCGATCATTCTCGGCGCCGCGCTGGCGCTTGCCTCACTGGCGCCCGCCGCGGCGCGGGGCCCCGCCGCTTTTCCCTATCGCTGGACCAATGTGACGGTCGGCGGAGGGGGCTTCGCGCCGGGAATCGTGTTCAGCCCCGCTGAACGCGGGCTGGCCTATCTGCGCACCGACATGGGCGGCGCCTATCGCTGGGAGGACCGCGTCGGCACCTGGGTGCCGCTGATGGACGGTTTCGCGCAGGGCAGCTTTTTCGGCGTCGAGAGTATCGCCCCGGACCCGGTTAACGCCGATCGCGTCTATGCCGCGGCCGGCATGTCGGCGCGCGCTCCAGCGGCAATCCTGCGCTCCGACGATCGCGGCGCGCATTGGACGATCGTGCCGGTGCCGTTCCGCATGGGCGGCAACGAGCCCGGGCGCGGTCTCGGCGAGCGGCTGGCGGTCGATCCGCGTCACCCACGCCGTCTGCTGTTCGGCTCGCGCCATGACGGACTGTGGCTGAGCGAGGATGCCGGCGCACACTGGCGGCGCGACACCGCCTTCCCCTATGCCGGTGCCGGCCCCGCCGCGCCCTGGTCCACGCATCCCGGCATCGCGTTCGTTCTGTTCGATCCCAAGGCGCGGCGCGTATTCGCCGGGGTTGCCGATGCGGGTAGTGCGGGGCTGTTCCAGTCGGATGACGACGGCGCACACTGGGTGCGGCTGGCGGGCGGACTCGATGGGCTGGTGCCGGTCAAGGCCGCGCTCGACGGCGCCGGACGGCTTTACGTCACCTGGGCCGACGGCGTCGGCCCGAGCGGCGTGACGCGCGGCGCGATATGGGCTTTGGAGCGCTCCGGCGTATTCCACGATATCACACCCGACCGCAGTGCCGGCGCACCGCCGGGAGGCTATATCGGCGTCGCCGCCGATCCCGCGCGCGACGGCGTCGCCTACGCCTCGACCTTCAACCGCTGGAAGCCGGGGGATACGTTGTGGCGTACGGCCGATGGCGGCCGGCACTGGACCGACCTCGGTTCACGCAGCCGCCGCGACACGCGCGCTACGCCGTTCCTCAACTGGGGCCGTCCCGAGGCAGCTCTCGGACATTGGATAGCCGGGCTGGCGCTCGACCCGTTCGATCCCGGGCGGCTGGCCTATACGACCGGCGACACCGTCTATGTCACCAGCGACGCC
>JGI24737J22298_10000315_pt1 | contig 16196 bp, 12 predicted proteins | sample KBSCornC3_FD_22298 | JGI IMG/M metagenome (IMG submission 22298) | reverse complement strand
TGCTCGGTAATCGTATTGCTGAAGACCGGTTNAGCGACGCGNGCGCTTCCCAATCGGCTGCGCGCGGGGTGAATGTGGTCGTGAACCGCTCGGCTGCATCCAGGTTCGGCTTCCGTGCGCCGCAAGCGGCGATCGGTCAGACTATAGAGGTAGCGCTCGACAGGAGCGCAGATGTCCTTGAGTCGACGACAATCGTGGGCGTGGTCGAGGATACGCGCTTCCGCAGCGCGCGCGATGCGATCGATCCGATCGTCTATCTCTATGACCCCGATCATACCAGCCAGGTGGTCGTCCGCTTTTCCCATGCGCGCCCCGGCGAGGTTATGGCTGCACTCAATCGGATTTGGCGCAAGTTCGAGCCCGAAATCCCGTTCGAGGCGCGCTTCGCCGATAATATCGTGCATGAACTTTACACTGCCGAACGTGCGCGCGCGGTGCTGTTCGCGGCCTTCTCCGTGCTGGCAGTGCTGATCGCCTGCCTCGGGCTCTACGCACTCGCCGCGCACGCGGCCGAACGGCGGACGAAGGAGATCGGCATTCGCAAAGTGCTAGGCGCGACAGTGCTCGACATCGTGCGTCTGCTCGCCTGGCAATTCTCCAAGCCGGTGGTCATCGCGAACCTGATCGCCTGGCCGGTCGGCTGGTGGGCGATGCGCGACTGGCTCAACCAGTTCGATCTGCGCATTCCGCTCACGATCACGCCTTTCGCCCTGGCGGGCGCGCTCGCGCTCGCCATCGCTCTCATCACCGTCGCCGGACACACACTGCGCGTCGCGCGCGTGCGGCCGGTCCACGCGCTCCGTTACGAATAGGACAGCGTCATGATCCGCAATTATCTCACCGTCGGTCTTCGGGCGCTGGCCAAGAACAAGACCTATGCCTTCATCAATATCGTGGGGCTCGCGCTCGGCCTCGCCGCGGCGGTGCTGATCCTGCTCTATGTCCGCTACGAGATGAGTTACGACGCCGCACTGCCTGGCGCGGATCGGGCTTTCCAGTTCCAGACCTATTACAAGGCGGACAAGAAGGGCACCGAAGAGATGCCGATGCAGATGACCGAGTTCGTCGCGGGCCGTGCGCTGGCGAAGGATTTCCCGCAGGTCGAGAAAATCGTCTACGTCAGGTCGAGCCAGCCGGTGGTGCTGCAGGACGGGGTCGCCAAGGTCACCGACGAGGTCCGGATCGTCGACAGCAACATTTTCGACGTGCTTCAATTCCCGTTCGTGCGCGGCGATCCCGCGCACGTGCTGGATGACGTCCACGCGCTCGCGATCAGCGAAAGCGAGGCGGTCCGCCGTTTCGGCACGATCAACGTGGTCGGCAAGACGCTGACGCTCGGTCTCAACAATGGCAATGTCGATTATCGCATCACCGGCGTATTCAAGGACATTCCCAAGAACAGCCAGTTCGCCGCCAACATCGTCGCGCGCGTCGATCCCAACACCGAGTTCAGCACCTTCCCGACGTTCATGACGAGCTGGAGCAGCCAGGGCGGCTGGTATTATGTGAAGCTCCGCCCAGGTGCGAACGCAGCCGATATCAATGCGCAACTTCCCGCCTGGAAAAAGCGCAACATTCCCGACGACGTCACCAATGGCGAGCGTTCCAATCAAGGCGATTTTCAGGATTTCGCGCTGGTCAACGTGCGTGACGTTCACCTCGGCAAAGGCCAGCGTTTCGGGATCCGTCCAACTAACGACAAACGCACCGTACTCACCTTTGGCCTGGTTGCCTTGATGGTGCTGGGCATGGCATGCGTGAACTTCACCAATCTCGCCACGGCACGAGCATCGCAGCGCGCGCGTGAAGTGGCATTGCGCAAGGTGCTGGGCGCGACGCGCGGCCAGCTCATCGCGCAGTTCATCGGTGAATCGGTTCTGGTGGCGGCGATCGCGATGATGCTTGCGCTAGCGCTGGTCGAAATGCTGCTGCCGACTTTCAACGATTTCCTCAGCGCGCAGATCGCGCTCTCCTATTTCGGTCGCGACACGGTGCTGCCCTCTTTGCTTGGGCTGGTGCTGCTGGTGGGGGCCGCGGGCGGCGTCTATCCCGCTTTCTATCTCTCCCGGTTCGAGCCGGCCCGCGTGTTGCGCGCCAACAAGTCCGCGGCCGATGCGCAGGGCTCAGGCGTGCTGCGCAACGTGCTCGTGATCGGGCAGTTCGCGGTATCGATCGCACTCATCATCTGCACGATTGTGATCTACGCGCAGACCGTCTACGCGCGCACCGCCAACCAGGGATATCAGCGCGAAGGCCTGTTCCAGGTGAGCAATCTCGACGCCCAGGGCGTCGATAGGCTCACGATGCGGCTGGTCGATCAGATCCGCCGCCTGCCCGGTGTGCAGGCCGCGGCCGCGACCGGTATCGCGATCCAGCCCAACAACAACAACATGACGGGCGTCTTCCTGCCCGGCAGCACCTCGTCGATAAGCCTTGGCAATTACACCACGCAGTCGGGCTTCTTCCGCGCCATGGGAATGAAGCTGCTCGCCGGCCGCGACTTTGACGAAAATCGCCCGCGCGACGATGCCACCACGCCTTTCCCGGTCAACATGGATGCGGAGCGTGCCTTCGCGGCGCGTGGCGCCAACGTGATCCTGAGCGAGAGTGCCGCGCAGCGGTTGGGCTTCCGCACGCCCGAAGCGGCAATCGGCAAGACCTTCACCGCCGGCCTCACGCTGCGGGAGATCGGGCTGGTGCCCGCCACCGTCATCGGCGTGGTGCAGGATGCGCGGTTCCGTTCGATGCACGATCCGCTGCAACCGATCATGTTCCTGATGGCCAAGAACGGCTTCACGCACATCGATATCCGCTATGCCGGGATCGCGCCCAACAAACTGCGCGACGAGGTTCAGGGCGTATGGAATCGCTTGTTGCCGCAAGTCCCTTTCCAGGCCGATTTCGCGGACGAAATCCTGCGCGGCGAATATAAGGCCGACACTGCGCGCGGACAGCTGTTTGCGGGCTTTGCGATCCTGTCGGTCGTGGTCGGTTGCCTCGGCCTGTTCGGGCTCGCCTCCTTCACCGCCGAGCGCCGCACCAAGGAGATCGGGATCCGCAAGGTGCTGGGTGCGCGCACGCGCGACATTGTGCAACTGCTCGTCTGGCAGTTCAGCCGCCCGGTGTTGATCGCCAATATGATTGCCTGGCCTGTTGCCTGGTGGGTGATGCGCGATTGGCTCAACAAGTTCGACGAGCGGATCGGGCTGGGGCCGACGCCCTTCCTGCTGGCAGGCGGGCTCGCCTTAGGGATCGCGGTCGCGACGATCGCCAGCCACGCTTTCCGCGTCGCGCGGGCCAACCCGATCTTCGCGCTCCGGTACGAATGAGCGCGCTGAGAAAACGAGAATGATTGGGGCAGGGCGAGATGTTGCATAATTACCTGATCGTAGGCCTGAGGGCGCTGACCAAGAACAAGACCTACGCCTTCATCAACATCTTCGGGCTTGCGCTCGGCCTCGCCGCGGCGGTGATGATCCTGCTCTATGTGCGCTACGAGCTGACTTATGATGCGTGGATGAAGGATGCCGATCAGGCATTTCAGGTCCAGACCTATTACAAGGCAAATGGCAAGGGCGGTGAGGCGCTGAACCTCCAGATGTCCGAATTCGCCGCCGGCCGGGCATTGCTGAAGGATTTCCCGCAGGTCGAGAAGCTGACTTACATTTGGGGGTTCGGCCCCGTTGTGCTGCAGGATGGCGTCGCCAAGCAGACCGATCATGTCCGCATGGTCGACAGCAACATCTTCGATATCCTGCAGGTACCGTTCGTGCGCGGCGACGCTGACAAGGCACTCCCCGACAATAATTCGATGGCGATCAGCGCGGGCGAGGCGATCCGCCGGTTCGGCACGATCGACGTGATCGGCAAGACGCTGACGATCGTGATGAACACGGGAAATGTCGATTACCGCATTACCGGCGTGTTCCAGGACATTCCGCGCAACAGCGCATTCTCGGCCGATATCGTCGCGCGTTTCGATCCCAACACGCAGTTCGCCGATCGCGCGCAACTCATGACGCAGTGGGACAACCAGAATGGCTGGAACTACGTAAAGCTGCGCAAGGGCGCGAACGCGGCTGAGATCAACGCCCAGCTTCCCGCCTGGGAAAAGCGCAACATTCCCGACCAGATCGTAAATGGCGAGCGGACCAGCGCCGGCGATGCCGAGGATTGGGCGCTGGTCAACGTGCGCGACGTGCATCTCGGCCGCGCGGACAAAGTATCGCTCACCCCGCATAACGAAAAGCACGCCGTCATGACCTTCGGTGTGGTCGCCTTCATGGTGTTAGGCATGGCATGCGTGAACTTCACCAACTTGGCGACCGCGCGCGCCTCGCAGCGGGCGCGCGAAGTGGCACTGCGCAAGGTGCTGGGGGCGAGCCGCGGTCAGTTGATCGTCCAGTTCATCGGCGAATCGATGCTGGTCGCGGCGATCGCGGTGGTGATCGCGCTGACAGCGGTCGAATTGCTGCTGCCCGCCTTCAACGGCTTCCTCGATGCCGACATCAAGCTGATCTATCTCGGTGCGGACACGATCCTTCCCTGGGTGGTACTCTTGACCCTGGTGGTGGGCGCGGCGGGAGGCGGTTATCCGGCCTTCTATCTTTCCCGCTTCGAACCGGCCCACGTCCTGCGCGCGAACAAATCGGCAGGTGATACGAAGGGATCGGCGCGCCTGCGCAACATTCTGGTGATTGGCCAGTTTGCGGTGTCGATCGCACTGATCGTCTGCACGATCGTGATCTACGCGCAGACTCTGTACGCTCGCACCGTCGATCAGGGCTATAATCGCGAAGGTCTGCTCCAGCTCGGCAACCTCAGCTACAAGGGCGTGGGCGACAATCCGCTGCGGATCGTCGAACTGATCAAGCGGGTGCCCGGCGTCCAGTCGGCTGCACTGAGTGGAATCGGCGTGTCGCCCGGGAACAATTCGGTAGCCGACGTCGTCGCACCGGGCAGCGGCACGTCCATCCAGATTGGCGTTTACGGAATCCAGACCGGTTTTTTCCAAACGATGGGCATGAAGATGCTCGCCGGACGCGGCTTCTCCGATTTCCGACCGCGCGACGATGCAACGACGCCGTTCCCGGTGGATCTGGATGCGGAGCGCGCGCTCGTCGCGCGCGGCGCCAATATCGTCATCACTGAAAGCGCCGCCCAGAGGCTGGGCTACAGAACGCCGCAGGCGGCAATCGGCCAGAACGTGAAGGCGGTCATCACCGTGCCCGAAGCTGGCAGCATGGTGCCATGCACGATCATCGGCGTTGTCGCCGACGCACGCTTCCGGTCCGCGCACGATCCGCTCCAGCCGATCATGTACGTGATGCAGAAGAACTTCTTCTCCAACATCGAGGTACGTTTCGCCAACGTCGCGCCCGCGGTGATCCGCGACCGGATCGAGAATCTGTGGGAGAAAATCCTGCCGCAGGTGCCGTTCAAGGGCGATTTCGCCGACGATCTCCTGCGCAAGGAATATCAGGCGGACACGGCGCGCGGGCAGCTGTTCGCGGGTTTCGCATTGCTGTCGGTGGTGGTCGGTTGCCTCGGCCTGTTCGGGCTCGCCAGCTTCACCGCCGAACGCCGCACCAAGGAGATCGGGATCCGCAAGGTGCTGGGTGCGCGCACGCGCGACATCGTGCAGCTGCTTGTCTGGCAGTTCAGCCGACCGGTGCTGATCGCCAATATGGTCGCCTGGCCGGTCGCCTGGTGGCTGATGCGCGACTGGCTCAACAAGTTCGACCTTCGGATCGGGCTGGGGCCGACGCCCTTCCTGCTCGCGGGCGGGCTCGCACTGGGCATCGCCATCGCCACGATCGCGAGCCACGCCTTCCGCGTCGCGCGCGCCAATCCGATTCTAGCGTTGCGCTACGAGTAATCCCCACGCGTGATGCCGGCGGAGGCGGCATCTCGTGAGGCAGCGTCCGAACTTTGTCTCCTGAGACCCCAGCTTTCGCTGGGTGACGGAAGACTGGGGTTGCGCCCCAGACTCTAAGCGGCCACCATCTCGCGAATGCAGCAGCGCGGCGGCATCGTCGAACCCGCCTGTCCGTCCTCGGAGCGGATGGTCACCTTACCCGCGCGGCCCGAACCGATCAGGCTCGCCGCCGATCAGACAGCGGTCGTGGTGATCGACATGCAGAATGCTTATGCCTCGCCCGGCGGCTATGTCGACTTGGCGGGCTTCGATATCGCGGGCGCGGCCGGGACGATCGGCAAGATCGCGACTGTGCTGGATACAGCGCGCGCGGCCGGCGTGCAGGTCATCTATCTGCAGAACGGCTGGGACCCGGATTATGTCGAGGCGGGCGGTCCCGGGTCGCCCAATTTTCATAAATCCAATGCGCTCAAAACGATGCGCGCGCGGCCCGAACTGAGCGGAAAACTGCTCGCGCGCGGCGGCTGGGATTATGATCTGGTCGACGCGCTGGCGCCCAAACCGGGTGACATCCAATTGCACAAGACGCGCTATTCGGCCTTCTTCAATTCGCAACTCGATCAGACCCTGCGCGCGCGCGGCATCCGCAATATCGTCTTCGTCGGCATTGCCACCAATGTCTGCGTCGAGAGTACGCTTCGGGACGGCTTCCACCTCGAATATTTCGGCGTGATGCTGGAGGACGCGACCCACCATCTCGGCCCCGAATTCACGCAAGCGGCGACGGTCTACAACGTCGAAAAATTCTTCGGCTGGGTGTCCAGCGTCGCCGATTTCTGCGGCAGCTTCGGCCAGATAGGACAAGGAGAATAAGATGCCGTTCGAGGCGATCAATCCGCCGCAATTTCCGACGCCAATCGCCCCTTATTCGGCCGGCGCCAAAGCGGGAAACACGATCTACGTCTCGGGCGTGCTGGCGCTGGGCGAGGGCGGCACGGTGCTGCATGTCGGCGATGCCGCCGCCCAGACGCGCCATGTCCTGAACGTGATCAAGGCTACGCTGGAGGCTGCCGGCGCAACCATGGCGGACGTAGCGATGAACCACATCTTCCTCAAGGATCTGGCCGATTACGCCACCTTCAACGCGGTCTATGCGGAATATTTCCCGGGCCAGAAGCCCGCGCGTTATTGCATCAAGTGCGAGCTGGTGAAGCCCGATTGTCTGGTTGAGATCGCGTCCGTGGCGCATATCGGTGCCTGAAGCGGCCGGGCTCTATTACGACCTGTATGGGCCGCCCGCAGCCGAGCCGCTCATCCTCTCCCCCGGTCTCGGCGGGTCGGCACATTATTGGCGGCCCAATGTCGAGGCCTTCGCCGAGCATTTCCGCGTCCTGGTCTACGACCATCGCGGCACGGGCCGCAGCGATCCTGCTTTGCCCGAGACGCTCAGTATCGAGGACATGGCCGACGATGTCATCGCACTGATGGACGCGCTCGCCATCGATCGCGCGCACTTCGTCGGCCACGCGATCGGCGGGATGATCGGCATGGCGATCGCGCTCAAGGCGCGGGATCGGCTGCGGCGGCTGATGGTGATCAATGGCTGGGCGCGGCTCGAGCCGCACACCGGGCGCTGCTTCGACGCCCGGCTGCGGATCCTGCGCGAGGGTGGCCCGCAGGCTTATGCCGAAGCGCAATCGATCTTCCTCTTCCCGGCCGACTGGATCGCGTTGCACGAGGACGATGTCGCCGCGATGGCTCGCGCTACGGTCGAACATTTTCCCGTCATCGCGACGTTGGAAAAAAGGATCGCGGCGGCACGCGCGTTCGACATCCTCGACCGGGTGAGCGAGATCGGTACGCCGTTATTGGCGGTCTGCGCGAGCGATGATGTGCTGGTGCCGTCGATCGCTACGACGCGGATCGTCGATCATCTCTCGCCCTTCAACGGCGGGACCGAAGTGGCGATGCGCTGGGGCGGTCATGCCTGCAACGTCACCGATCCGGAAAGCTTTCATGAATTCACACTCGCCTGGCTGGCGGGGAAAGCACTCATCGAGGAGTAGGTCCCATGCAGGTCGGTGTGTTCATTCCCATCAACAACAATGGCTGGCTGATCAGCGAGAACAGCCCGCAATATATGCCGAGCTTCGATCTCAATAAGGCGATCGCGCTCAAGGCGGAGGAGCACGGGCTCGATTTCCTNCTGTCGATGATCAAGCTCAGGGGCTTCGGCGGCAAGACCGAATTCTGGGAATATGGGTTGGAGAGCTTCACGTTGATGGCCGGGCTCGCGGCGGTGACGAGCAGGATCAAGATCTACGCGACCTGCCCGACGCTCGTCATCCCGCCCGCCTTCGCCGCGCGCATGTGCAACACGATCGATTCGATCAGCCACGGGCGCTTCGGCCTCAACCTGATCACCGGCTGGCAGCGGCCTGAATATAGCCAGATGGGGATGTGGCCGGGCGACGAGCATTTCCGCAACCGCTACGACATGCTTGGCGAATATGCGCATATATTGCGCGAGCTGTGGGCGACCGGCGTTTCAGACTATAAAGGTCATTATTACCAGATGGACGATTGCCGCGTCCGGCCCAAGCCGGAGGGCGACATCAAGCTCATCTGCGCGGGTTCGTCCGACGCCGGCCTCGCTTTTTCCGCCCAATATGCAGATTATGCCTTCTGCCTCGGCAAAGGCGTCAACACGCCCAAGGCCTTTGCCTTCAACAACGAACGCCTTGCGCTCGCGACCGAGAAGACCAGGCGAGACGTATCGGTATTCGTGCTGGTGATGGTGATCGCTGCCGAAACCGACGAGGAGGCGATGGAGAAATGGATCCACTATCGCGAGGGCGTTGACCAGGAAGCGGTCGCCTGGCTGGGTGAACAGGGTGCGGCCGACAAGACCAGCACGACGACCAACGTTCGCCAGCTCGCCGACAAGGAAAGCGCGGTAAATCTCAATATGGGGACCCTTGTGGGCTCCTATGCAAGCATCGCGCGCATGCTCGACGAGATGGCGGATGTGCCGAATACGGGCGGCGTTTTGCTGACCTTCGACGACTTCCTGGAGGGGGTCGAAGCGTTCGGGACGCGCATTCAGCCGCTGATGAAAAGCCGTAAAACAGCGTGAGACGGACAACTCGATCCGATTCGGAGATGTCGATTTAGCGGTAGAATTGGCAGTTTCGCGGTATTTTTAAACCGTAATGGCGCGGACACGTAAGAAAGGTTAAGACGTTTAGGCTCTTGTTAACCTTTAACCTTCATTACCGTGTTCGTAACCAAGCGCGTTGACGGTTCGGATGGGGGTCCATCCCGGACGCCAGGACAGGGGTTTAGGCCATGCGTGTACTGCTTATCGAAGACGATCCCACGACTGCCCGCTCGATCGAGCTGATGCTGAGCTCGGAAGGGTTCAACGTTTATACGACCGACCTCGGTGAGGAAGGCCTCGATCTCGGCAAGCTGTACGATTACGACCTGATCGCGCTCGACCTCAACCTGCCGGACATGACCGGCTATGACGTGCTCAAGAAGCTGCGCACGTCGCGGGTCCAGACCCCGGTCCTCATTCTTTCCGGCATTGCCGAGATGGACGCCAAGGTCCGCGCTCTCGGTTTCGGCGCCGACGATTATGTCACCAAGCCGTTCCACCGCGAGGAACTGATCGCCCGCATCCATGCGATCGTCCGCCGCTCGAAGGGCCACAGCCAGTCGGTCATCAAGACCGGCAAGCTCGCGGTCAATCTCGACGCGAAGACGGTCGAGGTCGATGGCGCCCGCGTCCATCTGACCGGCAAGGAATATGCGATGCTGGAGCTGCTTTCGCTCCGCAAGGGCACCACGCTCACCAAGGAAATGTTCCTGAACCACCTCTATGGCGGCATGGACGAGCCCGAACTCAAGATCATCGACGTGTTCATCTGCAAGCTGCGCAAGAAGCTCAGCCTGGCCTGCGGTGGTGAGAATTATATCGAGACCGTCTGGGGCCGCGGCTACGTGCTGCGCGAGCCGAACGAAGGCCAGATGGCCGAAGTCGCGTAACCTCCTCTCCGTAAGCTTGAACCCTGCCGCCGTCCCGGTTCGTCCGGGGCGGCGGTTTGCCTTTGGGGCCTGGTTTAATCCAGCCGGGGCTTGGCGCGGTTCTTCTTGACCACACCCGCGCGCGCCTTGGCCTCGACCCGTTTGGCCTTCGCCGCCTTGCTCGGCTTGGTCTTGATCCGGCGTTCCGGGCGGATGCGCGCCTGGGCCACCATCTCCGCCAGCCGCCGGCGCGCTTCCTCGCGATTGGCCTCACGCGTGCGGTGGGTGCGCGCGGTGACGAGGATGCCGCCGTCGAGCGTCCAGCGGCTGCCCGCCAGCGCCTTCAGCCGCGCGAACACGTCGGGCGGCAGGCGCAGTGCATAAACGTCGAGCCGCAGCTGGACCGCGGTCGCGACTTTGTTGACATTCTGCCCGCCCGGCCCGGTCGCCGCGAGGAAGCGTTCCTCAAGCGCGTCTTCGGGCAAAGGCGGGGCTTCGGATGCGGACATGACGGCCCGAAGTTAGCAGGTCGGGCGCGCCAATCGACATCCTTAATTTCCCAGCAGCCATATCGCGCCGCCTCCTGTTACCAATTATGATCCATGACAGGCACAAGTCCCTGTATCGGCGGAGTTTTTGTGTTCATTTCCAAGCCCAGCCAAGCCGCCGGAACTTCGGTCGAGGATCGCCGCCGCAGCGTTCGCCATGCCGCGGTCAACCAGGTCGCCAAGATCAGGCTGGCCACGGGTCGCGAGGAATTGTGCCTGCTCCGCGATATTTCGGCGGAGGGCCTCAAGGCGGAAGTCTATATTCCGCTCGAGCGCGGCGTTTCGATCGATATCGAGCTCAGGACCGCGCACACGGTCCGCGGGCGGATCGTATGGGCGGCGAACAACGAGATCGGCGTCGCCTTCGACGCGCCGATTCCCGCCGCGGCGATGCTCGCCCATTGCTCGTTCGAGGCGAACGGCACCAACCTCCGTCCGCCGCGGCTCAAGGTGAATTTGCGCGGACTGCTCCGGATCGGGGCGGATGCGCGGATGGTGAGCATCGGCAATATTTCGCAGGCCGGGGTGCAGATAGAGGCGCCCGAGCCGATCCGTATCGGCGTGCAATGCTCGATCGCGCTGCCGGGCCTGCCGGCGCGCGCCGCGGCGATCTGCTGGTGGCGCGAGGGCCATGCCGGGCTGATGCTGACCGAGCCCTTCGACTATCCCTATTTCGCGCGCTGGCGCGCCGGCTGCCGCTGACCGTCGCACGCGCGCATCGTCCCGGCCGAATCCCACCAGCCGTTCCGGGGACGGCCCCGAAACAATAATCCTTAATTTACCGACAAGGATGTTGAAGCGGGATTGGTTACGGACTCCTGCGCCAGATGGAGTCCGCTTTCCCGGCTATCGGTGGAGTTTGCGTGTTCTTTTCAAGAGCCAAGGAAGTCGCGGAGGTCCCGGTGCAGGAGCGCCGGCGGAGCATCCGGCACACGACCGTGATGCAGGTTGCGAAGATCCGGCTCGGCTCCGGCCGGGAGGAATTGTGCCTGCTGCGCGATATCTCGCCCGAGGGGCTGAAGGCGGAGCTCTATGTCCCGGCCGAAGCCGGCGTGCATGTCGAGATCGAGATGCGCACCGGCCACCTGATGGGCGGCTGCATCGCCTGGGCGGAAGCGGGCCTGATCGGCGTTTCGTTCGACGAGCCGATGCCGATGGCCGCCATGATGGCGCATTGCTCGTTCGACGATCGCATGGGCAAGCTCCGCCCACCGCGGATCAATGTCGAGATGCGCGGACTGCTCAAGGTCGGCATCGAGGAACGAGGCGTCCGCATCGGCAATATCTCCCAGGCGGGCGTGCAGATCGATAGCGCCCAGCCGCTTCCGGCCGGCGCGCCCTGCGCGATCGGCATGCCCGGGCTGCCGCTCCGCTCCGCCACGATCCGCTGGTGGCGCGACGATCAGGCCGGCCTGCTGCTCGCCGAGCCGCTCGATTATCCCGAATTCGCGGAATGGCGGTCGGTCGTCGTCGGCTAAATCCGGCTCGCGGCGCGCGGATGCAGGAAAAGGGCTGGACGTTCCACCCGCAAGGCGGGACGCACCCCTTTCCCCACCGGGCTCCCCTTGCTAGGGGCACCCGCACACACCGCATCGCAGCATAAGGATTCCCGCCATGACCGCCGTTGGCCAGGACACGCTCGGCACCCGTTCGACCCTCGAGGTCGGAGGGCGTCAGGTCTCCTATTATTCGCTCGCCAAGGCGGCCGAGACGATCGGCGACGTGTCGCGCCTGCCCTTCAGCATGAAGGTGCTGCTCGAAAATCTGCTGCGCTTCGAGGACGGCACCACCGTCACCACCGATGACCTCAAGGCGATGGTTCAGTGGCTGACCGATCGCACGTCGGAACGCGAAATCCAGTATCGCCCGGCGCGCGTGCTGATGCAGGACTTCACCGGCGTGCCCTGCGTGGTCGATCTCGCGGCGATGCGCGATGCGATGGGCACGCTCGGCGGCGATGCGCAGAAGATCAATCCGCTGGTGCCGGTGCACCTCGTCATCGACCACTCGGTGATGGTCGACGAATTCGGCACGCCCAAGGCGTTCCAGGACAATGTCGAGATCGAATATGCCCGCAACATGGAACGCTACGAGTTCCTGCGCTGGGGCTCCAAGGCGCTCGACAATTTCAAGGTGGTGCCGCCGGGCACGGGCATCTGCCACCAGGTGAATCTGGAGAATATCGCGCAGACCGTGTGGGTCAGCCAAGATGCGGATGGCAAGGAAGTCGCGTACCCCGACACCTGCGTCGGCACCGACAGCCACACCACTATGGTCAACGGCCTTGGCGTGCTCGGCTGGGGTGTGGGCGGAATCGAGGCCGAGGCCGCGATGCTCGGCCAGCCGGTCTCGATGCTGATCCCCGAAGTGGTCGGCTTCAAGCTGACCGGCACGCTCGCCGAGGGCATCACCGCGACCGATCTGGTGCTGACCGTCACCCAGATGCTGCGCCAGAAGGGCGTGGTCGGCCGCTTCGTCGAATTCTACGGCCCAGGCCTGGACGCGCTTACGCTCGCCGATCGCGCGACGATCGCCAACATGGCGCCCGAATATGGCGCGACCTGCGGCTTCTTCCCGGTCGATACCGCCACGATCAACTATCTGCGCCTTACCGGGCGCGATGACGCGCAGATCGAGCTGGTCGAGGCTTATGCCAAGGCGCAGGGCCTGTGGCGCGACGCCGCCGCGCCCGATCCGGTCTTCACCGACACGCTCGCGCTCGACATGTCGACCGTGCAGCCGAGCCTCGCCGGTCCGAAGCGCCCGCAGGACAAGGTGCTGCTGTCGAACGTCGACGACAATTTCAACAACGAGCTGGTCACCGGCTACAAGAAGACCGGCGACAGCGACCAGCGCGTCGCGGTCGAGGGCGGCGACTTCGAGGTCGGCCATGGTGATGTCGTGATCGCCGCGATCACCAGTTGCACCAACACGTCGAACCCCTCGGTGCTGGTCGCTGCCGGCCTGGTCGCGCGCAAGGCGCGGGCGTTCGGGCTCACGCCCAAGCCGTGGGTCAAGACCAGCCTCGCGCCGGGCAGCCAGGTCGTGACCGACTATCTGAACAAGGCGAAGCTCTCCGAGGATCTCGACGCGATCGGTTTCAACCTGGTGGGCTATGGCTGCACCACCTGCATCGGCAATTCGGGGCCTTTGCCCGCGCCGATCAGCAAGGCGATCAACGAGCATGACCTGGTCGCGGCCTCGGTCCTCTCGGGCAACCGCAATTTCGAGGGCCGCGTCTCGCCCGACGTGCGCGCCAACTTCCTCGCCTCGCCGCCGCTCGTGGTGGCCTATGCGCTGAAGGGCACGGTCCGCGACGACATCACCACCACCCCGATCGGCACGACCGAGGATGGCAAGCCGGTGATGCTCAAGGATATCTGGCCGACCAATCAGGAGATCAGCGATCTGATCTCGTCGGTGATCGACAGCGACATGTACCGCACCCGCTATGCCAACGTGTTCGAGGGCGACGCCAAGTGGCGCGGCATCCAGGTCGAAGGGTCGGATACCTACAGCTGGTCGGCCGGCTCGACCTATGTTCAGAATCCTCCTTATTTCGAGGGCATGACGATGACGCCCAAGCCGATCGAGGACATCGTCGCCGCACGGCCGCTCGCCATCCTCGGCGATTCGATCACTACCGATCACATCTCGCCGGCCGGCTCGATCAAGGTCGACAGCCCTGCGGGCCGTTATTTGAACGAGCATCAGGTCTCGAAGGCCGACTTCAACAGCTATGGCGCGCGCCGCGGCAACCATGAGGTCATGATGCGCGGCACCTTCGCCAACATCCGCATCCGCAACGAGATGGTGCCGGGCGTCGAAGGCGGCATGACCAAATATGTGCCGACCGGCGAGACGCTGGCGATCTACGACGCCGCGCAGAAGTACAAGGCCGACGGGACGAGCCTCGTTATCGTCGCGGGCAAGGAATATGGCACCGGTTCGTCACGCGACTGGGCGGCCAAGGGTACCAATCTGCTGGGCGTGCGCGCAGTAATCGCCGAAAGCTTCGAGCGTATTCACCGCTCCAACCTCGTGGGCATGGGCGTGCTGCCCTTGCAATTCCCCGAAGGCGTCGATCGCAAGACTTTGGGCTTCGACGGCAGCGAATTGTTCACGATCGACCACGTCGCCGCGCTGCGTCCGCGCCAGATGGTGACGGTCAAGGTCAAGCGCGCCGATGGTAGCGAGATGACGTTCGAGGCGCGTTGCCGGATCGATACGGTCAACGAGCTCGATTATTTCCTGAATGGCGGCATCCTGCCCTACGTGCTGCGTAAGCTCGCCTCGTAAGGCCGCCGTCCGGCGCACGAAAAAGGGGCCCGGTTCGACTGAACCGGGCCCCTTCCTTTTGGTCCCCAAACCAAAAGCCCCTGAATTTAAAAGCCCGGGCGTCGCGCGGCGCGCCACCCGGGCTCTCCCCCATTGCAGCTCAATATTGCGCGAACAGTTCATCCTGCTTGCGACGGCGAAGCGCGGCGCCGAGCAGGCCGAAGCCCAGCACGATCATGCCCCAGGTCGCGGGCTCGGGAACGCCCGGCTCCTGAATCTCGCTTCCCGGAACATGCGTCACGAAAGCCTGGGTCTGGTTCCCCGCGGCCGGATCGAGCACGTGCAGCGTGTAACCGGCGGTCGATTGGGTGCGCGAATTGGCGAGCCAGGTGTTGGCGGTCGAAACCACGTTGGAAGCGATATTATCGACGTAGAAGGTACCGCTGCTCAGATTCCAGCTGGCATTGCTCGCTTCGCTGATGATTTCCCACACGCCAAGCTGCGCCACCGCCGAGCTGAGGGCGTCGGTCACGCCGCCCTGAAAGTCGACATAAGCCAGGAACTTGGTCAGGTCGGTGACCTGCTGCGCCGTATAGTGCACGTTCACGTCGGAATGCACGTCCTCGAGGTCCGCGATCGAACGTTCGGTGAAGGTGCCCGGACCCAGGTTGTCGCGAATGTCGATGCAGAAGACGCGCAGGTCTGTCAGCCCCGCGCCGGGATCGTTGACAAGGCTGCCCTTGAGCTGGATCGTGCCGATATAGACATTCTCGTTGGTGCTGGTGTTGCCGTCATGGATCGTGCCGACCAGATAGCCCGGCGGATCGATCACCCAGGCATTGCCGCCGGGAACTTGCGTGTTGATCGAAAAATCCGTGGCTTGCGCCGCGGAAGCAAAACCTGCCGCGCCCACCAAGCCTGCTGCGGCAATTGCCGCACGCACAATAGACTTACGCATGCTCAGAGTCCCCACTCTCGCTTGCGGCACTGGTGCCGCGTCCCCGGTCAAACCTGTTTTTTGTTTTTGGTCTGTTGACCGTCCGGGACCCGAGTCGCGAAGGACTGTAGGGGGCCAAACGCCTCTGCCTTGCGACTGTGGATAACTAGAAGTCGCGGCTTTTGCAATGGCAATAGATAGTTAACCATTTCCGCGTGACGATAGTTTACATTTCGCCCGACTGCGAAAGCGCGGCGGTCAGCCAGTCGGGGCGAATGAATGTCTCTTGCTTGACTGCTCCGCCATCGGCCGTGAGCCGCTCGGCGGCCACGCGCAGCACGGCAAGGCCAAGATCGGGATAATAGATATTTGCCGCGTCGCCGGGATCTTCGGACGTGCGCAATATGCCGATCCGGCGATTGACCTTCTGTCGCCAGTTCATCCGCGCCGTATTCTCCTGGCCGACATAGCAGCCCTTGGAAAAGCTGACGCCGTTCAGCTCGGCGGCATTGGCTTCAAGCCACAA
>JGI24737J22298_10000310_pt1 | contig 16241 bp, 10 predicted proteins | sample KBSCornC3_FD_22298 | JGI IMG/M metagenome (IMG submission 22298) | reverse complement strand
ACGGCTGCTATAAGCGGCGGTATTGGCTCGGGGATCTCAACAGTGATAGATGTGCTTGGCTATAACTACGTTGCCACCAAAAACACCGATGAGCAGCATAAAAAATACCCGAATCAATTTAGCTGGGGTACCGAAGAGGGCTCGACAGTTGCCTCGAGGGGGATTTACGAGGATGATATGGACAAGCATCAGCTTGTGGCATACGACAGAAAACAAAACGATTTTTTTTATAGCCTGGAACAAGGCTGGAAACATTATGCCTCGCGTCCGTACCTGGCCGGCATGTTCATCTGGACCGGTTTTGATTACCGGGGAGAACCAACGCCGTTTGGATGGCCATCAGTGGGGTCATATTTTGGGATGGTTGATGCCTGTGGTTTTCCAAAGGACGATTACTATTATTTAAAATCATGGTGGACGAACGAGACAGTGGTGCACCTGTTGCCGCACTGGAACTGGCATGGCAAAGAAGGCCAGGAAATAAGAGTATGCGCATATAGCAATTGCGACGAGGTGGAGCTATTCCTAAACAGAAAAAGTCTCGGCAAAAAAACTATGGAGCCGAACGGACACCTCGAATGGCAGGTAAAATATGAGCCCGGGACGCTGGAAGCTGTAGGGTACAAAAAAGGCATTAAAGCCGGTAATGATATTGTTAAAACTACGCTTACGCCAAATCAGGTTAAGTTAACAGCCAACCGCAAAGCGATTAAGGCTGATAAAAAAGATATTGCCATAATTACCGTACAGGCCGATGACAAAAACAACTTGCGGGTGCCAACCGCCCAAAATGAGCTAAGCTTTTCAATTACAGGCCCCGGTAAAATTATTGGAGTGGGCAACGGCGATGCAACATCGCTGGAGGCGGATCAATATTTAGAACGGATCGATCTTGTTAACATAGGCGCTTTCAAAGAGAAATTTGTCGACGATTTAAATGCAAAGGCCGAGGTTGCAGCGGATTATGACGATAGTAGCTGGCAAAATGCTTTTAAAGATACCAGGGACGATGAATTTGGCCGAAAAGTAAAAGCCGTAGTTTACAGGGCTGGTTTCACTATGCCTGCTGATGTGGCAACCGCAACGGCTACTTTATTTAGTAAAAATATCGGCAAAGTTCAAAACATCTACATCAATGGTAAGGAAATAGGGCACGAAATCAAGGCAGGCGATGGGAACACTGAATTTAAACTGGAAGCCTCATTACTGCACCCCGGCAACAATACCATCGCAATTGTAGCTACCCTCCTGCTTAAAGCAAACATCTGGGCGAGCGTTAATACCGATCCCGGCCTTATCCAATTGGTTTACTCTGCAGAGCAATATAAGCGAAAACTTTTTAGTGGTTATGCCCAGGTTATTGTCCAGTCAACCGGGCAGCCGGGCACTATAGTTTTAAAGGCAATCTCGCCGGGGTTAAAGCAGTCGGCTATTGAAATTACAGCTGCTGATAAATAATGTTAAACAAAGAATTTGAAGAAATAATGTTTATGAAATATATAATTACCTGTATTATCGCGCTTTTTTTGTTTAGTGGCGTATCCGCACAAAACAAAAATGAGACAGCCCTGAAATTAAAGATCAATAGTATCATCAAAAAGATGACACTTGAAGAGAAAATAGAAATGTTGCATGGCAACGCTTTGTTTTCTTCGGCAGGGGTGCCCCGTTTAGGTATCCCTGAATTGACATGTGATGACGGGCCATTAGGCGTGCGCGAAGAAATAAAACGTTTTGACTGGGCTTCGGCTAACTGGACAACCGATTCGGCTACGTTTTTACCCAATGGTTCGGCAATAGCTGCTACCTGGAACCCTATAATGGCCAATAAATACGGTGTGGTGATAGGAGAGGAAGCGAATGCCCGTAAAAAAAATGTGATGCTTGCGCCTGCGTTTAACATCTGCAGGATGCCCCTTTGCGGCCGTACTTATGAATATTACTCAGAAGACCCCTATTTAAATAGCCAATTGGCCATTCAATCGGTAAAAGGGATTCAAAGTCAGCATGTGGCGGCCTGTATTAAACATTTTGCCGCCAATAATCAGGAGCTTAACCGCGATAGTGTAAATACAATAGTTGATGAAAGGGCCTTGCAGGAAATCTATTTCCCTGCTTTTAAAGCTGCCGTTCAGCAGGGCAATGCTTATACCGTTATGTCGGCTTATAATAAGTTAAATGGTTATTGGTGTTCTGAAAATGGGTATTTATTAAACAAAGTTTTAAAAGGAGACTGGGGCTTTAAAGGCGTGGTTATGTCTGATTGGGCCGGCACGCATCATACTGTGGCGGCAGCAAACAATGGCCTTGATATTGAAATGGGTTCGAGCGGACCTTATGATCAATGGTATCTGGCTAAACCATTGCTTGCCGCTGTTAAAGCCGGTCAAGTTTCAGTAAAAACTATTGACGATAAAGTGGGCAGGATTTTATGGCTCATGTACCATACATCTATGAGTACCAACCATCCAAAAGGCGCTATCGCAACACCGGAGCACACTAAAGCCGCATATGATATCGCCTCAGAATCCATAGTTCTGTTGAAAAACGATAAACAATTATTGCCGTTAAAAACAAGTGAGATCAAACGCATAGCAGTTATAGGGGATAATGCCGTACGTACTTTCGCTTTGGGGGGATATGGTGCGGGTGTAAAAGCAAAATATGAGGTTACCGCATTAGAAGGGATAAAGTCAAGGTTCGGTAAAACCGCCGATATCAGGTTTGCACAGGGTTACAGGGCAAAGTACCAGGCGAGTAAAACTGCTGAACAAAATGGTGACTATAATAAACCTGATCAGGACCTAATTAATGAAGCCGTAGCGCTTGCAAAGAGCAGTGATGTTGCCATTTTGTGTATTGGTTCAAACCGTGAATACGAAAGTGAAGCCCATGATCGCAAAAGCCTGGAACTGCCTTTTGGCGAGCAGGCTTTGGTTAACGCCGTCAGTGCCGTTAATCCCAATACCGTTATTGTAGTAATGGCTGGTGCGCCATTTGACCTGAACGAAGTCAAGAAGTTAAATCACACTATTGTTTGGTCATGGTTTAACGGCTCAGAAGCCGGCAATGCGCTGGCCGATGTGTTGAAGGGAACTATAAACCCATCGGGTAAGCTGCCGTTTACCTTTCCTGCTTCGTTAAATGATTCACCGGCATTTAATTTGAACACCTATCCAGGCGATAATCTCACAGCCGAATATAAAGAAGGAATATTGGTTGGTTATCGCTGGTACGATACTAAAAATATAGTGCCGCTGTTCCCATTTGGTTATGGCCTTTCCTATACTGATTTTTCAATCAGCAAGCTTTCTACAGATAAATCAAGTTATAAAATAGACGAAATAATTCATGCGAAGTTTACGATCAAAAATACAGGTGAAAGAAGTGGTGCCGAAGTTGTGCAATTGTATGTGAATGATCCGGCTTGTTCGGTACAGCGCCCTGAAAAAGAGCTCAAAGCCTTTAAAAAGGTATTTTTAAAGGCCGGCGAAAAAAAGACGATAGAAATGCAGGTGAAAGTTGCAGATCTGGCATTTTATGATGAAGCAAAAAAAGGTTGGAACACTGAAGCCGGCGAATACGTTCTTGAATTAGGTAATTCATCCCGTAATATTATCCTCAAAACAAAAATTGCAGTTAAATAAGCATATTACTTTTATGAAAAAAATAACAATAGTCATCTTGCTTTTGGCTTATAGTATTCTAAGTTTTGCCCAATCTTCGGTTGGCTCCGGGCGAAAACAATTGTTTGATTACAATTGGAAATTTAGCCTGGGCGATGATTCGTTGGCACGGTTACGGGATTTTAATGATAATGCCTGGCGTAACCTTGACTTGCCGCATGATTGGAGCATTGAAGGGAGCGTAAGCCTCAAAAATCCAACAGGAGGTGCAGGTGGTTATTTCCCGGCAGGTATTGGCTGGTACAGAAAAACGTTCAAGGTAGCCCCTGAGTGGAAAGGAAAAAACGTTTCGGTTTATTTTGAGGGCGTTTACATGAACTCCGAGGTTTTTATCAATGGTAAATCCCTTGGTATCCGGCCTTATGGTTATTCATCATTTAGGTATGATCTTTCGCCTTACCTGGATTTTAACAAAGACAATGTGATAGCCGTACGTGTGGATAATTCACAGCAAATAAATAGCAGGTGGTATAGTGGTTCCGGGATATACCGCCATGTGTGGATGGATGTTACCAATCCCTTGCACATAGCCGATTGGGGAGTAGCTATCACAACACCCGAAGTTTCTTCAAAACAAGCTTCTGTACAGGTTAAGGCTACTGTAAAAAATGAAACCGACTTTCCGCAGCACATCGCAGTTGCCACCCGGTTGTTGTCCGGAAGCTTTAAAGATGCGGGAAATAATACAACAAAGGTAGAGTTACCGGCACACAGCGAAAAAGAGGTTACTCAAATTATAAAAGTATCGAAGCCATTATTATGGACACCGGAAACCCCTCGTTTATATCAGGCTCAAATCCAGGTATTAAAAGGTGATGAAAAAATAGATGAGACAAAGACCACTTTGGGCATCCGCTCAATAAAGTTTACGCCGGAAAATGGTTTCCAGCTTAATGGTAAAACGGTGAAGATTAGCGGCGGATGTGTCCATCATGACAACGGCTGCCTTGGCTCCGCTGCTTTTGACCGGGCCGAAGAACGTAAGGTTGAGTTGATGAAAGCTGCCGGTTTTAACGCCGTGCGCACATCTCATAATCCACCGTCCGAAGCTTTTTTAGAAGCGTGCGACAGATTAGGTTTGTTAGTTATTGATGAGGCTTTCGATGGCTGGAGGGTTGGTAAAAACAAACACGACTATTCTGTATATTTTGATAAATGGTCGAAACGCGACCTGGAAACAATGGTGCTGCGCGATAGGAACCATCCTTCAATTTTTATGTGGAGTATAGGTAATGAAGTAGTTGAGAGAAACAAGCCAGAGGCTGTTGTGACCGCTAAAATGCTTGCAGGTATTGTTAAAGGTATAGATAAAACACGACCGGTAACATCGGCAATTGTAAAGTGGGGCAATGACTGGGAATCTTTAGATCCGCTTATGGCAGTTCATGATGTTTGCGGCTATAATTATCAACTGCAAGGTGCTCCCGCAGATCATAAAAGGGTGCCCTCCCGTGTTATTTTTCAGACCGAATCATACCCGCGGGATGCTTTTGCCAATTGGAAGCTGGTACAAAACAACAATTATATTATTGGCGATTTTGTATGGACAGCGATAGATTATTTAGGCGAATCGGGAATTGGCCGATGGTATTATTCGGGCGATGTGACAGGAGAACATTGGGAAAACGATTTTTTTCCGTGGCATGGCGCGTATTGCGGAGATATAGATTTAACCGGATGGAGAAAGCCGATATCGCACTACCGCAGCATGCTGTACAACGATAAGGAAAAGTTGTACATGGCTGTCCGCGAGCCAAAGCCCGAACCACTGGAAATCAAAGAAACCTGGTGGTCGGTATGGCCTACCTGGGAAAGCTGGACATGGCCAGGCTTTGAGGGCAGAAAATTAGACGTAGACGTATATTCAAAATATCCCAAAGTAAGGCTTTACTTCAATGACAAACTTCTTGAGGAGAAGCCTACAACAGTAAATCAGGAATTTAAAGCTACTTTCTCAGTACCCTATACGCCAGGGACCCTCAAAGCAGTGGGTGTTGAAAATGATAAAGAAATCGAATCAACTACGCTGCAAACTTCAGGCTCCGCTGCTAAGGTCAGGCTCATTGCCGACCGTAAGCAGCTATTGCCGAATGGGCAGGACCTATCCTATGTTTCAATTGAAATCACTGATAAGGATGGCGTACTACAACCAAACGCATCAGATCGACTTCAATTTAAAATTGAAGGGCCTGGTGTAATAGCCGGAGTGGATAATGCGAATGTCAAGGACACCGACCCATATATAGGCAATTCGCGCAAAGCCTGGCATGGCCGGGCCATGGTGGTAATCAGGAGCACTCATAATGCCGGCGATATTAAGCTTACCGTTAGTTCCGAGAGATTCTCCTACACGTCTATCATCATAAAAACGGTCGGACACTAAAGTAATTTAAAATAGATGACACTGGATACCGATAAATCGAGATTACTTGCAGGAATGTATCGCAATGTGCGGCCTGCATTCCAATTTATGACATGAAAAACAAGTTGCATTAAAATCAACTGCGATAGATTTTTCCAACTACCTATAAATACCTGACTAATGATAACTAACCTTAAAAAGATTTTCGCACTTAGCTTCGTCCTGCCCGGGATGTCGCTGATGCTGTACGGACAAGAGCTGTCCGTTAACAACGGCCCGTTCAAGCCTTCGGATACTTCTTTTAAACAATACCAATATCCTGCGTGGTTCAGAGATGCCAAGTTTGGTATTTGGGCGCATTGGGGACCGCAAGCCGTGCCCCGCCAGGGTGATTGGTATGCTCGTAACATGTATATTCAGGGCAGCGAACAAAATAAATATCACGTTGCGCATTACGGGCACCCGTCAAAGTTTGGTTATAAAGACATCATACCATTATGGAAGGCTGAAAAATGGGATCCGGCGAAATTGATGGCGCTATATAAAAAAGCCGGGGCAAAATACTTTGTAAGCATGGGGACTCATCATGATAATTTCTTTTTATGGAATTCTTCACTGCACCGGTGGAATGCTGTACAAATGGGACCTCATAAAGATGTAGTGGGTATTTGGCAAACGGAGGCCAAAAAGAATGGCCTTAAATTTGGTGTTTCGGAGCATTTGGGAGCAAGCTATACCTGGTACCAACCCGCACATAGTGCCGACACCTCAGGCGCTTATAAGGGTGTTCCATATGATGCGAATGATCCAGCTTATGCCGATTTATATCATCCCAAAGCGAAAGCAGATGACCGCGGCTGGTTAACTAAGGACGCGGAATGGCAACGCACGTGGTATAAGTCCGTCAAGGAACTGGTGGACACTTATCATCCTGATCTGCTTTACTCAGATAGCGGATTTCCGTTTGGGGATATTGGCAGGAACATGTTAGCTAATTTTTACAACGGAAATATGGCCTACAACAATGGCCAACTTACTGCCGTGTATAACTGCAAACAGCCTTCGCAGGGTATGTGGGTGCAGGACCTTGAACGGGGCGTTCAGGATTCCATCAGCCCGTATCCATGGCAAACGGATACTTCTATAGGCGATTGGTTTTATCGTACCGGCCAAACCTACAAAAGCGGTACCGATATTATACGGATGCTGGTAGACATAGTAAGTAAAAATGGGAACCTGCTAATAAATATTGTGCAAACACCGGAGGGAGATTTAGAGCCCGATATGTTGAATACACTTGATGAGATAGGTAAGTGGACTGCCGCCAACGGTGAAGGGATCTACGGATCACGACCGTGGAAAATATTTGGAGAACGCCCGGGAAACGCAGTAAAAGTTAAAACCGACAACTTTAATGAAGACCGGATGAAATACACGGCAGAAGATATCCGTTTCACCTGCAATGGCAACAAGTTATATGCTTTTTTACTTGATACGCCCACTTCAGATATTCGAATCAAATCGCTGGGTAAATCGTCGGCAATAAACATCAAAAAAATACGCTCCGTGAAACTTTTGGGCAGTAAAGAAAAAATACAATGGCAACAGGAAGCGGATGCACTTGTTATCAAAAAGCCTGTGAACCTACCTGACTGGAAGGTATCAGGTTTTAGGATTGAGCTTGCTGATTAAGGGAAATCGGCTTAAGATAATAAATTAAAAGACAGTCCTTCCGCTTCAACAGGAGGGCCTGTCTTTTTCTGGAGACTACAAGGAAGCTGCGTGCAACTCCTGCAATGATAAACTTTGGTCTGCTATTTTCGCTACATTAAAGCAGTCGATAAGCAGCTCTTTACGATATTTATTTTTATAAAAATCAAACCGGATCATCTGTAAATTAATAGAAAATTTGTTAATTTAAGAAACGTGTTTGAAGATGGAAAAGTAAATATCAGGTGTATAAAGGTTGTCATATGATATGCTTGACTTAGCTTTCTCCTGTGCTGTGTTATTAATTATATTCTATGAACCAACTACTGCGTAATAACATCGCCAGGCACGTTTCGCTCAGCGAAGATCAACTGCAACAGTTTCATGATCTTTTTGAACCCCGGTTGTTTAAGAAAAAAAGCCATTTTCTATCAGAAGGACAAATTTGTGCCCATGAAGGTTTTGTGCTGAAAGGACTTTTCCGTGTTTACCATGTGGACGCAAGTGGTATTGAGCAAGTTCTTTATTTTGCGCCCGAAGATTGGTGGATTGCTGATATAGACAGTTTTTCTAACCAAAAACCGTCAAATTTATTTATTGAAGCTTTGGAAGATAGTAAAGTCCTGGTCATTTCCCGGAAAAACAAGGACCTCGCTTATGAGCATTTCCCGGCCATTGAAAAGCTGTTCCGTATCATGACGCAGAAAACGCATGTAGCCTTGCAGCGCAGGATGATCGATAATTTGAGTAAAACGGCCGATAAACGATACCAGGATTTTTTAGCAAAGTATCCGGATTTATACAACCGGTTATCCAACAGGCAAATAGCGGCATACCTGGGGATTAGTCATGAGTTTTTGAGCAAAATCCGTAATAAACTGGCAAAGGAGAAGTAACTATCTTTTTGCGTTTGTTGAACTTGTTCAATGTTTTTCGTTTGAGCCATGGGTACCTTTGTTTAATCTATTAATCAACAAGGTTTAACAAAAGGTTTTTAACTATGGAAGCGCAGGCACAGCAATTTAAACAATTTCAATCAGGCAATCTTACACTTGATGTATTTATAGCAGCGGAAACCAGTTTTGGCGTAACATCAACAATTATTTCGGGGAAGACGGAAGCAATACTCGTCGATGCCCAGTTTACCCTAGCCGAGGCGGAAGTTGTTGCGGAGCATATCAAAAACTCGGGTAAGAAATTATCGTTAATTTATATCAGTTATGCCGATCCCGACTTCTATTTCGGATTGGAGATCTTCAAAAGCTACTTTCCTGAGGTTACAGTTTACGCAAATGATACAACCATTGAACATATTAAAGCAACCTCGCAAAAAAAACTTGACGTTTGGGGAGGCCGCCTTGGCAATGTCCTTACCAAAAATGTGGTATTGCCGCAATTGCTAAAGGATGGTTCATTTGAATTGGAGGACGAAAAAATTGAAATATACGGACTTGAAGAGTTCCCTTCGAAATCTTTTGTATGGATCCCTTCCGTAAAAGCTGTAATAGGGGGCATTAATATTTTTGGCAGCAATTTCAACCTGTGGACAGCCGACGCACAAACGCCCGATGCCCGCGATAAATGGATTGCTATCCTGGATAAGATTACTGCTCTGGCACCATCTATTGTAATTCCTGCCCATACTGATCAGTATTCCGCTTTCGATACTGCGTCAGTGTCCCACACTAAAAACTACCTTTTATTTTACGAAGAAGCCCTGAAAGCAAATAAAACATCAGGGGAGTTGGTTGATGCTGTAAAGAGCCGTTATCCAGATCTTCGTTTTGATGTAGCGCTTCAAATTGGAGCAAAGGTAAATACGGGCGAAATGAAATGGTAAATAGTAACAGCAATGACAAACCTTGAAATTGTAAAGAGTACTTACGAAGGGAAATCTTCGGAAGAGAACGGTAAAAACCTTCAGAAATTTCTTGCACCGGCAGCCGTTTGGACAGAGGCGGCGGGTTTTCCACTCGCCGGCACTTACGTGGGTTTTGACGAGATTAAGCAAAATGTGTTTTATCGGCTGGCTACCGAGTGGATTGATTATAAGTTTACGCCGGAGGGTTATGTTGCTGATGGCGATAAAGTAGTTGCCTTTGGTACATATAGCGGTACCTATAAAGAAACAAACAAATTTTTTAAAGCGCGTGTGGCGCACCTATGGCAATTGGAAAACGGCAGTATAACGTTATTTGAACAGTTTGTAGATAGTAAAACGGTTAATGACGCAACAAAATGAATAATCAATAATGAGCTCAGTTGAGTTTATTATTGATTAGGTGGGCAAAAAAAATACCCGGGGCCAGTGGAAGCCCCGGGCGTTTTTTTTAATTTGCGCCTTGCTTAATAGCGGTTATCGTACGCTGATCTTTTACAGTATAATTTCTTCTGTCCAGAGCGCCGCCTGTATCCCAATAAAATGGCAGCATGCCACGGATTTTCGCTTGTTTCGTAACATAGGTATTCCAATAGTCCACCGAACTTTCGTGCGTTGGTAAATCTAAAGGAACATGCGCTGTGTTGTCGCGCCTGTAGGCACCATATTCACCTAAAAGAACAGGAATTCCCTTATCAACGAATTTTGTCTTCATTAGGTTGAATGAGGCGTCAACATCGGCTTCTTCGCCCCAGGTGGCATTTCGTTCTGGTTCGATAGCTGAGTGGTGCCCTGAGCCCCAATAATAGAACATTTTACCCCAGCTTGCATCATTGTCTAACAGGCAGCAGAACTGAAATGGAGAGTAGTAATGTACTTCTACCATCAGCTTGTTTGTCACCTGATCTTGCGGAAGAGTGGTCATAAAATCACTTGTTTTCTCCATATTAGTAGAAGGGCCCTGAAGCACCAATACACGAAAGGCGTTTTTACCACCGGTTGATCTAACTGCGTTTATGAAGGTTTGATGATAGGTAGAAAGTATCGCCGTTGCCGCGGCATCATCTGCAGCGGGCTCATTGGCACTGGCAAACATCAGGTGTTCATCAAAATCGCGCATAGCTGTTGCAATTTGTTCCCATAATGCCTTTTGTTTGGCATTAACTGAATCTTGTTTGGCTTGGGTAATGTTATTTTCAAGCCAGCCACCATCCCAATGGATGTTAAACAAAACGTACATGTCATTGCTTACGCAATACCCTACTACTTCTTTTACCCTTTTTATCCAGTTTGGATCTATTTGCGCAGTTGCCGGGTTACTTAAATGGCCCATGTTCCAGGCGCAGGGAAGGCGTATAGCATTAAAGCCTTGCTGTTTTACAAATTTTACATAATCTTCAGTGATTAGCGGATTGCCCCAGCCTGTTTCGCCGCCAGAAGCTTCCAGTGTATTGCCGATATTCCAACCCAATTTTATTTTCGCGGCAAGCTGAACAGCGTTACTGCTCATTCCGGTTGCATCAGGAGCCATTGGCGAAGTATTGTAATTGGGGAAAAGGTTAGATGTTTGAGAAACTTTTAAGGTTCTCGCCTGCCCGTTTGAAGAGTTTATGGTCAAAGTACTGGAACGTGTTGATCCTGTACCGTTTTCTGATAACGTTTTGATATGAATGACGATACTGCCGCTATTGCCTGATGTGGTGCTTAACTGCAGCCAGGTAGAGCCAGGATTAACGATATTCCATGTTGCATTACACGAAATAGAAAAATCCTGCGTACCGCCTTCGGGCGTAAAAGTTATTGCTGTTTGGTTTACGGTAAGTTCCGGCGGTGCACTATTCGTTTTTTTACACGAAAAAAACGATATCAATACAACTGTTATTAAAAATACCGATTTTAAGGAAAATGTTTTTTTCATTTTTTAAATGATTGGTAATAAATTCTTTGTTTGTTTTTGCATGCGATTGTTGGTTTGGGTTAGGTAAGTATTGGAACAATTGGTCCTGTCATTTGATGTACACAGAACCGTTTTTAAAATCTCATGCTATACATAGCATTGTTAGCTTACGTTGTTAATAAATGCCGGGGCCCTGTTACAACCCCGGGCATTCACCTATTTAACTAACTTTTACTTTTTAATTTAAACCGCTGTCAGGTTATGAACAGTTATATTAAATTCTTTACCGGAGTTTTCTCCGTATCTCAACTTTCAGAGTTTTAATATCCATGCGTCAGCTAAAAAAATGCCGGGGCTTGTTAAAACCCCGCGCATTCATTTATAATCAACTAACTCTCTCGCTTATTTAACTCTTACTACTCTGATATTATCAATAGCTGCCTCGAAATTTTGAACAGTACTTGAACCATCATTAGTAAATGTAACGTTGATGGCCCCGGCTCCTGCTGAACCAAGCAGATCTGAAAGCGTTGGTGCCGGAAAGCCTTCACTGTCAACAAAATTTGATAATGGAATAGTAACTGTTTGCCAGCCCTTGGTAGTAAACGGAACTGTTGCTCCTGTAGAGGTTTTCCATGGATGATAAAGAGCTGAATAAGTCCATGAGTAATCTTTTACTATCTGGATAGAGCCGTTTGTCCATGGCTTGGTAACCGATATCTCGAATTTTAAAACATAATGGCTTAAGGTATCTTTCATGTTGGCCTGGGGTATCCACTGCGCCGAGTTTGTATTGATTGACCTGCCGTCATTCCACCAGGATCCATCGCCGGCAGGAACATTTGATGCTTTCATGATCCCATAATAACCGGTGTTGCCAGGGTAAGTTGCTGAGCTGTTGGAAGTGCCCGAACCCCACGAGAAATTATTAATGTTATCGTAATTATTCAATACCCCGTTTACCAAATTGTGTATCGAATAAACAGTAGCAGCTTTACCTGATTTTGTTTCAACGCTTACAATGCCACCTGTTTGCGTAATGCCTGCAGGCACTGCAAGGCTGATGCTCGTACCATCATTCGACGATTTAAAACTGGTAATATTAATTCCGCCGTAAATGACGCTCTTAACAAAGAAAAAGCTAAGCCCGTTTATTTTAACCGAATCGCCCGGGTTAGCGTCTTCGTTAGAAACGCCTGTAATAGTAGGGGCGGGCGCTACAATAGGGAACGAAAACGTAGTTTGACCATGATTGGTGATGTATTGTATGGTATTCAGCTTATCCGAAGGTACCGTCGGGAACGCGATAACAGCCGGAATCAGGGCGATAGCGCTGGTATCTGAAAACCAGGCGTCATTAAAAGAGCCTTTTACGCCATCAAAATTGATAGCAAGTGCACCTTTTAAATTTTTACCCGAAATAACTACCCATTGACCGGTACCCACACTGCTCAGTAGCGAATCCCCGGGATGGGCCACATAATTACGGATAGAGGTAATCACAGGGGTCCCTTTTGATGATGATGTTGCATCCTTTTTACAGCCGGGTTGCATGAATGCGGCTGCAGCAAGCCAGACAAGTAGCAAACAGCTTTTAATATGATTTAATTTTTTCATGATTTTAAGAATTATCTAAATGATTCTGAATGCAATTAATAATAGGGTACAGGAGCCTCTAACAACTTAGGGTCTGCCGTTTGCTCATTTGCCGGTATAGGCAGCATAAATGTGTTAATGGTCGGCGGCGTTATGATCAGGCTATTATTAGATGCTTTTTTTACTCCAGTGGCCGGATCATAGCTAAATTGCGAACGCGGTATATACCTGTTATTAGGATCAGGGTCATTTGTAAGGGTTATTTGCTTACTAATTATCGAGATTGCCTTATTAGGGTCGTAATAAGAAAGGCGCACAAGGTCAAACCAGTATTGGCCTTCAAAAGCCAGTTCAATCCGCCTTTCCTTCATGATGATCTCAGGAGTAAGTTGGGTAACAACATCAACACCGGCCCTGCTGCGTACCTGGTTGAAATAAAGCAATGCATCCGCGTTAGTAGTTGATGCGTTATTGCCTAATAAAGCTTCGGCATAAATTAAGTATACATCAGCAAGGCGTAATACTGTATTATGCTCGATAGATGACCAAAGGTCCATCGTAGGCGAATTATTATCGGCTGCGGTACCAACTATGTGTTTTTTAACATTTACACCAGTTGCTGTGTAGCCTCCGCCTGCCGCGTTAAGCTCAGGATATTTATCACCGGTAAGCATGAATGTAGCTTTGCGGCGTACCGAGTCCTGCGCTGTATACTGGTTTGCAAGATCTATCGTTGGGCCAATTGCGCCGCCCCAGCCGCCGCCGCCGGTAACAAGGCTACCGCTTGGTGCAAATTGGGCTTGTATTGAATTACCTTGCCCGTAAGGTACGCCAGGCGCCCATTGATAGGCAAATAATGATTCAGAATTGTCATTATACTGTGTCCTGAAAAGATTGTAGTAGCTTGGTAAAAGAGATAAACCGCTGGTTTTGCAAACATTACCGGCATAGTATGCTGCGCTGTCCAGATCAGACTGGTTGCGTGAGCCTTTTTGATTTAAACCGGCCCGGGTTAAATAAACTTTTGCCAGCATACCCTGTGCCGACCATGTAGTAACACGGCCAGGCTGATCAGTTCGCGGTAAATTAGCAACGGCATATCTTAAATCATTGATAATAAACTTATATACATCCTCAAGCTTATGGCGAGGTACCAGCGGGTTAGCTATCAATTTATCGTTATCTTCAACAATAGGTACAGGGCCCCACAACTGGGCAAGATAAAAATAGGAAGTAGCACGAATAAACCTTATTTCACCAAGCGCGCCTGTTTTACTTTTTACGGCTACGCTATCGGGCATTTTGGTATTAATGGCTTTAAGATTGATGTTGCAATGCGCCACAACATTGTAAAAGCTTTGCCATGCCGATGTTAGCGTTCCGTTTTGCGGCGTGATGGAAAAGGTAGTAAGCTGAACAAGATCGGCGTTATAAGGCTGTAACATATTACCGCTCATGATGTCGCCCATACCGAGCAATGGAAAGTTATTCCAGGTAGCCCAGGGCTGTGCATACAGAGTAGCTGTAGCTAATCTCAAATCCGAACCGCTTTTATAAAAATTATCAGTAGTGATACCGGTTAAAGGGGGCCGGTTGAGGTAATCTTTTTTGCAGCTGCTTATGATAATTATGCCGATAACCAGCAAGATTATATTTATTTTGATGCGTTTCATGAATCTTGATTTTAATTGTTTAAGGATAGATTAAGGCCAAATGTGTAAACACGCGGCTGGGCGTAATATCCATTATCAATACCGGCTGCTAATGGGTTCCATGAGCCAATCTCAGGATCGTAGCCGGTATATTTAGTAATGGTGAACACATTAGTTACGTTGACATATACCCTTAGTGACCGTAATTTGATTTTGTTTAAAAGGTTATTTGAAAAGCTATATCCTAAAGCGATGCTTTTGCACTTTAAGAACGAACCGTTTTCGACGTATTTGTCGGAAAAACGCTGGTTATCATTACCGCTGCTTTGGCTAATCCTTACAATATTGGTTGAAGGGTTTGTAATGAATACATTGTTGATATCCGAAGTGGAACCGGTTGGATTAATCAACCCGATTTTTGCATAGTTGAACACAGACGGGAAATAACCAAAGTTTTGATTAGGGTTATCGCCGTTTACCTTTAACTGGTTATAAACTTTATTGCCATAATTGCCGGCCATAAAAATATTCAGGTCGAAATTTTTATAGTTGAAACTGTTATTGATGCCAAATTGAAATTTAGGCATAGGAGAGCCCAAAAAGGTTTGATCGTTGGCGTCAATTTTACCATCGCCGTTAATGTCTTTAAAAATAACATCACCTACCCAAACACCGCCAGAACCGGGCGTTATAGGTATGGGGCCGCTGCCATTTTGGGGCAAAGCGGGGTATTTTGCAAAATCTGCGGCATTTTTATAAATGCCCAGTACCTGATACCCGTAAAATTCGCCGATTGAACGGCCAACAACAGTTTTGGAAACAGAACCGTAAATGGCAGGGGTGCCGTCAACCAAAGCAAGCACTTTGTTGATATTTCGGGAAAAGTTAATATTTGTGGTCCAGTTAAAATCTTTTGACCGGATGTTTTGCGTAGAAAGTGAAAACTCAAACCCCTTATTGCTCACCGCGCCAACGTTTACATATGGAGCCTGCACTGCACCCGGTGAATATCCGCCGGCGGCAAATGTTCCCGAGTAGTACGGCAGGGTAAGGCTAAGCAACAGGTTATTGGTTTTGCGGTAATAAACGTCACCGGATAAACTGATTCTTCCATTTAACACGCTTGCATCCAGGCCAATGTTATATGATTTTGTAGTTTCCCATTTGATGTTTGGATTTCCGGTTGTTGTAGCTATTTGCGAGTTACCTGACAAGCCCGTAGATATCGTACTTAAAGTTGAACCATAAGCATATTCAGCAATATTTTGATTGTTTACCAATCCGTAGCCGAGCCTGAGCTTAAGATCATTGATCGCTTTTACACTTTTAAGAAAATTTTCGTGGTTAATTTTCCATGCAAGGGCACCGGAATATGTGGTGTTCCACCGGTTAGCTTCGGCAAATTTCGATGAACCATCATGACGGACGGTTGCGGTTAACAAATAACGGTCGTCGTAGG
>JGI24737J22298_10000307_pt1 | contig 16338 bp, 19 predicted proteins | sample KBSCornC3_FD_22298 | JGI IMG/M metagenome (IMG submission 22298) | reverse complement strand
CTTCGCTCGATCGACGCCGCGCTCGGTCCCGAATTCCGCCGCGTCCGCATCGGCATCGGTCATCCGGGGCCCGGCCGGAAGGACCTCGTTACCCCGCACGTGCTCGGCAATTACGCCAAGAGTGAAATGGACCCTTTGAGCGACNTGCTCGCCGCGATCGCGGCCGAAGCCGACTGGCTCGCCGATGGCGACGACCCCCGCTTCATGAGCGAAGTCGCGTTGAGGCTTCGGCAGGAATCCTGATCGCCTCGCGGGTCATCCCGCGGCAGCGAGCGGTCGAGCGTCACTTGCACCAAAGTCCCAAGCTGGCGGGCTGCATCCGCCTCCGACCGGACCCATTGCGACCTCGCCGCCTCAGCAGACCAGAGAACGACAACCGCCTTGGCGCCTTTCAAGCGCTCGTCGATCACCTCGGCATAGAGTCGGTGAGCAGGAATCTGGTCGTCGCGCCAGACTTCGTAGCCCTTCGCGCCAAGCGCCTCCGCGACCCGCTTTGCATGCGGTTCGTCCGGCCGCGCATACGACACGAAGACATCGGTCGTGGGACGCCCCTCTTCCGCCTTGGATATCAGGACTCTACGGGGGAGTCATGACGCGGGGCCTATTCGCCACCCAGCTTTACGAAGCCGAGATTAGCGACGAGCGCCTGCTCGGCGACCTCGCTCGCTCGATCCACGCGCTCGCGCGGGACGACGAAGCGGGTCGGCGCTGGTCGAAGGAGCACCGCTATGCTGGGTATACGAGTTACGCCTCGCTCGACGATCTTCCCAAGCGCGATCCGGCGATCGCCGATCTCGGCAAGCGGCTCACCCGCCATGCAGGTTCGTTCGCCCGCGAGCTCGGTTGGGAGCGGAGACCCCGGCTCGACAGCCTGTGGGTCAATTTGTTGAAAACAGGTGGGCATCATAGTGGGCACATCCACCCGCACAGCGTGATTTCCGGCACTTTTTACGTTGAGGTACCCGCGGGGTCCGGTGCGATCCGGTTCGAAGATCCGCGCCTGCCGCTGATGATGGCCGCCCCTCCGCGCACCGAAATGTTCGTCAGCGTCGACCCGCGCCCTGGCTTGCTGCTGATGTGGGAAAGCTGGCTTCGGCATGAGGTGCTTCCCGGCACCGGCAAGGCAGAGCGGTTGAGCATTAGCTTCAACTTCGCCTAAAGGGCGCCAAACCCCTTCAAATCAGGACTATCCATGGGCTTCCGCTGCGGCATCGTCGGCCTGCCGAACGTTGGTAAATCGACGCTTTTCAATGCTTTGACCGAGACCGCCGCGGCGCAGGCGGCGAATTATCCCTTCTGCACGATCGAACCGAACGTCGGCCGCGTCGCGGTTCCCGATCCGCGCCTCGACAAGATCGCCGCGATCGCCAAGTCGGCGAACGAGATCGAGACCCAGATCGAGTTCGTCGACATCGCCGGTCTCGTCCGCGGGGCGTCGAAGGGCGAAGGGCTGGGCAACCAGTTCCTCGCCAACATCCGCGAGGTCGACGCCATTGTCCACGTTCTGCGCTGCTTCGAGGGTGGCGACGTCACTCACGTCGAAGGCAAGGTCGATCCGATCGCCGACGCCGAGACCGTCGAGACCGAACTGATGCTCGCCGACTTGGAATCGCTGGAGCGGCGTTTGCCCAACCTCGTCAAGAAAGCCCAGCAGGGCGACAAGGAATCAAAGATCGAGGCGTCGGTGCTNAGTCAGGCGCTCGACCTGCTGCGCGATTCCAAGCCCGCNCGCCTNACCCAACCGAAGGATGCGGAGGAAGCNAAGGCTTTCGCCCGGGCGCAACTGCTGACCGGCAAGCCTGTTCTCTACGTCTGCAACGTCGACGAAGGCGACGCAGCCAGCGGTAACTCGCTGTCACAACGCGTCTTCGACAAGGCCGCGAGTGAAGGCGCCCAGGCCGTCGTCATCTCCGCAGCAATTGAAGCCGAGATCGCCACCCTCCCCGCCGAAGACCGTGACAGCTTCCTGTCGGACCTCGGCCTCCACGAAACCGGTCTCAACCGCATGATCCACGCGGCTTACGCGCTACTCGGCCTCATTACCTTCTACACCGCGGGCCCGAAGGAATCGCGCGCCTGGACAGTCCACAAAGGCGCCAAGGCACCCGAAGCCGCCGGCGAGATCCACACTGACTTCGAACGCGGCTTCATCCGCGCGGAAACCATCGGTTACGACGATTACATCGCCTGCAAGGGCGAAACCGGGGCCAAGGACGCGGGCAAGATGAGGTCGGAAGGCAAGGAATATGTCGTCCAGGACGGCGACGTCCTGCTCTTCCGCTTCAACGTCTAAGGACCGCTCGCCCCCCTCGCCTCGCGGCACAGCATCCAGCTAAGTCCCGCTGCGATCACGGCTCCGACGCCGCTCGCCCACGGCGGTATGTGACATCCGCCGATGATGAGCTCGAACGGGCTGATCAGGCGGTAGATGTGGACGATCGCCATCAGCGCGAAAATCGCCGAGGCAATCCAGGTGAAAGGTCGTGTCATGGCTACCTCCCCTGTCAGGACATATAGCCCTTCACGAAGCGCTGCGCGATCCTGAGCGTCAGCAGCACCCACAGCAGCCCGAACGCCCAGCCGCCGATCACATCNCTCGGCCAGTGAACGCCGAGCATGACCCTGCTCAACCCGATCAGCAGCGAGAGGAGAATGGCTCCCGCAACCGCNGGCCGGTGCCAGCGGGTCTGTTTCGTCAGGATCATCGCGAGCAAGGTGTAGAAAATCATCGAGCTGGTCGCGTGCCCGCTCGGGAATGACGACGTCTTCACGACCACCAGATGCGGCTCAAGGTCGGGCCTCACCCGAGCAATCCAGTATTTCTGCGCCTCGCTTAGACCTCGGCCCACGAGGACGATTGCGGTNAGCACCCACGGCAAATGCCGATGCCCGGCAAACCACAGCAACGCCGCGGTCACGATGCCGGCGCCGATCAGGACNCTCGGCTCGCCGAGCGCNGTGAAGACGCGCGCCGCAACGATCAGCGCTGGTCGATGCCCGGCGTACAGCGCCTCATAGATTATGTGGTCGACTGGCCCGCCGCCCAGCCACAACATTGCCAGCCAAAGCGCCGCCAGCGCGATGATCGCGCTGGCGTAACGCGCCTGCCGTGGATCGATGTGCCCTAGAACTTCATCCCCGCCCGAAGGCCGAAGGTCCGCGGCCGGCCGGGGACGACCTTCACCTGCGTGCATATGCTGCAGACGACGAAGCGCGACAGTTCGTTCCGTTCATCGAAGATGTTCGAACCGAACAGCTCGAGGTCGAACTTGCCCCAGTCGTAGCCCGCCGCAAGGTCGACCAGCGTCGAAGACTTGAGCTTGCCGAGCAAAGCGTTCGCCGTCGGATCGATATCTGACGGAGCCGAGCCCTGGTATGCGATCACGCCCTGGACGTGCGCTTTGCCCGACCACACCGGCCAGCTGTAGCGCGCGACTCCGGTCGCCTTGAACTTCGGCGTGATCGGCAGCCTGCTTCCGGAGGGGATGGTAAGGAAGTCGCCGGGGCCCGAGCAATCCGAACTTGGATCGACGACGATCGCTTGGTGGCAGATGTTCCCGCGGGTCTTGGCGTCCGTGTAGGCCGCCGAAGCCGTGAGCGAGAGCCCGCCCTGGACGTAATTCAGCTCGGTTTCGATACCCTTCGCCCGCGCCTTGCGGCCGTTCTGGATGACCGTGAGGCTGTTCGGCCCAAGGAACGAATACTGAATGCCGTCCCAGTTCTGATAATAGATCGCGCCGTTCCACCGCAGCTTGCTGCCGAGGAAGGTCGTTTTCCAGCCGACCTCATAATTGGTCAGGAAGTCAGGCGCGTAGCCCGGCGTATCCGGCTGACGGTTGATGCCGCCCGGACGGAAACCCTTCGACCAGGTAGCGTAGAACATCACGGCCGGGAGCGGCTTGTACGTCAAGTTCAGCTTATGGATGTGGCCGCTGCCCTTGCTCCGGCGAGGAACGGCGACGCCGTTCGGGCCCGGGTCTTCGATGTCAGCCACGTTGAAGCACGGGATGTTGTAATTGAGGTCGCCGTCCGCCAGCGGGCTGCCAAGGTCGAACCGGTGCTGCAGGCCGTTGACGGTGAGGCAGCGGTTCTCGCCGGTGCTGAACCCACCCGGATTGCCGGCGCCGAAGCCGGCGAAGCCGAACAATGTATTGTCGAACCGGTAGAAGCGCAGGCCACCAGTCAACGTCAGTTGCTTGGTGATGTCCCAGTTCGCTTCGCCGAAGAGCGCCCAGTCCTTGTCAGTGCGCTGCTGGTTGGTGACCCAGACCGATCCCGGATAACCGCCGACCGACAGGTCGTCAGCCAGATTGTCTACCAGGTAATTCTGGAAGATGTGGTTGGTCTGCTTCTGGTAGAAGGCACCGACCAGCGCCCGGATCGGCTTGTCGACCGGAGACGCGATGCGAAGCTCGTGGCTGAGCTTGGTGAAGTGGTCTGTGCCCAAGATGTGTTGGCGCGGATTGATGATGTTGCCCGCATTGTCTTCCCACGTCTGGTAGCCCAGAGGCCGCCGACGCTGAGATAATAGTCGTTATAAGCGTCTGTATAATCGGTATAATCGGTCGTCGCGAACCGCTTCCGGTCCATGAACGCGCCGGCATAGGTGATGTCGAAGTTAGCGAGCTTGCCCTGAATGGTGAGCGCCGCCTGCCAGAATTTATCTTTCGCGATTTCCGGCTGGAACCGTACCGTGTCGAGGTCGCGCTGGTCGACGTCCATGAAGAACGATCCGTCCGCAGTCGCCTTTTGGTACATGAAGGTCGGAAGGATGGTCCAATTGTCGTTGAGATCGACCTTCAACGCTGCACGGCCACCGTAGGTGTCGATGTCGTTGTAATTCTTCTCGATGCAGCAGCTGTTGTCGAAATGGACGTCATCCGCCGGATCGGGCGCCAAATAGGTGCGCTGGCCGAAAACATTGTCGATGTAGCCGCCGTCACGCTCGTAGAAAGCGACGCCGCGGAACGCGATTCGGTCGGCGATGGGAATGTTGATCATNCCCTCGAGCTTGCCGCCCCAGTCGCCATGCTCGACGTGATTGACCTCGCCGTCGACTCGGCCNGTGGTCACTCCGAGCTCGGGCTTGTTGGTGATGATGCGGATCGTGCCCGCCTCGCTCGAGGCTCCNTACAGCGTGCCCTGCGGGCCGGCGAGGCTCTCGATCCGGGCGATGTCGTAGATGTGGACGTCGAGCGTTCCGCCGATCGTCGTGACCGGTTGCTCGTCGAGGTACATGCCGACCGACGGAAGCGATCCCGAGTGGTTGCCATCGCCACCCGTTGCGACGCCGCGCATGTACACGGTGGTAAAGCCCGGCTGCGCCGTCTGGAACGTCACCGACGGCAGCTGCTTGGTATATTCCTCGAAGTTCGAGATGTTCAGCTGGTCAAGCTTGCGCGTTCCAAGCACCGTCACCGCGATCGGGACGTTTTGGAGATTCTCCTCACGCTTGGTCGCAGTGATGATGATCTCGCTCTGGTCAACGCCGCTATCTTGTGCCGCCGGCGCCGGCGCGGGCGATTGGCCCGTTGTTTGCGGCTGGGTCTGCGCCCAGGCGGGAGAGACGATTGCGGTGCTGGCAAGAAATCCGAGCGTAAGAGCGCGGAAGGTGCGGTCGGTCATGCGAATGCCCCCATTCGGCTTAGGTGTCGACATAGCGACAGAGCGCCGCGCGCTTGTCAATCGCGGTTATGACGGGAGCGTGACAATTATCGACCTACCGTTGCGCGAATGACGCGGGCGAGGCGGGATAAGCATCGACGACCGGTCCAAGCGCTTCCTTCAGTGGCCCCAGGAACTTCTCATAGCGACGCCACTCTTCCGTGGCTTCGCGATAAATGGGCTGGCGCACCTGCTCGCTGCTGGGCGTGCGCACGGCGCGCTCGGTCTTGTAAAATTCCAGTACCTGCGGCTCGAACTCCAACCGGCAATAATCGAGCAGCGCCCGGATCTCGGCCTCGGTGTCATCGACCATGCGCTCGTAGGTCACGCGGTGCACGCGGCCCGGAAGCACTGCGTCAACATGCGCCATCAGTCGCACATAATCCGCATAATAGCGCCCCACGTTGCCGAGATCATAGGCGAAGTCCTGTCCGCGCGCGAAATGCTGGCGGAAGTTGGCAAAGCAGCAGCCCATTGGATGCCGGCGTGCGTCGATGATCTTGGCGTTGGGCAGGATCAGCTGGATGAAGGGCACGTACAGCCAGTTGTTCGGCATCTTNTCGATGAAGAAGGGCCGCCCGGTTCGCCGCTGGACTCCAGAGCGGCGCAGATAGTCTTCGCCGAGCGCGCGGCGTTGCTCGGGGTCGAGCTCGAGCACTTTTTCCGGATAGCCCCCACCTTGTCTTGCGAGGGCGGCAATATCGTGAAGCTCGGACGTACCCTCGACCAGGCTGTGCGACGACAGGATCTGCTCGATGAGCGTGGATCCAGAGCGCGGCATCCCAATGACGAAGATCGGGTCCGGCGCCTCGCAACCGCCCGGACGCTGGGCAAACGCCTCGGCAGAAAAAGCGGCTATCGAGCGGTCGACTTTGGCGGTGACGTCGCCCGGATCATAAGGCGCCTGCTTCAGCCGCAGCGCATTGCCGCGAGCATAATGTTCGAACGCATCGTCATACCGGCCAGCATCGTGCATGGCTTTGCCGAGCGCAAAATCGAGATGGTAATGGTCCTCGTCCGGCAGGCCCGGCATCTCCAGGGCGCCGGTCATCTCGTTGATGTCCTGATCGTCGAACCTGATGGTCTTGAGGTTCGCGAGGCTCCACCACGCTTCGCCCAGTTCCGGCCGCAGCGAGATCGCCTGCCGGTAAGCGGCAATGCCTTCTTCGAGGCGCCCAAGGGTCTTCAGCATGTGCCCGTAGCTCAGCCAGACCTTGGGCTGGCGCGGGGCTCGCTCGAGCGCTTTCTCGTAGATGGGGATAGCCTGCTCGAACTCGCCCAGCCGGCCGAGAGTCGCTGCTTTCAAGTTCCAGTTGCCGATGCTGTCCGGCTCTTCCGCCAGGATCTGGTCGAGTAGCTCCAGCGCTTCGCTCGGCCGCTCCATTCGCCCCAGCACCAGCGCCAGGTTCGCCCGCGCCGCGGTCCATCCGGGCGCCAGCTCGACGGCCCGGCGCAGCAGGTTCTCGGCGTCCTTCCAGCGGCCGATCCGGCCCGCAAGCTCGGCCAGCATGCGGATCGCCGCAACGTCGAACGGATCCTCCTTAAGATGCGGCTTCAGCAGTCGCTCGGCGACGTCGAGCCGGTTTTCATTGAGCGCCATCGCCGCCTGCACGAGGCGGGGATGGAAATGACCGGTGGTGGATGCCTGCGACGCCACGGCGCAACCGTAGCGCCAAGTGGCGCGTGCCGCTATTCGCCTTCGCGATGCGTTATTTCGAAGACCTGGAAGTCGGCGCCGAGACCTATTTCGGCTCCTACGACGTCACCCGCGAAGAGGTGCTGGAGTTCGCGCGCAAATACGACCCGCAGCCCTTCCATCTCTCCGATGAAGCGGCGGCAAAAACCCATTTCGGCCGCATGTCAGCCAGCGGCTGGCACACCTGCGCAATGACCATGGCGGTGATCGCCCGTAAGGTCGTCGACAGCGACCAGGCCGGGCTCGGCTCGCCCGGCATTGACGAACTTCGCTGGCTCAAGCCCGTCTATCCCGGCGACACGCTGCACGTGAGCGGCAAGATCGTCGACAAGACTCCCTCTCGCTCGAAGCCTGAAATGGGCTCGTTCCGCACCGAGACGATGGTCACCAACCAGGACGATGTCCCGGTGATGCGCTTCACCTCGATCGTCCTGATCAGTCGGCGGCCGCCCGGAGAGACGGCCGCCTAGGTCTATTGGTCGTTGTTGGAACCGTGACGCCCGTGCCAGCTGCGGTCGGACCGTGTCGTCGTGTCACTGCTCGTCGAGCTTGAGCTCGACGAGCGACCCCAGGAGCGGCTGCGGCCGTTGTCGTCCGACGAACGGCTCGTGTCCGAGCTGCGCGTGCGGTTGCGGTTGAAACCGCTCCAGTTCTCACGCGGAGTGTACGTCTGGACGGCAGTGCTCGTCGCGCCGGTGGTACGCGAATGATCGCGCCAATGGCTGGTGCGATCCTGCCAGTAACGCCTCTGCGTATCATTCCACGTGTGGCGGCGGCGATAGCTGTCGTACACGTAGATGCCGCTGCCCGGATAATAGAAGCCGTCGTACCAGCCATATGGCGAGTAACCGTAGGGCGATCCGTAGCCGTAGCCATAGCTGTACGGGTTGTAGCCGTAGCCATAGCCGTAATCGTTATAGCCATAGCCGTAATCGTTATAGCCGTAGCCGACGTTGACGCCGCCGTAGCCGCCATAACCGTCGAAGCCATAGGCGCAGCCGCCGAGGGAAAGGACCGCCGCGATCACGGCGAGCCGAATTTTTGAAACGCGCATGTCAGGACTCCAAAACAACGGAGGAAACATGCGAAATTGGGCGCTCGGCCGCGTGAACGGCTGCTGAACTGTTAACTGGGCCAGTTACCCGGCGACTTTGGCCTTCGCCTTCGCCCGGCTCGTCTTCGCCCGGTTCTTGGGATCGAGCGCTCCGGTCTCACGAACGGTGGGCCGCTCATCGCTGTGCCAGATCTGCTGCTTGGCGAGATAGGCGAGGATCGTCGCGATCAGCAGGAAGAACACAACGGCGAGACCGGCAGCGTGACGCCGTTCGAGATCAGGCTGCGCCGTCCACACCAGGAACGCTGACACGTCTTTCGCCATCTGGTCGACCGTCGCCTTGGTGCCGTCGGCATACGTGACCTGTCCGTCCGTCGTCAGTGGCGGCGGCATCGCGAGGTTGAGGTTCGCAAAGTACGGGTTGTAGTGCAGGTTCGGCGGCGTCTTCGCGTCCGGGAACTTTTTTAGCAGGTCGGCCGGTTGGTTCTGGAAGCCCGTCAGCAGCGAATAGACGTAAGCCGCACTGCCCTCACGCGATTTGGTGATCAGCGACAGGTCGGGCGGCAGCGCGTTGTTGTTCGCTGCACGCGCCGCGACTTCGTTGGGGAAAGGCGCCGGGAAGGTGTCGGATGGAAGCGCCTTGCGCGTCGACGCCTCGCCGGTGTCCGGGTTGATGGTCGGGACCTCGATCTTCCACTGCTTGCCCGATCCCGCGAACGCCTTCACTTCGGCGTCGTTGTAGCCGAGCGCCTTGAGGTCGCGGAACGACACCAGCTTCAGGCTGTGACAGGCCGAGCAAACCTCGGTGTAGACTTGGAGGCCACGCTGCAGCTGCGCCTTGTCGAACTTGCCGAAGGGCCCGTCGCTCGACAGCTTCAGCTCCTTGGGTTCCTTGTGGAACTCCTCGGCCGCGAGCGGCGCCGGCGGGTTGGTGAAATAGGTCTTGAGACCGCTGAACAGCGAGAACGTCAGGGCGAGGGCGAAAATCGCGCCGACGAAGCCGAGGAACCAACGAAGAAGCATATCCTGACCCGCCCCCTTAGCCGGCAACTGCAACTGGCGTTTCGGCGGCATCGCCCGAAAGCACGCTCTCGCTGATCGAATTCGGCAGCGGGTCGGTCGTTTCGAACGCCGACACCAACGGCAGGATCACGAGGAAATGAAGGAAATAATAGGCTGCCGCGACCTGGCCGAGCGCCGTGCGCCACCACACGATCGGCGCCCCGCCGACGTAGCCGAGGATGATGACGTCGATCACCAGCAGCCAGAAGAAGCGCTTGAACAGCGGGCGGTAATTGCCCGAGCGGACGGGCGACTTGTCGAGCCACGGCAGGAAGAACAGCAGCAGGATCGAGCCGAACATCGCCAGCACGCCCCACAGCTTCGCGTCGATCCAGAACAGGTTGAACGTGCAGCTGCGAAGGATCGCGTAGAACGGCCAGAAATACCATTCAGGCACGATGTGCGCCGGCGTCGCGAGCGCGTTCGCCGGAATGTAATTGTCCGGATGGCCGAGGTAGTTCGGCACGTAGAAAGTGACGAGCGCGTAGATCAACAGGAATGCGCCCGCGAACCAGCCGTCCTTCGCCGTGTAATACGGGTGGAACGGAAGCGTGTCCTTTTCGTCCTTCACATCGACTCCGGTCGGGTTGCCCGAACCCGGAATGTGCAGCGACCAGATGTGTAGGATCACCACCCCGGCAATCACGAACGGCAGCAGATAGTGCAGCGAGAAGAAGCGGGTCAGTGCCGCCTGGTCGGGCGCATAGCCGCCGAGCAGCCACACTCGGATCGGCTCGCCAATCACCGGGAATGCCGAGAAGAAGCCGGTGATGACCTGCGCACCCCAATAGCTCATCTGGCCCCACGGCAGCACGTAGCCCATGAACGCCGTCGCCATCATCAAGAGGTAGATGACCAGCCCGAGCATCCACACCAGCTCGCGCGGCGCCTTGTACGAACCGTAATAAAGGCCGCGGAAGATGTGGATGTAGACGACGATGAAGAAGAAGCTCGCGCCGTTCATGTGCGCATAGCGCAGCAGCCAGCCGGCGTTGACGTCGCGCATGATCAGCTGGTTGACCGAATTGAACGCGCCGTCGGCAGTGGCGTAATAATGCATCGCCAGCACGATTCCGGTGATGATCTGGATCATCAGGAACACGCCGGCGAGAACGCCGAAATTCCAGAAATAATTGAGGTTGCGCGGCACCGGATAGCCGCCGCCGATCGCGCCATAAGCGAGGCGGGGAAGCGGCAGGCGCTCGTCCAGCCACTTCATCACCGGATGCTTGGGTTCGTAGGGCTTGGCCCAGGAAAAGCTCATGTGTCCGCTAACCCCCTCAGCCGATCTGGACCGTCGTCGGCGATGTGAACTTGTAGTCGGGAACCATCAGGTTCTTCGGCGCGGGTCCCTGCCGGATGCGGGCCGCGGTGTCGTACATTGATCCGTGGCACGGGCAGAAATAGCCGCCGTACGGGCCCTTGTTCTCGCCCTCGCCGATGCCGAGCGGCACGCAGCCAAGGTGCGTGCAGACGCCGAGCGTGATCAGCCAGTTGGCGTGGCCGGGCTTGGTGCGCTGGGCGAGGGTCTCCGGATCGCGCAGATCCGACATGCTGACCGCGTTCGCTTCCTGGATTTCCTTAGGGGTCAGGTTGCGCACGAACACCGGCTGCTTGCGCCATTGCGTCTTGATGCCCTGACCCGGCTGCACCTTCGAGATGTCGACTTCGGTCGTCGACAAAGCGAGCACGTCCGCCGACGGGCTCATCTGGACAACCAGCGGCGCCAGCGCGGCGACGGTGCCCACGCCAGCGAAACTGACTGCAGCGACGTTGAGGAAGTCACGGCGACGGACTCCGTCCCCGCCTGTCTCTCCGGTAACCCCAGCGGAAGCCTTGGTGGCCATTCTACCCCTTTATGACGCTTGTCTCTTGGACCTGCCCGGATGGGCAGTAAGCGACGCCGCTCCGACTGGGCGCCGGCGCGATTGGCGGGCCTGATAGCGAGGCATATCCCCTGTGCCAAGGCCGGAAATCGGGCGATTCCCTCACGCCGGGCAACAACGAATCGTTTCGACTGTGGATAAGTGTTATTCGTGCGACTCGGGGTGGGGTAATGGAAGGCTATCGCCTGTACTTCATGGACCGCTTCAGCGGCCACATTGACCATCGCCGCGACTTCCTCGCGGACAGCGATGCGTCGGCGATCGCCGCTGCCCAAAAATGGTATGACGGCACGCCGATGGAGCTCTGGCTCCGCGGCCACAAGCTGAAGCGCTGGGAAGAACAGCCGCTTGCCCCCCTGGCGGCGGAGGACAATCACAGCGCGCGCTGAACGAGGGTTGCGCCAGACCGCCTTCCGATCACGTCCGCCCGAGCTTTCCGCTCGCCGCCACTGCGATATCCTGTGACTTTCCAATGAGGAGTGAGCGTGATGAACTGGTTCATCGGGCGGACCGAAGCGATGAACGACCCCGACGCCGCCCGCCGCAAGGTCCTTGAACGGCTGCGGGGCTTAAGCGAGCTCGACGATCCCGAGGGCGTCGTCGTGCCGATCCTGCTCGACGCGATCCTGATTGCGGAAGCCTATCGCGGCGCCCGTCACCAGGTCACGTTCCTTCCGGAACTGACGAAGAGTGTCGACGCACTGCTGCGCGAACTCAACATACTCGACCGCACCAAGGAGTGGGCGCACAACTGACGTCTCAGAAGTGATGTGTGCAAAGCACCAGCAGGAGGATGATGGGGATCGGGATTCCGATCAGGTACAACAGGATGGAACGCATGACTTCCGCCTCCAAATNCGCCCCGGCGGAGGCAAGAATGAACCGCCTTTGCAACGGTTCCTTGATCAATCGGCGAGCGCGACNGTTCCAGCTTCCGGATGATGTTCCCGGCGTCCGAGCAATGCCGCGCGGAACATAACTGCCGCGGCATAGAGAACGACCACCATCACGCCCCAGCGCAAATATTCGAGTGGCATCTTCTTCACGAGTAGCGCCGCGAAGATAACCGCCGGAACCCCACCGATGGCAAAGCCCAGCACGACCCTCAGGTCGATCTGCCCAATCTGGATGTGGCGAGCGCCTGCCCCTGCAACCATTAGCGCCGCACCGGTCGCCATGATGGGGAAGACCAGCCTTGGGTCCATTCCCATCAAGCTGAACATGACGAGGGTCGGAGCGTAATTGCCGACCCCGAAATTCAGCAGGACTCCGAATCCGAAATTGGCCACGATCGCTGCGATTGTAAGAGCAAGCGACAGGCTCGAAGCGGTNCCGCCGCCGGGCATCAGNTTAAGGTTGGCCAAGGCGTAGAAGAGCGCCGCAAGGGTCAGTCCGACGGCAACCGTCAACTGCACGANCCAGACGCGCGCCCGGGCNACCAACGGCGCTCCCAGCATTCCGCCCAGCAGGACGGCAATGGAACATCCGACGAGGAGAACNGGATCGACTTTCACGCCGAGAAGAATCAGNAAGATCACCGATTCCGCCATCGTCGGAGGCCCGAGACCAACGATCATTGTCGGAGGAATCAGGCGATCCGGGACGAGCTTTCGGAATTTGAGCCAGGCGGTTGTCGGGGCAAAGCTACCAATGCCAAGCGCATCGAAGAAATTGACGATCACGCTAAGCATGAGGGCTTCCGGACTGGGTGTCGCCCTGCTCGCCAATGCCGCTCGCGCCAGGATGATCATGAACGCCAAGGTTGCGAGCGCGATCGGTACCAGCAGTGCAATCAGCATGGGCAATCCCCCTCGCCTCACCTTGCACGTTGGCCCGCTTGTCCGCAATGACGCCGCCGATGCTTGCCCTCGACGACCAGCAACAGGCCGCGCGCGACTGGTTCGAATCGCTCCGCGATCGAATCTGTGCTGCTTTCGAGGAGATTGAGCGCGAGGCGGGGTCGGATGCGGCCTTCGCCTACACGCCGTGGGACCGCACCGACGCCAGCGGTGAACCCGGAGGCGGCGGGGTACGCGGCCAAATGACCGGCAAGATGTTCGAAAAGGTCGGAGTCAACGTCTCGACCGTCGGCGGCCAGTTCAGCCCCGAATTCGCCAAGTCGATCCCCGGCGCGGGCGACGACCCGAGCTTCTTCGCAACCGGGATCAGCCTCGTCGCCCACATGGCCAACCCGCACGTGCCCGCCGTCCACATGAACACGCGGTTCCTGTGCACCACCAAGCGCTGGTTCGGCGGAGGCGCCGACCTCAACCCGGCGATCCCTTACGAGGAAGACACCAATGCCTTCCACGCCCGGCTACGCGCGGCCTGTGCGGCCCACGATCCGACTTTCTATCCGCGCTTCTCGAAGTGGGCGGAGGAATATTTCTGGCTTCCGCATCGCCATGTCGCGCGCGGCGTCGGCGGTATCTTCTACGATTATCTCGAAGAGCATTTCGACGCGCATTTCGCCTTCACCCGCGATGTCGGCGAGGCCTTTCTCGACATCTTCCCGCAGCTCGTCCGCAAGCGCATGGATGCGCCGTTCACCGACGAAGACATGGAGCGGCTGCTGGAATTCCGCGGCCGCTATGTGGAATTCAACCTGCTCTACGACCGTGGCACATTGTTCGGGCTGAAGACCGGCGGCAATGTCGATGCGATCCTGATGAGCCTGCCCCCGCTTGCGAGGTGGAAATGAGTTACGAGGCGCTTCCTGACAACGAGCTCGCTGCCGTCGTCACCTATCTCGAGATGCGCGAGCGTCCCGACATCGAGTTTCCGCGCTCGACCCTGGACCTGCTCCGGCTGACCAATCCCAAGGCCGAGCGCTACCGCGCCCTGTTCCAACTCGTCGGAGCCCCGTGGCTTTGGTTTTCGCGCCTGACGCTCGATGATGAAAGGCTCGAAACCATCATTCAGGACCCGAATGTCGAGCTGTTCGCCGTCCAGGACGGCAACGGCCGTGACGTTGGAATGCTCGAGCTCGACTTTCGCGAAGGTGGCGAGTGCGAGCTCGCGTTCGTCGGTCTGATCCCGGAACTATCGGGGCTCGGCCACGGCAAATGGCTGCTCGACGAGGCGGTCCGCCGCGCCTGGCGCGATGGCGTAAGCCGGGTTCACGTCCATACCTGCACGCTCGATCACCCCGCCGCCCTTTCGGCCTACCGCCGCGCCGGCTTCACGCCGTTCAGGCGCGCGGTCGAACGATTTCAGGACCCGCGGCTGCTCGGCATTCTCCCGAAGGAGGCCGCGCCTCAGGCTCCGCTGCTGGGGACCGACACCGGCCCTGACGCCGCAAGCTGAACGTAGATCCGCGCGAGCATCACTCCGAAAATGACGGTGAAAACCGACTGGATGAGCGCGACCACCAGCGAGATCAGGAGTGCCGAAAGGCTCCCGGGCATCGGCGGTCCAAGCGCCGCGGCGACCATCGATCCGATCACGAACTGTCCCGCCAGGACAACCACGATCAAGCCAAAAAGGGCAATGAGGACGAACGCCAGCAGGCGCAGATACTCTCCACGCGCCAAATCCCAGCTTCGCTTCATGATGCTCACCGACCCTCCGCTTTCGACCGCCGCCACCGGCGCTGTCAGCTGGAATATCGCGTAACAAAGCGCGGTCAGAAGGACGATCAGAGCAATAACGAACCACGGCGGCTCCGCGCCGGATTCGGGAGAAGCGATCAATCCGGCGGCGCCCAATATCAGCACCAGGATAATGAGGACGACCATCAGCGCGACGCACAGCATCAGGAACGAACCGACCACCACCGGCATCCGTGCGAACCCGCGAATGATCGCGTCTTTTACCGTCGTCGAAGGGCCGATTGCGAGGCGGTTCAGCGCGATCTGGGCCGCAAAGCCGATGACGATCGATATTGCGAGGAACACCCAGGCCATCGGCGTTATNGTCTCTGAACGCGGTGCGAACAGCCCGATTACGGTTGCCGGCAGCACCACCAGGGCAAGCGCGACGCTCGCGTAGAGCCGGCCGTCGCGGNCCAGGATTTCGCTGGTCTCGTCCCACGCCTTCGAAATCGACAATCTGCTCATCCGCGTTCCCCGAACATTTCCCCGCGCCTTATGCGAAGCGCAACGCTGACGCGCAACGGCGCTTGCGGCAAGGCTCTCGCAGCGCCATTTCGCCGAACGCGAGATGAAATCGATCGACGGCATAGAATGGCGCGTGAGCGACGCCCCGGTTCCGTATGAGGAAGCGCTCGCCTTCATGAACGATCGCGCGGCCGCGATCCGCGATGGCAGTGCAGGCGAGTGCGTCTGGCTGCTCGAGCACCCGCCCCTCTTCACCGCCGGCACCAGCGCTGATCCTGTCGAACTGTTCAATCCGATGGACTTCCCGGTGTTCGAAGCCGGCCGCGGCGGACGATATACATACCACGGTCCTGGACAGCGCGTCGGCTACGTAATGCTCGACCTCGAAAAGCGCGGNAAAGACATCCGCTGCTTCGTTCATGCNCTCGAACAATGGATGATCGACGCTTTGGCTCAGTTCGGCGTTAATGCGCACCGGTCCGAAGGCCGCATCGGGATTTGGGTCGGGGACGGCCAAAACGAGGCCAAAATCGGCGCTTTAGGAGTGCGCGTGAAGCGCTGGGTGACGCTCCACGGCTTCTCCCTCAACGTTAACCCGGACCTTACTCATTTCAGCGGAATCGTGCCTTGCGGAATCTCGGAATTTGGAGTGGCGAGCCTCGCTTCGCTTGGGAAACAAATCCCCGCGATGTGTGTTGATGCCGCCTTGGAGGGCGAGTTCCATCGATTTCTCAAGACCTTGGGCGCAAGCTGCAAAGTCTCTTGATGGAAACTCGCGCTTCAGACTATTGTGCGCCCGATTTGCGACGCGGGTGACCGCGCGCCGATCGCAATAATTAGGGAGTCTTGAATGCGTGCTCTTATCCTGGTCGCTGGTGCGGCCCTGGCGGTTGCCGCTTGCAGCAGCAACGACAATGC
>JGI24737J22298_10000301_pt1 | contig 16469 bp, 14 predicted proteins | sample KBSCornC3_FD_22298 | JGI IMG/M metagenome (IMG submission 22298) | reverse complement strand
CGAAGATCACGCCCCGAAAAGCAAAAAGGCGATGGCGCACGATATCGCCGATGGCGAAGCGCGCTTCCGCGATCGGCGGCATCGCCTCGCGACCGGCGGGCGGAATGTGAGAAGTGCGGGATGGAATCATGCCTGTAACTTAATGTCGCGTCATTCCTGTGCAACCCACGCTTGGCAAGTCCGGTTCCGTGCGTTAGGGGCACCGCTCCTTCGACCGGACCCTTTATGCGGAGAGGTGGCTGAGAGGTCGAAAGCACCGCACTCGAAATGCGGCGTGCGGGCAACCGTACCGTGGGTTCGAATCCCACCCTCTCCGCCAGGGGTCTGTTCGGAGTGGTCCTTGAGGCCTCTCCGATTGGCGTTGGCCTTACCAGGGTGCACCAGCGCGCGGAGATCGGCACCGCGCGGCTCGGTGGCGGCGGTGCCGATCTCATCCTTGCTGTTTATTGGCGCGGGCTCCGATCAAATGCGCCTGTGTCTGCAAAGACTTCAGTCGAAGAGTTCCGACAGGAACGACTTCCGCTTGTAGTTTCCCTTGTCACGGTAGTCGCGGTCATAGCGCGGCCCTCCTCCCGCCAAGGGTGCGGGTGCAGGCGTAGCGGCAGCTGTGCGCTCGATGATCTTGTCGAGTTCGCCGCGATCGAGCCACACGCCTCGGCAGGTCGGGCAGTAATCGATCTCGATGCCTTGCCGATCGGACATGACCAGCACGGCCCCGTCCACCGGGCAGGTCATCGCGGCCATTTCTTGCTGGGTGCGCATGCTCAAGCCCCCCCAAGGTTCAGTTGGCGGAGGTACAGCCGGTCCTTAATCGCCAGCCGCAGCTTCTTCAGCCGCAACAGTCTCATGCTGTCGGGGAATCGCCGCTTGAGCTCGCGCCGGATCTCGTCGTCGAGCCTGCGGTGAAGGGCGGTCAGTCGATAAATCAATGCGTTCATAGCCTCTTTCCAATCAATGTTGATCGATCGGGAGTGCTACGATGCAAGGGGAGCCGAAACGTCGAGCCTGCATCGAGAGCCATCCCGATGCGGTCCGACATCACGGTCGTTCAAGAACGGCCGCCAGAGGGGCCCGGTCCGCACACTCAATCTATGGTTCAACCCACGGGAATCAAGGGCGCTCACCGGCCATTTCCCTCGGCTTAGCCGATTGAAGCCTACTTCCCGCCGTCCTCCGTTAGCCCCTCTCGTCTCTTCCGGGACCATATGTTCAACGCTTCCACGGCCGCGGAAAACGCCATTGCGGTATAGATATAGCCCTTAGGGACATGCACCCCGAAGCCGTCGGCGATGAGCACTGCGCCGATCATGAGCAGGAATGCCAGAGCCAGCATGACTACGGTCGGATTTCGGTTGATAAAGTTGGCCATAGGGTCGGCCGCGAACAGCATCACCAACACCGCTAAAACCACCGCGATGATCATAACCGGAAGATGCTCGGTCATCCCTACCGCGGTCAGGATGGAATCCACGGAGAAGACCAGATCGAGCAATAGAATCTGCACGATCGCGCTACTGAAGGAGAAAGTCTTTCGGACAACATCGAACACATCGTCGTTCGGGCGGGGATCCACATTGTGATGGATTTCCTTGGTCGCCTTCCAGACGAGGAAGATCCCGCCCGCGATGAGGATCAGGTCCCGCCACGAGAATTGCGTCTCAAAGGTCGGTTCGCCATGCGCGCCCGGCGAGCCTTGAATGCCGAGGTCGATGACCGGCGCGGTCAGCCCCACGAGCCAGCTTATCGCGGACAGGAGTGCGAGGCGCATGAACAGGGCGAGGCCGATGCCGACCCTACGTGCCTTCGTCCGCTGACTCTCTGGCAATTTGTTGGTCAGGATCGAGATGAAGATGAGGTTGTCGATCCCGAGGACAACCTCCATGACGACAAGCGCGGCGAGCGCGGCCCAGACCGCCGGGTCGTCTAGCAAGCTGATCAGTCCGTCCATACCGATTTTGACCTCTCTCGCGGCCTCCCGCGGCCGGATCGGCAGCCCAACTTCGCGTCGGTTACGATTTCCGTATGGCCCCGGTTCCGTGACCATCCCCCCGGTGGAGCTAGTCTGACAACGGTTTGGTTTCGTCGGAAAAACTCAGCGGACCAGAGATGCTGTATGCGCCGTCATGCCCTTGGCCGAACGATGACTAGCATCATAGCCACACGCTGCTGGCGCGGTCCTCGTGGTTGGGCGCACGGCGGCTCGGGGGGATAGGCGCTGGCGCCATTGCACGCCCGGCCGTTGATCGAGCATGCAGCGCGAGGCGCTAGCCCGGCATGCGGCAGCAATCGTTATCTGAGGGACAGCGCATGCGCCTTATGTCGCGCCATCCGCGTTCCGAGCAGAACGATCGAGGACAGACCTTACCCGATCCGAGGCCCCGACCCACTCGACAGCTGAGTCGGACGCAGGCGAGCGCGATATTCGTCGACCGCCTTCAGCAGGCCGGCGGCCTCGGCCGGCACGATCGCGGTACGGATATCCTCGCCCGCATCATCCTTCAGCTTGAAGCTCCAGCCTCTCTGATCGTGCGCCGCAATCCATCGCACCGCCGCTTCGTCCAACTCGAACGCAATCGTCTTGGTGAGGGCACAATTGAGGTTGGCGTTGTTGTCATTGGTCCCGCATGGTTCGAGACTATCATGTTCCAGCGTCAGCGGCGCTCTCTGCAGTCCCGCCGCGGTAGCGAAGTGCGCGGCACGGTAAGCGCGCTGCGCGCCGTAATAACGCACTTGCGTGCGGACTTCGTAGCGTGTCTGGCCGGTCGCCTTGTCGACGATTGCGCGCAGGTGATTGTCGTGCCCGTTGCCCTTGAACAGGCCAAATCCCTCCCGATGGGCCTTCTGGGTCGAGAATGTCGCGTGGAACTCGAGTGGGTCGTCGAGCAACGTCGTCGCCGCTCGAAAGCGCTCGGGCGACATTGCGAGCAGCGACTTGGGGTGACGCACCTCCGCCGAGGTGGCGCCGGAGAGACCGGCGGCCAGTGCGGCCGCATATACGAGCCTGTGCATGGTCATGATCCTGATGAAAGAAACAAAGCGGGTCAGTCGCGCGCACTGCGCGAAGGCTGGTCGGCTCCCGCAATCAGAGTCGGCGCAGACGCGCAGGACGGCCCAGCGGCGGCGTGCGCGCCGAAGCTAGGTGTCTTGCCTGCGGGCAGGCTATGCATTGCCTTGCCGCATGCCGGCGTTGCACCGGCTGGCCGATAGATCTTTTGGGGGCTGCGCCCAGCCAGCGCGCCGGGAGCGGCGTCTGGCGCGGCCTGCGCCGACATGGCGCAGGCGGAAAACGTCAGCACGGCAACGGCAGCAGTGCGGAAATTGCGAGTCACGGGGAACATCCTCCGGAGGCGAGATTGCCTCACGGCGCCTGACTAGGTTTCCAGGTTTTCCGCTCGTTCGCCCATTTGTAAAAAAGTATGTCTGGTTCCGAGGGTGCGGTGCAAGCAGCGCTCCCCCAGCCTAGATCAGCGAATATGATGCCAGAGGATTGCATGCCACCGTTTCCCGTCCAGCAGCGCGGATTCTGCCAACCGTGACCTCGCCGGTGATAGTTCTGGTCGAAGATGATCCTGCCCTTCGTAGCCTGACCACCCGAGCTTTGCAGGAGAATGGCTATCTCGTGCGGCCATGTGCGACGGCTCCGGAAATGTGGTCGGCGATGGAGGCCGGTCCGGTCGATCTGCTCCTGTTGGACATCATGCTCCCCGGCACGAGCGGGATTGATCTGTGCCGGGCTGTGCGACGCGAGAGCGATGTGCCGATCATCTTCATTAGTGCGAAGGGCAGCGAGACCGACCGGGTGGTTGGCCTCGAACTTGGTGCCGACGATTATCTCGCCAAGCCTTTCGGCACGCGCGAACTCACCGCACGCATTCGTGCCGTTCTACGCAGAGGGGGGTTGGAGGACCGACGCGCCCATCGCGATAAGGGCCTGGCCGAATTCGACGGNTTCACNGTGTCGCTTCCTCGCCGGGAATTGACCTCCCCGAGCGGCGGAACGATCGACCTGACCGGAGCTGAATTCGATTTGCTCGCGGCGCTGATCGATAACGCGCAGCGAGTCATCGCGCGGGAGCGCCTGATCGAATTGTCTCGCACGCGTATGGGTGACAGTTCGGATCGGTCTGTTGATGTGTTGATCAGTCGATTGCGACGAAAGCTATCGCGGGACGGCAAGGAGGCTCCGATCATCACCGTCCGAGGTGTGGGCTACATGTTGAATGCGACCGTGACCCGCAGGTGAGGCTGTTCGGCCGTCTTTCGATCGGGCTGCTCGGGCGGCTTTCGGCCATCCTGCTGCTCACACTGGCGGTCGAATTCATCGCCAGTACCGTCCTCTATGAAAAATCCAGCCGAGCACTGATCCGGGAAGATGAAGCGCGGCGGCTTGCGGAGCATCTCGTGATCGCACGCAAGCTCCTGTCGAACGAGCCCATTCCCGGGAGGCCTGCTCTGGCAGCACGTCTGACCACGGACCGCTACGACGTGCATTGGGCGGGCTCCACCACCATGCCACGGCCAACGCGGTCGCAACGCGATGAGGCGTTCCGGCGCGTGATTAACTGGGAGCCGAGCCTCACGGGAAGCGATCTTCGCGTTGAGACCGTCGCAGCCGGGCGCCGCGCGCAGCTGTTCGGTGCCCTGCGTTTGTCGGATCAGTCATGGATGCGTTTCCGCGCTTCGGAGCCCGAAACCGTCGGTCAGCCCGGATGGCATCGCACATTGCTGGTTCTGCTGCCCGCTGCAGTACTGCTGGTGATCGGCGCACTCCTGTTTCGGCGCACGCTTCGGCCGATCCGCATGCTGGCGCGCGCCGCCGATCGGATCGGCCGAAGCAGTGGCCTCACCCTGCCCGAGGCCGGTCCCACCGAAGTTCGCCATCTAATCCATGCCTTCAACGCGATGCAGCACCGCATCCACCAGCTCATCACTGCGCGCACCGAGGCGCTGGCGGCCGTCGGGCATGATCTGCGCACCCCGCTCGCACGGCTTCAACTCCGCGCGGAACAGATCGCCGAGCCGAAATTGAGACGTGCGTTCGAGGCTGACATAACCGAAATGGAATCCATGGTGCTGTCGCTTCTCGCGTTTCTCGGGGGCGATGACGATCCGGAACTCCCCGTTCGCACCGACGTGGCGGTGATGGCAGCAACGGTTGTCGACGATGCGGCCGATCGGGGCGCGGATGCCGTCTATGTCGGGGACGACCACCTAGAGGCAGAGGTCCGAGCCGTCGACCTGAAGCGTGCAATCGCCAATCTTGTCGAGAATGCCTTGCAATATGGCACATGCGCGCGCGTCGGCGCGACCGTACAAGACGGTATGCTGCTGATCTGGGTCGAGGATGACGGACCTGGCATTCCGAACGCGCGAATGGAGGAGGTCCTTCATCCGTTCACGCGGCTCGATCCTGCGCGAAGCCGCAACACGAACGGATTGGGCCTGGGTCTCGCGATTGTCAGCCGATTGGCCGAAGCGGAAGGCGGCCGACTCAGCTTGTCAAACCTCGCCGCCGGCGGCCTGCGCGCCGAACTGAAGCTGCCTCTGCGCTGAACCGTTGCCCAGCAAAACTTCGTTACAGTCTCGCGGCGACGCAGCAAAATCCGATCCCTAGCTCTCCTCCGGCGCGGCCAACGGATGCCCGCCTGAAGGAGTTTTCGTATGAACGAGCTGATCGGACGCGTGCTTCGCTTCGAGAAGGACGTCTATCCTGGCCGCAGTGAGCTTTACAGCCGGCTCGCGAACCGTGGCCAGTCGCCCAAGGCGCTCATGATTTCCTGCGCGGATTCCCGCGTGGTGCCGGAGCATGTGATGCAGGCGGAGCCGGGCGACCTGTTCGTCTGCCGTAATGCCGGCAACATCGTGCCACCCTTTGCGCAGATGAACGGCGGCGTGTCCTCGACCGTGGAATATGCAGTCCAGGCGTTGGGCGTGCGCGATATCATCGTCTGCGGCCATTCCGATTGTGGTGCAATGAAGGCGGTCGCAGAACCGCATCTCACGAAGGACATGCCGAACGTGGCCGCGTGGCTGCGCCACAGCAATGCGGCGAGCCACGTAGTGCGGGACGCCTATCCGGAGATGACCAACGGCGATCTCGTCCGTGCGATCAGCCTGGAGAATGTGGTCGCGCAGCTCGCGCATCTGCGCACTCATCCGAGCGTGGCGTCGGGCATCGCGCGTGGCGAGATCTCGCTGCACGGCTGGTTCGTCGATATTCATGCCGGCCAGGTGCTGGGCCTTGACGGCGAAACCGGTCAGTTCACGCCCCTGCGTGAAGGCGAACCGTTGCCGGTAGCGCTGCCGCCCGCAAGGCGAGTCGCGATGGATCAGCATTTTGCCGTGGCTGCGGAGTAAGGGCATGCTGTCGACCCGCATGAAGAGCGGCGGAGCGCTGCGCGATTTCACCGCGTCCATCGTCGTGTTCCTGGTTGCGATGCCGCTGTGTATGGGCATTGCGGTTGCCTCCGGCGTACCCCCAGAAAAGGGTCTAATCACCGGAATCATCGGCGGCATCGTCGTGGGTATGCTGGCGGGCTCTCCGTTGCAGGTCAGCGGCCCCGCCGCAGGTCTCGCCGTGATCGTGTACGAAATCGTGCGCGATCAGGGGCTGTCGGCGCTCGGGCCAATTCTCGTGCTCGCGGGATTGATTCAGTTCGTTGCCGGCGTGTTCAAGCTCGGCGGCTGGTTCCGCGCCATTTCACCCGCTGTGGTTCACGGGATGCTCGCTGGCATCGGCGTGCTGATCGTAGTTGGGCAGGTGCATGTCCTGTTCGACGCTAAACCCCTTCCGAGCGGTGTGGCCAACCTAGCCGCCATGCCGGGGCGTTTCCTCGGGCTCGATCCCAGCGACATGTCCGGCGCGGAACGCGCGTTCGCCATTGGCCTGCTTACGATCATCACGATGGTAGCATGGGAAAAACTTCGCCCGGCTTCGCTGCGCTTGCTGCCGGGGGCGCTGCTCGGTGTCGTCACGGCTACAGTCACCGCCTGGGCGACGGGGCTCGACGTTACTCGCGTTATGGTGCCCGACAATATCTTCCGTGCGCTCAGCGTCCCGGACGAAGGTTTCCTCGCAAAACTGTCCAATCCCGCGATCTACGCGACCGCGCTCGCGATAGCCTTCATTGCCAGCGCTGAAACGCTCCTGTCTGCCGCGGCGGTTGACAAGATGCATGACGGCGTTCGCACCGACTATGACAAGGAACTGCGGGCGCAGGGAGTGGGCAACCTGTTGTGCGGCATTGCCGGTGCACTCCCGATGACGGGGGTGATAGTACGCTCCTCGGCCAACGTTCAGGCCGGTGCCACGTCGCGCCTGTCGACGATCCTGCACGGAAGCTGGATCCTCGGCTTCGTCGCGCTGCTGCCCTGGCTGCTGCAGGAGATCCCGATGGCTGCGCTGGGTGGCGTGCTTGTCGTGACGGGCTGGCGTCTGGTGAGCTTCGCGCATGTCACCCACCTGTTTCACCGCTACGGTGCGCTCCCTGCGCTGATCTGGGCGGCAACCCTCATTACGGTCGTGACGGAAGATCTTCTGACTGGCGTGCTGGTGGGGATGGGTTTGTCGCTGTTCGAATTGATCCCGCACCTGCGCCGCCTCAAACTCCGTGTTGACGCGCGGCACGAGGCGGAGACGAGCCATGTTGCGCTGCACGGCACCGCCACCTTCGTCACCTTGCCGAAGCTGGCACGCACGCTCGATGAGGTGCCGCGGGATCGACGGCTGACGCTCGATCTTCGCCGGCTGTCGGCGATCGATCATACATGCGCGGAAGTGCTGAACGACTGGCTTCAGCGGCGGCGGGCGACGGGCATGCACATCGACCTCGCGGGCGGCGACCGGCCCCTTCGTGGTCTGGCGATCTGACCTCTCACAGGCAGCATTTCGCTATCCGCCGGACATGCCGCGCAATTCTCGCGTCCGTCAAATGCATCCGGTTCGCTCCTGTGCGCTATCTTGATGACTAACAGGCGCAGCGGACCGGATGCAGGGGCTCATGGCAATGCCAATCGGGTGTCCTATCAATTTGCATTTTCCGTCTCGCCATGCGCTTCGTCGGGCGATGCGGGACGATATCAAGCAACGGATTCTCGGCGCGGTCCTCGCAGGTGGGCGCGCGCGGCGGTTCGGCGGCGACAAGGCGTTGGCGTTATTGCACGGGCGGCCGTTGATCGAGCATGCGGCAGAGGCGCTCGCCCGGCATGCGGCAGCAATCGTCATTTGCGGGCGAACGCATGAGCCTTACCCGGGACTGGCGGATCGGCCAGGGACCGACATGGGGCCGCTCGCTGGCCTCAACGCTGCGCTGCACCATGCGGCGGAAGAGGGCTTTGAAGCGGTTCTGACTACGGGTTGCGACATGCCGGTTTTGCCGGACGCACTTGCGCAAGCACTGATCGGCGAGGGAGCTGCGATCGTGGAGGGACAATATTTGTTGGGCTACTGGCCGTCGGCACTCGCGCCCAAGCTGGATGCTCATCTGCGCGAAAACAGCGATCGATCGGTGCGTGCTTGGCTGGCGGCGGTTGGCCCGCGGCAAGTTGCCGCGTCGCCGCTCCCCAACATCAACACGCCCGAAGATCTCGAGCGGCTAGAGAACGAGAGTTAGCGCCAGCTTGGCGGGGTCAGAGCCGAATTCAGCACTGAGTTTTCTGGTCCGCGCGCACCACCGGTGTCGGCCGCGGTGTGACCGCCTCGCCAATCAGCAGCAGCGTCGGCGCGTCTTCGCTGATTGCACGAACGAGGAAGCCGAGCGCTCCTAATCGCCCGCGCAGGATGCGTTCGTCAGGCCGCGAGACGTTCACCGCTACCATAACCGGTGTGTCTGCCGAGCGCCCCGCGGCGATCAACGCGCGCGCAATCTGCCCCGCAGCGCTCCGCCCCATATAGATAGCGAGCGTGGCATCCGGCTCGGCCAGAGCGTCCCAATCGAGCGAGAGCTCCTCGCCCGCGCGTGCGTGCGCGGTGACGAAGGTAAGCTTGCGTGCGAGGCCGCGTAGCGTGAGCGAGGCGAGCCCGCTTGCCGCTGCCGCGCTTGCGCTGGTGATGCCGGGGCAGATGCGGACGGTGATGCCGTGTGCGGCAAGATGGTCCAGCTCCTCCTGCGAGCGCCCGAAAATGGAAGGGTCGCCGCCTTTCAGCCGCACCACCTTTTTGCCGGCGAGGGCGGCGGCAAGCAGTAGATCATTGATCTGTTCCTGCCCCTTTGAGTGGCGGCCGGACCGCTTGCCGACGCATACCAATTCCGCCCCGTCCGCCAGCGCCAGTACGCCGTCGCCGACGAGCGCGTCGTAAAAGATGATATCGGCGGAGCGCAGCAGCCGTTCAGCCTTCCGCGTGAGTAAATCTGGGTCGCCGGGCCCTCCGCCGACCAGCCAGACCATACCGGGCGCAAAATCATCAGGATGCATTGGCAAGCTCCCGTGCGGAGGCGATTAGGCTAGCGATGGCGGGGCGGCAGGAGCCGCAATTGGTCCCGGCGTTGAGCGCCTTGCCTACTGCGGCAACGTCGGTCAGCTGCTGCTCCGCGATCGCTTGCACGATCGTCCGCATGCCCACGTCGAAGCAGACGCACACAATCGGCCCCCGATCCGCGGCCACACCGGGCGCCCGGCCGGCGAGCAGCGTCGGCGCAACCTCGGGTGCTTCGAGCTGCGCGATCAACCAGTCACGCGGCGGCAGTTCGCCTGTCTCAGTCACGAACAACGCCGCGCTGACCCGGCCTTTTTCGATAACTGCCACGCGCCAGGACCCACGCGCCTTGTCGCGCGCTTCGATCCGGGAACCGTTGGGCAGGGAGGTGCCAAGGCGTTCGGTATCGCCGTTGCCGGCGAGCTCGTACAGCAACCCGCCGGGTACAGTCACCCGCGTGCGCCACAGGCATTTGGGCGGAGGCAGATCCTTGTCCCGCACCAGCAGGAAGCCACGCCATGCGCAGGCAAGCTTTTCAATGCATGCCGGCGTCGCCTTGAAGCCCGGCTGACCCGAGTGCGGATCCACGAGAGGTCGCGGCAACAATCCGGTGCGGCCACCGGTCGATTGTTGATCGGTCCAGTGGATCGGCGTGAACAGCTCACCCACGCGCTGGCGGTCGGTTACTGCCACGCGGTACAGGCTCTCGCCTTGTGCGGTCGCCACTCGAGCAATATCGCCATCGGTCAGGCCGTAGGTCTCCGCGTCGCGCGGATGAACTTCGACCAAAGGTTCTTCGCGATGTCGACTGAGCTTGGGCGAGAGGCCGGTGCGCGTCATTGTGTGCCACTGATCGCGATAGCGGCCGGTATTGAGCGTCAGCGGCCAATCCTTGAGCGGATCGGCGAGTGGCTGCTGCACAACCGGCACCAGCCGCGCCTTGCCGTCTGGCGTGGGAAAACGGCCGTCGGCGAAGGCGTCGCCACCCCAGCGGAACGGCTCGAGCGCATCATAATCGTGATTGCCAATCGCGGCATGTTTGCGCAGGTCCAGCACCCGCTCGCCCTTATTTTCATAGGCGGTGAGGCGCGCATATTCGCGATAGATGTCCGCGGCGCAATCATAGGAGAAAGCCGTCCCCCAGCCCATGCGCCGCGCGACCTGCGCGATGATCCACCAATCCGGCTTGGCTTCACCTGGCAAATCCATGAAGCCACGTTGGCGACTGATCCGCCGCTCCGAATTGGTGACCGTGCCGTCCTTCTCGCCCCAGGCGGCGGCGGGCAGCCGGACGTGGGCATGCTGGCTGGTGTCTGTCTCTCCAATCACATCCGATACGACGACGAAGGGACACGTGGCGAGTGCGTCGCGCACCATATTGGCGTCCGGCATACTGACCGCCGGGTTGGTCGCCATGACCCACAGCGCCCTAATCTTGCCGTGGCGGACCGCACGGAACATATCGACCGCCTTAAGGCCCGGCTTGGCCGCAACGACCGGTGCCGCCCAGAATCGGGCCAGCCGCGCCACATTCTCCGGTGCGAAATCCATATGCGCGGCCAGCGTCGAGGCGAGCCCGCCTACTTCGCGCCCGCCCATGGCATTGGGCTGGCCGGTGATGGAGAAGGGCCCCGCACCGGGTTTGCCGATCCGTCCGGTGGCAAGGTGGACATTGACGATCGCGTTGACCTGGTCGGTGCCGCGGATCGACTGGTTGATGCCCTGGCTGAATAGGGTGATGGCACGCGGCGTCGCGGCGAACAGCTCGTAGAAGCGGGCGAGATCGGCCGGCGTCACATCGCAGGTGCGCGCCACGGTCCATATGTCGTGGCCCTTGTCCAGTGCCTCCCAAAACCCGTCAGGCGCAGAGACGTGCGCGGCCAGATAATCTGCATCGACCAGGCCTTCACGTCGCAAATGCGCGAGCAGACCGTTCATAAGCGCAACATCGCTGCCCGGCCGGATCGCCAGATGCAGATCGGCATCGTCGCAGGTTTCCGTCCGACGCGGATCGACGACCACCAGACGGGCGCCGCGACTGGCCCGCGCTGCCTGGATGCGCTGATAGACGATAGGATGGCACCAAGCAGTGTTCGAGCCGATCAGCACGATCAGATCGGCCTGTTCAAGATCCTCATAGGCAACAGGCACCACATCCTCGCCAAAGGCGCGGACATGTCCGGCGACCGCGCTCGACATGCACAGCCGGCTGTTAGTGTCGATATTGGCGGTGCCGATGAACCCTTTCATCAGCTTGTTGGCGACGTAATAATCCTCGGTCAGCAGCTGGCCGGACACGTAAAAGGCGACGCTGTCCGGCCCGTGCCGCTCAACCGTTTCGCGGAACTTCTTGGCTACCAGATCGAGCGCCCTGTCCCAACTCGTCCGGCGCCTGCCGATCGTGGGATGAAGCAGACGCCCCTCCAGTCCGATCGTTTCACCGAGATGTGTCCCTTTGGAGCAAAGCCGCCCCTGATTGGCGGGATGGTCGGGGTCGCCTTGGATGCTGGCGGTGCGTGCGCCTGTCGGCGTCGCAAGCACGCCGCAACCGACGCCACAATAAGGACAGGTGGTGCGTACCGGACAGCTCACGTCAGGCGGCGGCCTTCAATGTCGAGGTGCGGCAGAGCAGCACGCGTCCGCCATCGACCTTGACCGGGATCGTGGGCGTGCAGCCCTTATCCTCGCCCAGTGCCTCTCCGGTCACCAGGCTGATCCGCCAATTGTGCAGCGGGCACGACACGGAATGACCGTGGATGATCCCTTGGCTCAGCGGCCCGTGCTTGTGCGGGCAGCGGTTGACGAGCGCGAACACCTGATTGTCGCCGGTTCGGAAGAGAGCCACCTCATCGCCACCGGCCACGGGGACGGTGCGGCTTCCGCGCACGGGAATGGCGGCAAGCGGGCCGACATCGATCCAGTCTCCTACGTACATCACTCTTACTCCGCTGCGATGGCTTCGATGGGACGGAATTCGCCGAGATGCGCGTGCTGTTCGCGCTCCGCGCCGGCAGCACGCTGCGCCCAGGGATCTTCCTGGCTAAAGCTCTGCGAATAGAGGAAGCGGCCGGTCAGTGCCTCGCGGCCGACTTCATCCTCGACGATGCGCTGCTTGATGTAATCGAGCCCGATCCGCTCGATCCAGGGCGCGGTGCGCTCCAGGTAACGCGCCTCTTCGCGGTAGAGCTGGATGAAGGCCGCGCAATAATCGAGCGCCTGCTGCTCGGTGGAGACCTTGCACAGCAGGTCGGTTGCTCGGACCTTGATGCCGCCATTGCCGCCAACGTGGAGCTCGTAGCCAGAATCGACGCAGACCACGCCGAAATCCTTGATGGTCGCTTCGGCACAATTGCGCGGGCAGCCGCTGACCGCGATCTTGAACTTGTGGGGCATCCACGAACCCCAGGTCATGCGTTCGATCTGGATGCCGAGACCCGTGGAATCCTGCGTGCCGAAGCGGCACCATTCGGAGCCGACGCAGGTCTTCACGGTACGCAGCGACTTGCCGTAGGCATGGCCGGAAACCATGCCGGCGGCGTTGAGATCAGCCCAGACCGCGGGCAGATCCTCCTTCTTGATCCCGAAAATGTCGAGCCGCTGGCCGCCGGTCACCTTGACCATCGGCGCATTATATTTCTCGACCACGTCGGCGATCGCGCGCAGTTCGCGGGGATTGGTGACGCCGCCCCACATGCGCGGGACGACCGAATAGGTGCCGTCCTTCTGGATGTTGGCGTGCATGCGCTCGTTGACGAAGCGGCTCTGCTGATCGTCGACATATTCGCCGGGCCAGGCGCAGAGCAGATAATAATTGAGCGCGGGGCGGCAGGAGGAGCAGCCGTCCGGCGTGGACCAGCTCATCTTCTGCATCACTTCGGGGATGGACTTCATCCCCTGCGCGACGATCTCGCGGCGCACATCGTCATGGCCGAAGCTGGTGCATTTGCAGACGGTCTTGACGTCGCGCTCGCCGGCATATTCGTCGCCAAGCGTCAGCTCGAGCAATTGCTCGACCAGCCCGGTGCACGACCCGCACGAGGCCGACGCCTTGCAGCTCGCACGCACCGCATCCAGCGTGCATGCGCCGCCCTGGATGGTGGCAACGACCTTACCCTTGGAGACGCCGTTGCAGCCGCAAATCTCGGCATCGTCCGAGAGCGCCGCAACGGCTGCCTTAGGGTCCGCTTGCCCACCTCCCTGGGCGAAAGCCTGACCGAAGATCAGGAAATCACGGATGGACGAGATATCCTCGCCCTTCTTGAGCAGATCGAAATACCAATTGCCGTCCGCGGTATCGCCATACAGCACCGCGCCGACGATGCGATCGTTGCTCACGACCACGCGTTTGTAGATGCCGCGGCTGGCGTCGCGCAGGACGATATCCTCGGCTTCGCAGGTGCTGCCGGAGAAATCGCCAGCCGAGAAAACGTCAATGCCCGATACTTTGAGCTTGGTCGAGGTTACCGAACCGCGATAGCCTGTCGGCTGCTCGACCAGCCCATCGGCCAGCGCACGGCACATCTCCCACAGCGGGGCCACGAGGCCATAGACCTGTCCTTCGTGCTCGACGCATTCCCCGACCGCGAGAATGTTGGCGTCGCTCGTCACCATGTGATCGTCGACATGGATGCCGCGTCCGACGGCGAGGCCGGCTTCGCGTGCCAGCGCGACGGAGGGGCGGATCCCAACCGCCATCACCACCAGGCTGGCGGGGATCAAGCGGCCGTCCTTCAGGCGTACGCCCTCAACCTGGGTCTCACCCACGATCTCGGCCGTGTCAGCGCCGGTCAGGATGGTCTGGCCGCGTGCCTCCAATTCGGATTTGAGCAACCAGCCCGCGGCTTCGTCGAGCTGGCGCTCCATCAGCGTCGGCATCAGATGGATGACGGTGACCTTCATGCCACGCAGACTGAGCCCGTGGGCGGCTTCAAGCCCGAGCAGGCCGCCGCCGATCACCACCGCTTCGCCACCCTTGGCGGCGGCGGCGAGCATTGTGTCAACATCCTTCATGTCGCGGAAGCTGATCACGCCCGGCAGATCCTTGCCCGGCACCGGGATGATGAAGGGATCGGATCCGGTCGCGATCAGCAGCTTGTCATAGCGGGCGGTGCGGCCGGAGCGCGCGGTGACCGTCTTGGCCGCCCGATCGATCGAGACGACCGGGTCGCCGGCGACCAATTCGATGCCGTTGTCCGCATACCAGGCATGATCGTTGATCACGATCTGCTCGAATGTCTTCTCGCCCGCGAGGACCGGGGAGAGCATGATGCGGTTATAGTTTACATGCGGTTCGGCGCCGAAAATGGTGACCTGATAGCGGCGTGCGTCGCGTTCGAGCAGTTCCTCGACCGCGCGACATCCCGCCATGCCGTTGCCGATAACGATCAGGCGCGGGCGCGCTTCGCCGCCCGGCTCCTCCATCTCGTCATTCGCCAAACTCTGCCCCTGAAAGTCCATGCCAAGCTCCGGAAACGAAAAAGGCCGCCACGCGGACGCTGGAGATCCAGCGCCTGCGTGGCGGCCTTGCCTGTCATCCTGAGCCGGCAGCCGAAGCCGCCGGCCAGATGTGCCGTCCGCACCCGTCCTTGGGAGCGTTCGGCTATGATTGCGCGGACATCCTTGCCCGTGCGGAATGCAAAATGACCTGATTCTGGCTCCGCCTCAAGTGATTATTTTGCACTGCGGCATGAATCAGAGGATCCAGTCGAGCTGGAGCCACAGTTTATGCGTGTCGGTAGCAAGCCTGTCCGCATTGTAATCGGCATAGCGGACCGCGACTAAGGTCTTGCCGAATTTGGCACTGGCGAGCAGGTCGACCTCATTGCCCTGATGCTGGCTCAGTCTGTCGCTTTCGAAGCGATGATAGACTGCTTGCAGGGTTACGCCCTTCGCCGGGCCGATCTGCTTCACGCCATAGCCGACGCTGCCATAGAGGTCGCGCACACCATTGGCGGGCGTGGTGAGGAACTTGTCCGCCCAACCCTGGAACTTGAACAGGGTGGCAAGCGGCGTCTGGAAGGAGGTGAGCGCCACGCCCTTGTCGGCGCCGAGCACCTCATAACCGCCGCCCAGCTTCCACGTGCCCAAATCGAGCCCCGCATCGATCAGATAATAATCGGCACGATAGTGATTCGGATTGTTGTGATAATCGGACTGGGTCGCGTAGCTCGCCTGCCAGGAAAGCTTCGCCTTCTTGGATAGCGCGCGCGATCCGGCAAGCCGTGCGCCATAGGTCTGGCTGGATAGGCGGAAGCTCTGGACCGCGGCTTCGTCTTGATCGACCAGATAGGCGAAGCCGGTGACCGTGCCGATCGGGGTCGCATAGCTCAAATTGGCGAGCAAATTGTCGCCCGACACCGCCTGCTGGCGCGCGCCATGGCCGTCGATGCCCCAGATAGTGCGCACGCTCCAGACATAGCTTACGTCTGCTTTCAGGCCCTTGATTGGGGTCCACTCGGTGCGAACCGCGTCGAAGGTTTGGCCGTTCTGGCGGAAGCCGACGTTGCCGACGAAGCGCTCGTCGTCGAGTACGATTCGCTGGCGACCGGCGGTGATCGTCAGGTCCTTGGTGTGATATTGGAGTTGGGCGCGGTAGAGCGCGATATTCTGCGGATCGTTGATAAGGGGCCGTGTCGCGGCACCTTCCAACCCATTATAATAATGGTTGATCAGGGCGGTCGTCCCTTGGGCTTCGACCAGCGCAGTCAACGGTCCGCTCGCGGCGGAAACGCCAGCGCGCAGCCGCGCGGTCAGCGCGCTCGAATTTGCGGGCAGGCCATCCTGAACGTCATGCTCGTAGCGGATGCGCAAGTCGACCAGCGGCTTGAGCAGGATCGGATCGGCACAAGCCGGCCCGGCGGCGGCCAGCAAGGCCGCCGTTGCGATGATGCGCTTCATGTTTTTGCCCCTTGATTTGTGTCCGTCGCCCCGGCGAAGGCCGAGGCCTCAGGCGAGGGGGCTGGCTCTTACCTAGCCTCCCGAGATACTGCCTCTCCCGCGGCAGACGATGGGGGGAAGGCCGCGCCTCCCCCGCCGATTCAGATACGCACGCCGG
>JGI24737J22298_10000299_pt1 | contig 16479 bp, 12 predicted proteins | sample KBSCornC3_FD_22298 | JGI IMG/M metagenome (IMG submission 22298) | reverse complement strand
TGTTGGTTATTACCAAATACAGCGGTATCGACCCTGAACTAAATGTAAGTGGCGGTAATGGCTCTGGTGGCGATTATGGTATTTACCCACGTACACGCACCTTTTCCATTGGTTTAAATGTAGTGTTGAAATAATTATTGGAGACAGAGAACACATGAAAAAGATATTAACAAGCATTTTAATTATTGGCCTGGGAGCTGTAAGCTGTACTAAGGTTAGTGAAAATGTATACGATAAATACCCTGCCGATCAGTTTTACGGCTCGGCTAAAGGCGCGGATGTTGCTTTGGCTGGCGTTTACTCGCAGGTGGGTGGTAACTGGGGCGGGGTTGGGTATGCCGGTGCTGATAATGGTTGGTACGATCTGAACTGCTTTTCGTCTGATGAGCAGGTGATCCCACACCGTAACACAGGCGATTGGCAACTTGATTTTGCCCAACTTTACCAGCGGCAATGGCTGCCAAGCGCATCTATTATTGGTAATACCTGGAACTGGCTTTATAAATCAGTTTATACGGCCAATCTGGCTATCGATCAATTGACCCAGGCCAAGGCTGATGAATCAAAAATTGCCGAAGCTAAAGTATTGCGGGCCTGGTTTTACTATTTGCTGATAGATGATTTTGGCGATGTGCCTTTTTATACCAGCAATAGTGTTACAGTTGATAAAATTCCGCAAACCAGACGCAAAGATGTTTACGATTTTATAGTGAAAGAACTTACCGAAAATGTAGATAAATTATCCGAAACCAAAGGTGGTGTTTACTATGGTCGTTTTAATAAATGGGCTGGCTATACTTTACTGGCTAAGCTTTATTTAAATGCCGAAGTGTATACTGGTACCGCTAAATGGGCCGAGTGTTTGGCCGCTTGTAACAAGGTCGCTTCGGGCGGTTATTCTTTGCACCCTGGCGATGTTGATGCCACCAATCCGGTTGGTAGTAAATATTACGAGCTTTTTGGCGATAAACTGCCCGATGATGAAACGATTCTGGCTATTTATGTTACCGAGAATATTGTATCGCGCAATATTTACACCATACGTAGCTTGAATGGTGCGAACGGTTTAGCGCTTATCGGTTTCAGCGGGTGGAACGGTACTATCGTACCTAAAGAATACTATGATAAGTATGATGCCAATGATATTCGCAGAAAACAATTTTTAGTAGGCTCGCAGGCGGGTGGTGTTACTTACACTGCCAATGTTTCTTCGCTGGATAATCCTGGCGCCGGCCCGAATGAAGGTATCCGTAACATCAAATTTTTTCCGGCCAAACCTGCAGACGGCAGCGGTGAATCAAATGATTTTCCTATTTATCGCTATGCCGATATCCTGTTGATGCAAGCTGAATGCAATGTACGTTTAGGTAACGCCGCTGCAGCTAAACCATTTATTGATCAGGTAAGGGCACGTGCGGGCCTGAGCGCTTTATCAGGCAACCCGACTTTGGATAATATTTATGATGAGCGTGGCTTCGAGCTGAATTGGGAAGGCCATCGCAGGCAGGATATGATCAGGTTTAACAAGTTTACCCTTGCACATGGCTTTGTACCTGCCGTAGGCGATTTCAGAAAACTGTTTCCGATCCCTACCAGCGCGCTTAATGCTAACCCCGGTTTAAAACAAAATCCTGGCTACTAAATACAAATCACATGATGAAAAAATTAATCAATTTCAGCATAATACTGGTGTCCTGCTTAGCCCTGGGCTGTAAAAAGGATGCCAAACTAACAGTACTTGAGCCTATAGGTTTTGACTCATCTATCAAAGCTTCCACGGGTACGGTGGCACTTTCAGCCGCCACCGATGATGCTTCGGTTATCACGTTTTCGTGGCCGGCAGTTAAATTTCCTATTAAGGCAGCAGTAACTTACACGTTGCAGGTTGATGTACCGGCAGATACAGTTGGTACTACCGCTTGGGCAAACGCTAAAAACATTGTAGTGGGCGATGATGTACTTTCTAAAGCATACAAAGGCTCGGACCTGAACACACTTGCTATTTCAATGGGTATTGAACCTAACACTGCCGGTAAATTGGTTTTCAGAACACAGGCTACGATGGATAGGAACACTTATACCAGGGGGCTTGCTATAACTATCAGTCCGTGCCAGGTGTTTACCGGTTTTCCGGCATTGTATGTTCCGGGCGATTATCAGGGCTGGTCGCCGGGTACGGCAACATCAATTGTGGCCTTGCAATCCAATAAAATTTACGAGGGTTATGTATACTTCCCGGCTGGCGGAACTTTCAATTTTAAATTTACAAGTGATAGGGATTGGAACCATATCAATTACGGCTACGCCAGCGAAGGCAAGCTATCAACCGATGGTTTAGCCGGTGGTCTTGTTGTGCCAGGGCCTGGTTATTACGAATTATCAGCCAATACCAATAACCTTACCTGGACGTATACCAAAACTACCTGGAGTATTTTAGGTGATGCCTCGCCGGGCGGCTGGAGTACCGATACCCAGATGACTTACGATGTTGCCAAACAGGTTTGGACATTGACTTGCGATATGTCGGCGTCGGGGTCGTTCAAGTTTAGGGCTAATAATGCCTGGAATATCGATTTTGGTATCACCAAAGATGGTAAGCTCACCTATGCTGATAGCCCTGTGTATGGCTATAATGGAACATTGGATAACCTGAGCGTACCATCGAGCGGCAACTATACTATTACGCTCGACCTGCACGATGCCAACAACTACAAATACACTTTACATAAAAACTAATCATGGCAGGGCGGTGCTAACAGGTGCCGCCCTGTTTTAATTGATGATGACGATGAAATTTAAAACTACCCGTAATATGATGATCAATACTCTGTTGATTTGCCTTGTTTCGTTGTTTAGCTATTGTAAAAAAGATAGCAACAACACGCTGGCAAATAACACGCCGTACACCCAATACGGCACTCCTTTTGCCGGCGTACCCAACACACAGGACGCTATTATTTACCAGGTAAATATCCGTGCTTTTAGCAATGATGCATCATTAAAAGGTGTTACCGCCCGCCTGGACTCGATCAAGGCGTTGGGTGCTAATGTGGTGTACCTAATGCCGGTTTACCCCGTAGGTGTACTAAAGTCTGCAGGTGGCTTAGGCTCGCCTTATGCAGTTAAAGATTACAAATCGGTTAACTCCGAATTTGGCAATATGGACGACCTGAAAGCTTTGGTTGACGCTGCGCACAGCAAAAACATGGCTGTAATGCTGGATTGGGTTGCCGATCATACCTCATGGGATAACGCATGGATCAGCAACAAAAGTTGGTATAAGCAGGATGCAAGCGGTAACATCATCCCGCCAACTGGTACTAACTGGATAGACGTTGCCGCTCTGAACTTTGATAATCAGGACATGCGCAAAGCCATGATCGACGCCATGGAATACTGGGTGTACAATGCCAATATCGATGGTTTCCGTTGTGATGCTGCTGATTTTGTTCCGTTTGATTTTTGGAAGCAAGCTAATGATGCCCTTAAAACAATCAGCACCCATAAACTGCTGATGCTGGCAGAAGGTACCCGTGGTGATCATTTTAAGGCAGGTTTTCAGATGACCTATGGCATGGCCTGGTATTCAACAATTGAAAGCAAGGTTTACGCGGGCAACGGCTCTGTTACACAGCTTTCGGCATTAAATACGAGCGAATACTCGGGCGCTTTCAACGGTTCACAAGTTGTTAGGTATATTACCAACCATGATGTGTACAATAGCGACGGCAACCCAATAGCGCTTTACGGTGGCAAAATCGGCTCAATGGCTGCATTTTTGGTAAGTGCTTATATGAAAGGTGTGCCTATGATCTACAACGGACAGGAGGTAGGCTGTACCCGCGGTATTGATTTCTTTTATCATACACCCATAGATTGGGGCACTAATCCGGATATGACTGCCGAATACAAAAAGATCATCGCTTTTCGTAAAAATAGCGATGCGGTAAGAAATGGCGACCTTGCTACTTTCAGCAGCGACGATGTTGCGGTATTCGCCAAATCAACCAGTAAAGAAAAAGTATTGGTGATATCTAATCTGAAAAACAACACTGTGGCTTATACCGTGCCTGCGGGATTGAACACTACTTCGTGGAAGAACGCCTTTACCGGGGCTTCGGTTTCATTAAATGGTACGTTAGCATTGCAACCTTACCAGCATATGGTTTTAACGCAATAATTTTTTAAGCAGATACATGAAATTTAAAAAGATCACTTTAATATTAATTTGTGTCATGGGCATATCCAGGCTCATGGCACAATCGCCTGTGCTTATGCCGGGTAATTTGAGCAAAGTTATTGTTAACGGTCAGGAGATAGTTTTTGAAGCGGGAGGCGTATTTGGTAAAGTTGCAGTTTATTCGCCTTCGGTTATCCGTGTTCGATTAGATAAGAAACCTCTAGGTAGAGATTTTTCTTATGCCGTCGTCGCGCAGCCTCAAAAAGTAAAAACAAGTATCACACAAAATGAAGAAAGCATAACGGTACTCACTGACTCGTTAAAGGCAGTTATCCATAAAAAACCTTTCGCGATAGCATATTATACCACCGATGGGCAACTTATAAACCAGGATGAGCCCGGCCTGACAACAGGATGGGTAGGCGAGGAGGTAACCACCTATAAAACCATAATGCCCGGCGAACGTTTTATCGGACTTGGCGAAAAAACGGGTAACCTTGATCGTAAAGGCAATGCCTATACTAACTGGAACTCTGATACCTACGGTTACCAGGTTGATCAGGATCCGATTTACTCCACTATCCCGTTTTATATAGGTATCCACCATAAACTCAACTATGGTGTCTTTATGGATAATACCTATCAAAGCGATTTTAATTTTGGCGCGAGTAATAACCGTTTTTCATCATTTGGCGCCCATGGCGGGGAGATGAATTATTATTTTATCTACAACCAAAACATAGCGGGTATTATCCAGTCGTATACAGCCTTGACCGGTCATATGAAGATGCCGCCGCTTTGGAGTTTAGGATATCAGCAAAACAGGTACAGCTATTATCCGGACACTGAGGTGCTGCGTATAGCTCAAACCCTGCGCGAAAAAAAGATCCCAAGCGATGGTATCACACTCGATATCCATTACATGGACCGTTACCAGTTATTTACCTGGGATAAAAATCGTTTCCCAGATCCGGCGGAACTAACTTCAAAGCTCAATAAGCTTGGTTTTAAGCTTACTGTTATTGTTGACCCAGGCATCAAAGTTGAAAAAGGCGCACCGGCGTATGAAAGCGGCGCTAAAGACAGTGTGTTTATTCAATACCCCGATAAAACTTTTTATACTGGTCAGGTTTGGCCGGGATGGTGTAATTTCACTGATTTTACCAGCGAGAAGGGCAGGGCCTGGTGGCGTAAACAAGTTAAGTTCTTTGCTGATAATGGTGTAAGCGGTATCTGGAATGACATGAACGAGATCTCAACCTGGGGACAAAAAATGCCATCGAACGTATTGTTTGATTTTGACGGTGCAAAAACCACACATCTGCAGGCACATAACGTTTATGCTTTAGAAATGATCCGCTCAAGTTATGAAGGTGCAAGGGAACATTTCAAAGAGCGCCCGTTCATTTTAACCCGCTCGGGTTATGCCGGTTTACAACGATATTCCGCTATCTGGACCGGTGATAACCGCGCAGAAGAAAATCATATGTTACTTGGCGTACGTCTGATGAATAGCCTCGGTTTAAGTGGAGTATCATTCACGGCGATGGACATCGGCGGCTTCACAGGCGGAGCAAGTACTTCTTTATTTACGCGCTGGATGCAGATAGGTGCATTTATTCCTTACTATCGCAACCACACCGCATTAAATACCAAAGCATCAGAGCCATGGGCTTACGGCGAGGATGCGCTGGAGATCAGTCGTAACTACATCAATTTCAGGTATAGACTCATTCCTTATATGTACTCCAATTTTTATGAGTCAACACAGACCGGGATGCCTGTAATGCGTTCGTTGGCTATCAATTATACCTTTGATCCAAAAGTTTATGACCCCGCTTTTCAAAATCAGTATATGTTTGGCGGAGCGTTTATGATAGCCCCGTTTGAAAGTACTAAAGAATATGGCAGGATATATTTTCCAGAGGGAACATGGTATAATTTATACAATGATGAGCAGATACAAGGACAGCAGGAAGCGGTTGAGCCGCTTAACATGAGCCACCTGCCGGTTTTTGTAAAAGAGAGCAGCATTATCCCAATGCAGTCGCTGGTACAAACTACTTCAGAAGCACCAACCGACACGCTTACACTGCACATATACAATGGCAGGCTGAATAATACATTTATACTTTATCAGGACGACGGTAAGTCATATAACTATGAAAATAATGACTTTAATAAACGAGTTATAAACTTTGATCCAACTCAGCGAAAGTTAATTATCAGCGAACCCACGGGTAATTTTAACAGTAGATTTACGCGCCTTAAGCTTGTGATGCACAGCTTTAAGAACCTGGACAAGATAGCATTAAACAATAAGGTTTTAAATGGCCTAAAGGGGGCTTACACCATGATTGAACCGGTGGATAACATCGATCCGCAAGGACTTGTTAACGGGAAAAAAGATGCGGCCCCGGTTGTTGAGATAAACGTAAAGCTTTCGCCTCAAAAGCAAGTTTTTGAATATGAACTGAAAAAATAGTTCGGATAAAGATACTGCCTAAACGAGATTGACCGGGCAGCGATGATGATAAAGATTTAGTAAAGACAGCGCTCCGGGATGAGATCCGGAGCGTTTTTTTTTGTATTCTTGAATAAGCCATAGCCGGGCGGTGGATAAATTTAAATATATCGAAGATAAGGTAGCATGACGGAAGATTCCAGGATGCGGAAACCTAACGGTAATGTGTATTGGGCCTCCGTGGCCAAATCTCGCTATTCTCTTAGTCAATGATTATAAAATCTTTTCGCATACTGCATCAATATATCAAACCTGCAGCGCCGTTAACCAGCACGACGCCGGCTAAGAGGATGCCGGAAAATTTGTTGCAATTTACATGATCTTTCCGGTCTATATTCCTTTTATGTGTGCTCAATTCTTAAAACGACAGTTTATGTTTTTTTTAAGGATTGCATAAATTGTAACGGCGATTTACCGAACTCTTTCTTAAAAGCCCTTGAAAAGTTTGAATTGCTTTGCAAACCGATCCTGTCGGCAACTTCACTCATAGATACATCTTCATGCGTCATAATCTGTATAGCCCGCTTGAGTCTGATTGTGCGTATAAACTCCGCGACCGACTGATCGGTAATACCTTTAATTTTTTGATATAGTTTTGTCCGGCTGATATACAAATGCCTGCATAGGAAGTCTACATCCAGGTTGAGGTCCTGGATATTATCTTCGATTATTCCGACAAGCCTTTGAAAGAATTCCTTGTCTTTCTCAGAATGTACAAGCTCGGTAGCTTCAGACAAATAATCATTTGTATAACGTTTCTTCAGCTTTTCCGCCCGGTCAAATATATTGCTAACGGTTAATATTAATAGCTCTATACTTAATGGTTTGGCGAAATAAAAATCAGCTCCGGATTCCATTCCTTCTATTTTAGTGTCTAAGGCATCTTTTGCTGATAAGATGATGAAGGGAATATGGCTGGTTTCGAACTGATCTTTGATCGCCTTACATAGTTCGATACCGTTCATTCCCGGCATCATCACATCACTGATGATGAGATCAGGTACATTTTGGATTGCTAATTCAAGGCCTTGCCTGCCGTATTCGGCTTCGTGGATTACATAATACTGCTCAAAAGCCTGTTTTAAAAACAAACGCAGTTCCTGATTGTTACGGGCCCGTATGAAAAGTATGAGGACGGTGAAATACTACAGGCTGCCGCTGGCTGGAAGTGTAGCGGTCATGGTACTGTTGTACAAACGTATTCAGGAAAATATGTATATCTGTGCCACGCCTATACGGAGGGAAGTAATGTTTTTACGGGCAGGCATGGCATACTCTCATCCGTTGACTGGTCAGGTCATGATGGATGGCCAAAAATGCGTGCGTTTGCCAATGCAACTGCATTGCCTAATATTCATGATAAATTTATGGATAAAACGCCGGCTATGTATTGGCAATATGATTTCCACTATGCCCAACCATTTGTAAAACAATTAAATGGCAAATTGAGCTTAACTGGTAGAATGCTCAATGGCAACACAATGGGCATCATCTACGGCCTGCGCCTAGTATCTGATAACTTTACCATCACCACCACCGTAACCAACCACAATAATGCATTAAAAGGGCTTGCCTTTTACGGATCGGTTAAATCCGCGTTAGGCATAGGTATTAGAGGTAATCAGGTAATTTCCTGGATGGTTAAAGAAGGTGTTTTTATGGTTACTGATTCAGCAACAGTAATTGGCAGTAAATCCATTCAATTTAAAATTCGTATGTCGCCAGATAAAACTTGCGGGGTTTACTACCGCTACGGGGAAGCACGTGGACTAAAATGTTTGCAGGCGGGACTATCATGGCCAGCTTTTTACCCCAGTGGGACAGGGCTCCCCGTGTTGGATTATTTTTTAAAGGGCTACCTTATGAGTATGGATCATTTAAAGGTTTTGATCTGGAAAACGAGTCGAGATGAGTGATAAAATTCTATAAATGCTGGTTACGTAATCAACCTTTTGGCGCTTGATATCAATGAAAGGGGGATTGCCGTCAATCTGGTTGTAAATTCTACTTATTCTGAGAACTATGAGGGGAAATTCTCGTCAATGATAGTCCAATCTCACTATCAAGCTGAAATAGGGAATAGTAGCGCAGGGTTTGGTGCAAATGGATATATTGTCAATAAAAATGTATTTAAGGTCAACCTTTAAACGGNTTTAAACAGGTTCTTTGCCTATGGTCAGAGAGCTCCGGCTTCCGTGCTTAATTACACCCTGTGCTTGCTTGAAATATAATTATTAAAAAATATGAAGGTTGCTGTGAGGAACGCAACGCTGTGTTTGTTCCCGGAAAAATACCGGCGTTTCAGGCACGAAAGATCCCCGGGATAATCTATTCATAACCTGGTCTATTAATTGGTTTCACGGCCCCATGAATTTGGGGCCGTGATTTTTTAACGGAATGTAGCTGGCATTCAGCTTTTTTTCGCCCCGGTCAACTACCTTGATTACCCTCCAAAAATAAGGCCTTCCCCGTAAACGTGATGGATGGAATAGTAATGGGTATGATATCTTTAGTGCTTAACCCTGTAGAATTTGAAGGCAAACAAAAAGATGATCAGGTAGCATATGATAGGCAGGTAGTAGGCATGCGCAACATTATGATTAGCTATTTGCCCCATCAGTAGTGGGAAAATCGCACCGCCTACAACGCCCATAGATATAAATGATGAAGCTTGCTGCGTGTGCCGTCCCAGGTTTTTTAACCCCAGGCTGAAGATAGTAGGAAACATAATGCTGAAGAAAAAGTTGATCATCATCAGCGCGATATAGGATGTCCATCCCCATCCTTGAGCGACGATAACGCACATCGTAATATTTGCTATCGCAAATAAAGCCAGTAATTTATTAGGTGCAATGAACTTCATCAGGAATGTTCCTATAACGCGACCTAAAGCCATCATTAGCATAAAAACGCTCATGTAGTTGCCTGCCGTAAGGTTGCTAAAGCCCATGACTTCATGGCCGTAGTTGATAAAAAAAGCCCAAGTGCCGCCCTGGGCGGCAACGTTAAAAAACTGTGCAGCAACAGCCCATACAAAATGCTTATGCTGGTATAGCTTTTTTGAAGGCGCCAGATCAATATTCAAGGCTTCAGCATCATCTGCGGCTGTAACCGCATGAGGGTCAGTAAGCGAAGGTACGCGAAGAAAAAGAAAAGCGATTATCAGGAAAAGGATAACCGCGCCGATACCGATGTAAAGGGATTTAACAGCCGAAAGGTCATTAGTATGGGCGCCGGTTGCCCTAAGCAGGAACCAAGAGGCGATAAGCGGCCCGCAGATGGCACCAATGGCATTAAACATTTGTGAAAAATTGATACGGATATCGCTTGTGCGCTGGTCGCCTAAAGCCGCCGAGAAAGGATGTGCTACCGTTTCGAGTGTCGCCATGCCACAGCCCATGACAAATAAGGCGATCCTGAAAAAATTAAATGAGGCAGCATCCGCTGCAGGTACAAACATAAATATACCTGTAGCAAACAATCCCAGGCCAAGTAAAACACCTGGCTTATAACCGAATTTTTTTAGAAAGAAGCCTGCCGGAATGCTCATTATAAAATAGGCGCCGAAAACAGAAAGTTGAATGAGGCCGGATTGTGATTTGGAAACGTTCAATGCCTCCTGGAAGTATTTGTTCAATACATCGCTCATGGCATGTAGTACACCCCACATTAAAAATAATGAGGTCACGAAAATGAAGTTAACTATGTATTTCTTCTCGATAAAAGGAACTTTTTGCATGGTTATTTAATCGTAAAATGGTTTAGCCTGATTGTTATTGCTGCGAAATAGTCGCTATACTTTTCAGCGTGGTTTATTATTGCGTATGATCAGCCTATATGTATATGGCGTTTTAATCGGTCAGCCGTTCATGAACTGTGTTTTTTTGATTACAATTATAGTTAATAAAACCGGTTTTGCAAGCTAAAAAGGCAATATTTGAAGCTGGATTTTAACTTAACAGCGCCAGCCCTTTTGAAATTCGGAATAATGGTTAACAGACCGGCTTTAATTCTTAGTTTTGTTTCCAGTTTAAAATGAAAAAATTATCGATTAACGATATTGCTCGTCAGTTGAATGTAGCCAAGTCTACGGTCTCTTTTATTTTGAACGGAAAGGCGAGGGAAAAAAGAATAAGCGAAGAGCTATCCATAAAAGTTTTAGCATTTGCCGAACAAATGGGGTATAGGCCCAGTCAGCTGGCCAAGAGCCTGAGCACAGGCAAAACGCAGATGATCTGCCTTATGGTTGAAAAGATTTCCGATCATTTCTTTTCTCAAATTGCCTATCACCTGGAAGCTCTGGCTTATAAAAACGGTTACAAGATCATTTACTGCAGTACGGAAAATGATACTGAAAAGGCCAGGGAGCTGATAAGCGTATTTCGGGCGCGTCAGGTAGATGGGTATATCATCACCCCGCCTGCTAATATAGATGCCGAAATCAGGGGGTTATTAAGAGATAACCTGCCGGTTGTATTGTTTGACAGATACCTGCCCGATACGCTAACAGACTACGTTGGATTAGACAACTATAACGGCACCAGAGAAGCAGTTGAGCATTTGATTATAGCGGGAGCAAAAAGGGTTGCATTAGTTACCATAAGTTCGGATCAAACTCAAATGCTCGAAAGGCTCGCCGGTTATGAGGCAGCTTTAGCGTTACATAAATTAAAACCCCTGGTACTTAAAGCGTCATTTGAAGATGACATGGAAGCTACGATAAACCTGATTGTCCAATTCTTAAGGAACAATGCTGATGTCGATGCGATTTTATTTGCAACTAATTATCTCGCATTAAGCGGTATAAAAGCAGTTAACGAACTGGAATTAAATATTCCGGCTGATATTTCTGTAATAGCTTTCGACGATCACGAAGTATTCAATATTTTAAACCCGCCCATCAGCGCAATTGCCCAACCTATAGCGGAAATCGCTACGCAACTGTTCCATATGCTGTTGGACCGGTTGCAAAACAAAAATACGCTGAATGATGTAAGTAAGGTCATTGTCAAGCCTGATCTGGTATTAAGGAGGTCGACAAAACAATAGCCTCAAGGGATATCTGGAACTTCTGAAACCTGAAATTTGCTATTGGCGAAAATTTGCCTTCAGAGCAATGAACACAACAAGCGGTTTTAAATACTATTGATCAGATGCTTTGACCAAGCATCTGCTTTGTCTTTGAAAAAGTATTCCGAAGTCTGGCGGAATTTCTTGCGGTCATCTCCGTTGATGACAACAGTAAACACCTTTTGTTGGTATGGGCGGCTCTAAAGCAGGTATGTGGACCTGCTAAGGGCGCAATTACCCCCGAGGCCGTTAAACTCAGTCTGCTGCCTTGTTTATAAGGACATAGCTAAGATGTTTATTGTTTCGCTTAATTCGTTTAAATTCATCGAGGCAAATCCAAAACGGATTGCGTTGTACTTAATCTCAGGGGTATCGAATAAATTACCATCATTAACATACAACCCCCGCTTCGCTGCCCTGGCTGCAATATTGCTCAGCAGATAATTTTTATCAAATTTGACCCATATGGCCAAGCCACCGGAAGGTTTTTGAAATGCTGCTACCCCTTTCAGGTGTGCTTCTAATTCGGCGCATAGATGGTCCCGCCTTTCGAGATATATTTTATTTGCCTTTTTCAGATGCTTGCTGATGTCTCCGTTTATCAGCAAAGTTGCAAGCGCATCTTCCAAAATATGATCCCCTTTCATATCTATCAATCTGCGTAACCGGACAGCTTTTCTGATAAAGTCTGTTGGACCTATCATAAAGCCTATGCGAATACTGGTTGTCAAAGATTTTGAAAATGATCCGATATACACCACCCGGTTATGATGATTACCTGCTGCAAGGGGAAGGTATGGAGACGAACTGTAATGAAAGTCATAATCGTAATCGTCCTCGACAATAATAAAATTGAATTGTTCAGCCAGTTCCAGTAATCGAATTCGCCTTAAAGGGCTTAAGGTCACGGTTGTAGGATGATGATGATGCGGTATCAGATAAAGCATACTGATCGGGTGTTTTTTACAAACTTCTGCTACCACTGCAACGTCAATTCCGTTCTCGTCTACAGGCACCCTTATAATATGTGCTCCCATATGATTGAAAACATCATTGGCAACATAAAAGCCCGGCTCGCCGACCACTACATACTTTCCTGGAGACAATAGCAAACTCGCCGCTATGTAAATGCTCATCTGCGCACCATGAGTGATGATGACGTGTTGTTCCTGTAATTGAATTCCGCGGGTAGCTCCAAGATGGTTCACCAATGCAGTTCGTAGCTTAATTGACCCCGGGGGCAGTGTCGCAGGTATATGCCTGAAAGCGTATGAATTTCTCATACGGCTATTATACTCCCGGTTAAGCAGGTGCAAGGGAGCCAACCGGTGATCAGGATGCCCGTCATCGATGATCAATTGAAACACCTCCGGTTTTATCAAGGCTGTTGAAGCCTGGTTGGTTAGAGGGATCTGAACAGTGGTTTCATACCCATAACCAGCAGTTTTTTTATCCCATTTTCGGGGCCTGAATTCCGGTAGTTCCAACGCAACTGCAAATCCTTTTCGGGCAATCGGATATATCCAGCCCTGGGCCTCCATTTCATTAAAAGCGGCGATAACTGTCTTACGGTGCACTTTTAATAAGGAAGCCATTGCTCGTGTACCTGGCAAAAGATCGCCTTTATTAATCACGCCGTTTCTGATATGCTCGATCAACTGGTTGGCAATTTGTCTAAACACTGCCAGATTATCCGACCTGTTGATAGAAATAAGTGTTTCGAATGGAAGCATGGACTACCTGAATTTTAAAAACTGGATCACAAAGATAGTCCTATTTGATTTTAATTTTGGCGAAGAAACACGAAAATCACTTTAGAAACGATCTTATCATCTCAATTAGGTAAAAGATAGTTCAGGCATGCTCCTGCTGCTTATTGCAACAGGTGCACAAATGTGTTATCCTGAACCGGTATGAGCCGTATTAAAAAGGACGTTTATTTCTTACCAAGAACAGTGAGTTTCGAATAATTAAAGGCAAAATTACTACTATGTCAAACAGAACAATTCTCAGAGATGCTGATCCGGAAGCATTTAAAGTTATGATGGGATTCGAGCGATATCTTTCACAGAGTTCTTTAACGAAAACTCATGCAGAACTGATAAAGATCAGGGTATCGCAAATTAATGGTTGCTCTTATTGCATTGATAAACATATTACAGACGCAATAGCGGCCGGTGAAAGCCATCGTCGTATTCATTTATTAAGTGTATGGCGTGACACACCGTTCTTCTCCGAAGAAGAACGGGCAATTTTAGCCTTGGCGGAAGAAATGACACATCTTTCCTCTCACGGTGTTTCTGATGAAGTTTATGACCATGCAGTTAAACTACTGGGGCAGAAATATTTTACAGAAGTAATGATGGGAGTTATTGCGATGAATGCCTGGAATCGTGTCGGGATAACTACAGGAAGAAAGCCTTCATAATAAATTGTGCCTTTATGAATAAAGTTGGTTAAAAACTTTTAGGTCACAATTACGATTAAACAATATGAAAGATAATAAGAAGGTATGTTTAATTACAGGTGCCAGCAGTGGTATTGGTTATTCAATCGCTAAGGCTTTAAGCGCTGATGGATATCAGCTGATTTTATCGGCGAGGCGAGAAGAAAAACTGAATAGCTTAAAAAATGACTTTACCGACGTATTTCCCGGAGATATCAATTCCGTAGAATATCAGGATAAACTGATAGAGTATATTTATAATCAATATGACCGATGTGATTACCTGTTTAATTGTGCGGGTACGCTTGAAACAGGGACTATTGATGATATAGATATTGACAGGATGTGCGCCATGATGCGTGTGAATGTTGAATCGACGTTCCGCCTTACCTATGCATTGCTTAAGAGATTTAAAAAACAGGGTTTTGGGCATGTTATAAATATTTCAAGTGTCCTGGGAACCAAAGTCCGGCCGACAGCCGGAGCCTATTCTGCGACCAAATTTGCGATGGAAGCTTTATCTGAAGCCTTAAGACTTGAACTTGCGGGAAGTGCCGTACAAGTTTCATGTATTGAACCGGGACTGGTGATGACGGAGCTGCATAAAAACTGGGCAGTTCATCCTAAAGAGAGTATGGGCATTCACGAACCATTAAATACGGGCGATATTATTTGTATTGTCAAGTTTATAATGGACCAGCCTGCCAATGTCAGAATTCCTAAGATTATGATCCTGCCAAGGGACCATAAAATATGATTGACACATCATGTTGGATAAATATATATTTAACACGCTGGTCAATAAGACTTACTTGTAATTTTCGGCAACAAAAACAGCATAAGTGAAACGATGAATAAGAAGGCAATACTGCCAGACAGACTATAGTCAAATGCTTTTTTATAATCTGGATGCGCCTTATCAAAAGCAAGAACCTGATAAAAAATACCCGCTAATAGACTAATGCCCAAAGCGGATGCTGTTTGTTGAAAAGTGGAAAAAACGCCTGCCGCAACGCCTGAAAATTTCGTTGGAATACTTTTCAAACCTATAGTAAGCAGGGAAGGTAAAACCAAACCGTTTCCAAGACCATATAATCCTATTAAAAGATTAATCGTAATCCAACTAACATGAGGTTCAAAAAATCGAAGCTGAAGCAAAAATGAAATTAAGATCAAAACTAACCCGACCTGAAGTACCCATTTACCGAATCTTACGATTAGTAATGATGCAAAAAATGACGAGGCCATAAATAGCAGCGCGTGCAATATGAAAAACAGCCCGCAATTTAATGCGGAGTAGCCCAACCCTGATTGAAGGTAAACCGCCGAAATTAACAAATACGAAGTATGCAGCATGAAATGAAATAAAACCGCCAACATGCCAATGTTAAAGTCTTTGATTTGAAACAAAGTCAGATCTATTAATGGTACTTTGTTACGCCGTAATTTTTGACGCTGATTAAGAACAAAATACACCCATACAAATATTGATAATGTCAACATTACCAAACTCGATAGTGGCCAGCCTAAATCGCGGCCTTGCGTTAGTGGATAGATTGTTGTAGCCAGCGCTATCGTAAGTATGATCGAACCCTGATAATCAAATGCAGCTTTATTATCTTTTTCTGTTTCTTCTAAAAACTTCCAAATGGCTAAAAGAGAAGTGGTACCAATTGGCAGATTGATTAAAAAAACAAGTCGCCACCCCGCGATCCAAAAGTGAGTATCAACAAGGTAACCGCCCAATATCTGGCCAATTATTGCCGCAATGCTCAGCGTAATACCGTACCAGCCAACGGCGGTCGCTCTTTCTTTTTCATTGCTAAATAGAATTTGGATAAAAGCGAGGGATTGCGGCGCCATAAAAGCCGAGCTTACTCCCTGAAAAAAACGCGTAATATTGAGCTGAAATGGCGTTTGTGATAAGCCGCACAGACATGAGGTAAGTGTAAAGTAAAACATTCCCCAAAAGAAGACCTTTTTCCGGCCGAAATAGTCACCCGCCCGGCCACCCGTGATCAGAAATGAAGCACTTCCCAACAGATAACCTGCAATCATTAACTGGACGTCGCCATTGCTGGCATGTACGCCATTTTTAATGCCCGGAATGGCCATATTAATAATAAAAATATCAATTACGTAGAGCAATGGAGCAGTCAAAACAACTGCCAGTACGAACCATTTTTGGTTCATATTCTTTGTTTTCATAATAAGTAAGTGAATAAAATTTTAGAGGGGGATCAGGATATTTTTTCGTGT